>Ga0126336_10000683_pt1 | contig 15084 bp, 10 predicted proteins | sample SidCmetagenome_FD_92530 | JGI IMG/M metagenome (GOLD analysis project Ga0126336, IMG submission 92530) | Coral microbial communities from El Islote,Puerto Morelos, Mexico - Siderastrea C C metagenome | ecosystem: Host-associated > Invertebrates > Cnidaria > Coral | place: El Islote,Puerto...
AATCAATCAATCAATCAATCAATCAATCAATCAATCAATCAATCAATCAATCAATCGATCAACGGATAACAGGAACCAGGTCGCTTATTAAGGCCAATGCTTAGATCTGAATTCTGTAGCATGAGGCGACTGGGTGTATTACTCCCCTTTCCCCCAACCTGGGTCACCCTCAGTATTATGACAGGAATTCCTACCGGTCCGTACATGGTACCCATTTTAAGTACTTTCTCGGTCTCAGTCATTGAATTTCTAGCGTTCTCATTGGTTCACCGCACGCAAGTTATAAGGAAATTGGATAACATGTCAAGTGCCGCGTCGTTTAGAGTTTTCGCCCCGTAGAGAAGTTTTTTTCCAAAAATGCGGCAAACAAAAAAGTTCAGCAATGACTTCCGAAGTCGAGAATTAAAAAAACAATTATTCCACTCGCGCTTGTAGAATACGAAGTGATATTTACCAGGGATCAATTTAATAAAACATTTACAAGTGTAATTTGCAAGTGTAGCTATTGTTTTCAACCTCTGGAACAATAGCTACACTTGTAAATGCTTCATTAAATTGACCCGAGCTCGGCGCTTTACGCTTGCTTATTAGTCACCACACGTCCAACGCGCGTTCGTGGAATAGTCGTGTATGAATATCACAGCAGCAGTTGTCAACTAGTCTCTATTCTCGCCAAGTGTTCGCAGAATCAAATTTGTCATTAAACATGTTGCCTACTAATGCAATAAAGAAGGCTATGGAAACACTCACCATCAAACTGGGATTTAAGCAATAACCTGATTTGGAGAAAAACTTGGAAATTTTGCATATGAATAGATGCGTACGCTATTCTTGTGCAGTTTGCCAAGAGGAACAAAGGTTCCCTTTACACATTTAGCTACAAGCCAGAAGGTAGATCTGTAAACAAGAGACACTTTACTTAAAGAATAGCGAGATGCTTTAACTTTCATATACGTCAAATGAGAAATTGCGAACACAAAATAATTGTTAAAGAAAGGCCAGTTTTAAATTCCGTCTCACTGACGTATCTTAACTTAAGTGTTCTGCTTTTTAAACCCATCAAATTGTAGTTGAAAACACGAGTCTAACAGTTTTAGTTGAGGCCTCTTTACACGGCAAAATTGTGGGGATGCGTGGCAAACGTCACACTATAGGATAGACAGGTCCCCAAGCTCTTACCACGTGCGCGCTGTCACAGCATACGGTCGAGGCATTGGCGGTTGGAACTCGACCTTCTGTTGACTGTTAATTTGGTTCATCCTGTCTTGATGTTTCGCTGACGGTGAACTGAAGTCTGTTGCTGGGAGAACACGAATAGATCCACCCTGACCATTCTTTGGAGTTGAATTCTGCAGTTATGGACAAGCAATGAAATCAGTGAGCACTTGCTTAGAAGAGAAGGCCGCAAGTATCTCCGATATCAAGTGCCACTTTCGAGAAAATCGAGATTATACAAACTACCAGACAGCTTTATCATTCACGTGGCGCTACTTAAACCCAGTCCAAATCGGAATTTGTGATTGAAATTTTTGGGTGTAGTGAAAGATAGGCCGAGCTCAGGTGGGCGGCGAATTTTTCTCGATTGGTGCCCAGATCTGTTTTCGGTTCGTTCTTTCCATTAGGCGCACCTAGCTCCTTTCGTATAGCCATGTGTTCATTCAAAGTGACCTATAAATTATTACTTACTGGATTGAATAATTCTATAAGAAAATTTGATAACTATTTAAAAGGAACACAACAGCGGAACCGCATGCGAAAGACTGGCTTCTTAAACGAGTTAGCTCAAATTTTGTTATTACTGCAGCCTTCGAAAGGGACACTGAGTCACTGCGGATTAAAAAAACAGGTATCAGGGAAACTATTCAGATTTAGACTTATCTTTGAAAGATACCAGGGATACGGTGACACCTACATCTTCCTTTGGGGCATCTAATAAAGCCCTTTTTTACAACACTGGCTACTGTCACTAACCTTGCTATTTGGCAAAGACGTCCCCGTGAACTTTCTTAGAGGGGCTCCTCCAGTTCGACTGGCCCCAGAAGGGTCTGGCCGTTCACTCTGTGACCTGGCCTGAGGGTGCATGCTCATGGCATCATGGCCGCCAATCTTGGTCCTGGGTTGAACAATGTGTGGATGAAGGGGGTCAGTTGGAGGATTAGAGAAAGGTTTACCTTCTATCTCCCTTGGTATAGGGTCAGGGAGTTTGGACCTGCGAGAAAAGGGGCAGTAAGAATTTAAAAAAAATTAAATTATTCCCTGTGCTTGTCTCTATACGATAACTCTGATAATTGTTTTTATTCAGGATGCTCCGGAAGTGCACTGTGTCATTTGAAACGTGCATAGTACGTTTGTGTTTCTTTTTAGCTTGGTTATGAATACGTCCAAAACAAACGCAAATCAATTGTGACTTGTATCCCAAGGAGGTAAATAGTGCTTCGAGTTCCATATTCAACAAAAGAAGAGCTTTTTGATGTAACTATAATCTTTTGTTGTTTTTTTTTTTTGTTCTGTTTTGTTTGGTTGCCCTTTTTTTTTTTTTGCAGCTTGTGGCAGTTGCTTACCTTGGAGAGCGAGGTGAAGTCCTCTCCTTGACAGGTTCTCTGTCCAGTCCACTCTCTGGCAAGACGACTGGTCCTGTATCCCGTGTGGGAATTTGGTTTGGTACACCAAATGGATAAGCAGCAGTAGTCCATGCCACGGCCTATAGAATACATCATATACAATAAATAAACAATGAATAATTAACCTCGTTAACCTAATAAACCGCATTTTATACGATACATGCATAAACTCTATAACATCGAAGAGCAGAGCTTAAATATTAAAAGGAAAAATTTCAAGACAATATATTACAAAGCCCTAAGTTAAGAGACGTTTAGAGACGTCAGTACGACGTATTCTACTAGACACTCAGACAACTGTAAACAATTTTTTATTGCAAGTATTCTGGACTGAATCAACTACTAACGTATAGAGAAACTTCTCTCGTTCTGGCATTGGTTTTACGTTCAGTAATTTGAAAACCATATGAATTTTCGTACGACATTATGGCCAAGGGTTAATGACAAATTAAACATTACTGTTTCAGTAAAATCACGGTTTGCGTTCCATCCCTTGAAGCCTACTCGTACAAGACGGATTTCCATTAAATGACGCATATTCCCCTTATCTCGCTTACACTTGCTTTGAAGCAGCTGAGTTTTAAAACGTTTGCCGTATTGCTGTGATACACTAGTTGGACTTACAAGAACCACTCACCTGTCCATTAGGCTTGCAAAGGATTGTGGTACACTCTGGTCCAGTCCCCCACTTGTGCTGATCTTTCCACAGGAAGTCTGATGGAGGGTTGTGCCTGGATAAGCTTGCCGCTGACCATACCTACGGAAAAAAGTCAATGTCATGAATTCCTTCTTATTCACTTTTAGCCTTCGCGAATCGCTTTCTCAAGAGGTCGTGACATTTGGAACTTTAAGGGGAAAATTGTTTTTCATCCCCTCTTCAATATCATTCATCAATCCCTGAGGGGGATAAACAATTTAGGACGTAATCCCAAGAGTTTGGTAAGTCTTTCACGTGCAGAATCAAAACTACGCCGCCTAAGTCCACGGTAGGAAATGCTGAATTATTTTCTAGAAGCTAGTTTGACATGGGTCGCTAGTGTTACAGAGGTCAAATTACTGACACTGTGTGTACTTACAGTTGCGTGCGATAGAGCCTTGAGCCTGGTTCTTGGAGGAAAGCGAAACACTGTTACAGGTCTGCCAGCAACATTTTGTTGAATCATGTAGCCACCGATCTCTTCATCCTAAAATTTAATAAAGGCGAGTAAAGAGGTTAGCAACGATGGCTGGTTGCGATTAAAGTTTTCAATTTGATATCAACACAGTTGAGTTGTTATGACAATGCAGGTGGGCTGGGAACTACCACGTTCCTGGAATGTCATCAAATGAGGGGCACCCAAAAAATGTCTTCGGAAGAGTATTTGTCGGGATGGCTGTAATAGCCTCACATAAAATTACGAGTAAACTTAACGTACATGGAAATTGGCTTTTTTCCGGGTAGTCTTAATATCGTTTGGGTGGGAAAATGGCCAGCTAGGATTTTCGCAACTGTGACAAAAGTTCGCAAATTGGGCATATTATAACAGGATTAGCTGTTACGCCACCAGTCATCTACAGTTACCTACTTGTCAGGGCGTTCAATGAGCTATTCAAGGAAATGGGTTGCCCATATCGCCACACTTCTGATCTTTGAAAGGGAGATTTGTGATAGTTGGCAGAAACGTTTAAACAAAGTCATCTTATAAGTACCAAATGGACTCACTTTGAAGCTCGAAGTGTTGAACACTCTAACATAGTTACCGTCAGGGTTGACCTCCAATATGCGAACATTTCCTGTATGACTGGATAAACAGATATGAAAAGATAAACATGAAACTGTTTGTTCACGGCAATAAACAACTGCTGGTTAGTTACTTTCACAATGTGTGTGGAAATGAACTTCGGAATTTTTTAACTTTGAAACTTGAAATGTGTTTCTCAAACTTAATTCATAAAGAGAAACAAGGGAAATCACTGCCGTGATGGTGGTGTGGGTACTGGATCTAAATTAGCATAAAAGTTGGCGAACTTTTGCTTGGAATTTCTCCAAGAATTTTCAATGGATTGAGAAGCTATATCAAACAATTGAAAGAATGTTTCATCAGGATATCCAAATACTGACAAGTCGGTTAAAAAAAATCGACTGCGCCTCGTATTTTCAACTCACTTCTCAGTGTCTGGGTATCCTGAAAAAACACTCTTTCTCGTATTTGATATATTAACTTCTCAATGGCTACTAACCCTGTTCATCGGGATTGGTGGGGCGCCAAGGGGCGAGGTGGTGGATCCCACCCCTCAGAGACTGTAAACGCCTATCAACGTGGTCAAAAAATAGCCTTCAAACTTAAAAACTTCCCTTGAATTCTATCTGGAAACAATTTTGGAACGACATTTTATGACACGGTATCGTTCACAGATGTTTCCATTTAAGCCATGTCTGACAGGCGCGTTTTACTTCAGTTCAATTTATTCATGACTCAAAAGATTCCATTAAGTAACCTTCACATTAGATAGATATATCACTTTTTAATTCTTTTATCTGGTGCCATCAGTTTCACTTTGTAATCAAAATCAAAATGGCGGATCCAAGATGGCGGTTGTTCGGATATCATGACGTAATTCCCACTATATGTGACGCCATCTTGTTATGTTATGTACCCTACAAGTTTCACTGATATAGCTTCACTCCCAAATGCAGTTTCGCCTTTGGAAAGGACCAAAAAAGCCTGATCTGAATACAGTTACATAGCTGAACACACTTAATATTCTTGGGAATTCTTTACAACTTCATAAGAAGAGCTAGTTTTAATTTGCATTTTATACCATCACTGCCGCATTGTCAAGGTGTCTCACAGACAAAGCGTTATGAAGACTTGTTAACTACAACAATCCACACACAAGGTACGACAAATACGAAACACCCACATATTTGCTTTATTTCCCGAAATGAAAACATTAGACGACATCCCAGCCCTCACTCCTTGCTCACTTAATACTGTCTTGAAAGACAGATGAATCATCAGGCCTTATTTTCAAGGAAAACAACTCTGAATGGAGGTAGAGGGGAAGAATTGGTAATTAAAAAAAGTATTAATTTTCACGGCCAAATTTTTAAGTCGACAAGAACTGTCTTTACAGTAGTTTCTGCTGCTGGAGATTGCTTTTTGACTGATGGTGCAAGGCAACATAAATTATAAGGGGAATTGGCGAAAATATAACCTTTGATGAAAGTAACCACGATCTGTCTTAAGTCGGGTAAGTATAAATACTAGGTAAGTAATCCTGTTAAGTGAAAAAAGTGATTTTATTGACAATGGGATTTAAACTGCAAAGTACAAAAACTGTAGTGTACATTATGGTAGTAAATGCAAAATTAGCTAAAAAGTTCAAAAGTCTCATCTTTGACTCAAACACGAAAGATCAATCTATGTCATTATTGGTGTTAAAATGCCCCTATTAGTATTTAAAATTACATTGTCATTTAAACGATTAGTGCTTTCTTTTTTCTGGTGTAAAATTGTTAAATAACGAGAAATTATTACACGGCTGTGCGCATTACCGTTACGACGTTCACAAAGCTTTTATTAGCTTTTGATAACTTTTTGACATCTTTTCATGGTTTGCTTATCGACTGACCAACTAAAATGAAAGAACATACAGGAGGAGAAAGTGACAAGTTCCGCGTTAAACCACAAGCTTACCATCCTCTGCTTGAGTGGCGTACTGTACATTTAGAATGGCTTTATCGGTTTATCAAACTAGCGAAAGTAAAACGAAGTTTAGGGCTTTTACAACTGATGAAAATGAAATTAAAAAGTAAACACAGAAAAACAAAGCAAAACAACATAGCAGCAATTTTACGATTTTTTTTTGTTTCATTTTCATCAGTTGTAAAAGCCCTAAAATTTGCCTTTAGTTTCACTTAAGTTTGATAAACCGATATGGCCACTATAAATGCACAGCATACCATGCACACTGGGGATGGTATACCTGTGGTTCAACTCTTCCTTGTTCCCACAATTCTTGGATATGATTGGTCAGTTGAAATGGAAACCATAGAAAAGATGCCAAAAACAGTTGTTAAAAGCCAACTGAAAAAATTTTTGCAAGTGCAGATGGTACAGCGCACCGGACTGACTGTGGATGTAACTTAAATAGGTGTGATCATGTGCAGTTAATGTATTTAAAATAACAGCCACACGCTGAATTTTCTGATGCAAAAACGTTTGTTTCCATGATAAATAACAAATAAATAAAATTAAATATTCACTACTGTTTGATTAACCGACTTTTTTGACAACTTGACTTCATCACTAGTGATTCATCTTGCTTTCAATTCTAATTAAAACTCTGGAAATTTGCTTTGATAATTGCCAAAAAAAGAATTATTTGTAATTAATTTAATAAACATTTATCACAATAAAAATTGATAATTCAACATGAACTTTGTCAATAACAAGTATATATAAATTTATATATGCGTGTGTGCTCTTCATATAATAAACCTCGATCAACGTCATATAGAAATTTTAATTTGTAATCACTATTTCTGAATCAAATGTGTAATAACTTAATCCTCAAAATAATCACTTTGATGTGTTACTTAACATATAATATTATTGAAAATACTTCAAATATAAATCTGCAATTACCATTCAGTAAAATCGTGCTAATGCAAAAACCTTTGCATAACAGTGAACTAGTGACCACATAATAACAACATGACAGCAAGGCAAGGATCCACTGCCTAAATTCAATACAGTACACTTTTGTTTTCCAGTAAAAAAAAAAAATCACAAAACGCAAATAGTAAGAATCGAGTGAGCGCGCACATGCATAAGAATGTGAAAGGAAAGATATTGAAAGAGCACTGCAAATTTTTTACTTTAAAAGAAAGGTCTCGATGGAACATTTATCAAATCATCAACGACATTAATTAACAAAATCGCTTTATGGAGAAGTAATTAAAGTCATTGTTTAATGTTTTAGGTAAATGACAAAAGACATCTTTGCAGTTTTGTTTCTCAAGGGTAAATCTTGAAGTAGCCAAACTGGGCCAGTGTGCGTGGAAGGGTCCGAAGAAAGCGAGACCTCCAAAAGAAACAGAGAAACCAGAGTCAGTCCCAAGATTGATACATTAAACCTTCTTATGCGCTTCCGCCCCTACCCAGATCTTAACCAAAGATGGCGGTCATTGACTTTCACAACTCAGACGAATAATTTGCAAATAGTTCAGCCAATTTAACCTGATGTAAATTTTCAAAATATGTTACTATTTCACAGCTCACAAAATTATTCACGATTTTTTAACTTTAAATTTGTGAGAGCTTATTTGTGACTGGCCCAGAATGAGTGTGCCAAAACCAGAAATTATTTGTTTTAAAACTGTTGAGCCACTCTTTTGAAGTACTAGAGGTTGAAGAAAATATCAATGAAGACTGTATACAGGTGAAGAAAGTGCACACAGAAACTGCGGAAAAAGTATCAGGCTGAGTTAACAAGAAAAGCAAGCAGTGGTTGAGAGAGAACACCTGGAAAGCAACAGACCAGTGGCAGAAAAAAAATACACAGCAAAAAATTAGAGAGGATAAAAAGCAAACTACGATTAGAGTACACGCTGAAAGACAGAGAGGTTAAGCGCAGAGCAAAGGAGGACCGAAGGATCTGGCTAGAAAAGATAGGATGCAAAGCAATAAGGATGCTGAGAAGGGAAGAACCAGAGAACTGTACCAAGCAGCCAGGAGAATCACAAACAAGAAGCATCAACAAGTTGTTGCAGTCAAGAACAAGAAGAATGAGGTAATAAAAAAACAAGAATGCTCGACTTGAAAGATGGGCTGAACACTTTGAGGAGGTACTAGTCAGCGAGGCTCCAGTGAACCCAATTGAAGAGAATGAAGTGGCGAGAGATGAAATAAGAGAGATGGTCACAATCGAGGTAAGAGAGGCGGAGGTGAGGCAAGCACTGAAGAAGACAAAGAGTGGAAAAGCACCAGGAATCTATGAGATCCCAGCAGACCTGTACAAGGCAAACAGTGATATGGCAGTAAAAGAACTAACTGGACTGTTCAACAGGATATGGCATGAGGAGAGGGCACCTGACAAATGGAAGAATTAGGCCTGATAGTCAAATTACCTAAAAAAAAGGGAGACCTGAAGGAGTGTAAAAACTGACGCAGTGTGACACTGTTACTTGTAGACAGCAAAGCAGTGGGGGGAGTCATTATAGAGAGGATCCAAAATGGAGTAGACAGTGCCCTTCGAAAGAAACAAGCTGGTTTCTGTAAGAATAGGAGCACAGTCGAACAAATCTTCATCCTCTGCAACATCATGGAACAGATCAATGAGTGCCAGGCAACATTATACACACATTTTCTCGACTACGAAAAAGCCTTTCCATTCAATACACCGTGAAGGACTGTGGAGAATAATGAAGGCCTATGGAATCCCTGCTAGCTGATAAGAATGGTGAAGATCATGCACGATAATCTCGCGTGTTCAGTACTGGATGAAGGAGAACAGACACGATGGTTCGAGATCACCACTGGCGTCAAGCAAAACAAGGCTGTCTCATGTCAGGATTCTTGTTCTTGCTTGCTATCGACTGGGTGATGCAAAGAACAACAGAAGGATAGAGAAACAGCATCAGATGGACCCTCACAACTACTCTTGAAGATCTTGATTTTGCAAATGACATAGCCCTTGTATCATCAAGTATGAGCACATACACAACAAAACCGACTGACTGGTAGACAATGAAGGAAGTGTGGGGCTCAAGCTGAATGCGGGAAAATGAAAAGTGATGAGAACGAATGCACAAAGAAAAGACAAAGTGAAGATAGGAAATGAAGAGGCGGAAGACGTAGAAGAGTTTGTTTGCCCAGGCGCAACTGTGACAAAGGATGGTGGAGGCCTTCCAAACCTGAGGAGGATCTGGAAAACACAGAGTATTGGTTGAAACACAAAAATCAACCTGTTCAAGACACTGGTGCGACCAGTAACACTATATTATGGATGCGAAGCCTGGTAGATAACCAAAACAGAAGAGAAGAGGGTGAACAGATTCCAGTTCATCCGCTTGACAAAGATCCTAAGAATATGGTGGCCAAAACGTGTCCGAAAAGAGACACTATCCGAAATAACAGACCTGCGTGAATAAGATCAGTGATGAGATTCAAGGGAGAAGATGGAACTGGATTGGACATGGGCTCAGGAAGGAGAGGAACAATGACTGCATGGTGGCGATGGAGTGGCAGCCTGAAGGAAGAAGGAAAACGGGACGACCAAAGATCACTTGGAGAAGGACAGTGGAAAAGGAGTGCAGACAGGAGGGGTGTTCCAGCTGGGCCGAAGTCAGCAGCACGGCACAAGACAGGGCAAGTTGGAGAACACGAGTTGCAGTCTTATGCATCTCATGGCACGGAGAGAACCAAGTGCTAAGTAAGTACTCTTCTGGTCAATTCATAAAGTTCTAGGTGTTACCTATCATTATACATGCAGTTATAATTAGCATACATCATGATTATGATTAAACAACAATTCTATTACGTTTAGTCAAATTTGGTAACAGTCGAATTCAGGAATAGCTAGATGGCTTTATTATAGAAACAACGTCGTTACCTATTAGATGATCGTACACAATCAGGTGATGTTGCTCAATACTAAAGTAAACTAATAAAAATGGTCACCACTTCTTGTAGTTTGGCCTGATTCACTTTCACTGGCAGTTACTATTAAATAAAGGTTAATGGTTCCTGTTTTGTAGGTCCTTATGCAAAATGCTCATATTAAGTTACCACCTGTCTAATTAACATCATAATCATTTGCAATAAATAATTTTTATCACACAAACAACCTGGCTGAAATATTGAACCTTATCCTAATTTATCAGGAAATGGAAGATTGCATTCTTGAACTATGTTCTCTTTGGATGGTTTGGGAAGGAGGTAGCACCACTTTTTTGGTTCTTTTTTTGGAGGGCCAGGGGGCAGAAAGAGGTGCAGGGAGAAGGAGAGGGTACCAGAGCAGTTTTGCTTTGGGGGGTGCCGGTTACATGGAGCCCAAAAGAACCCAAGATCACTGATTTCATGTTTGGAAAACAATAGTTATTAATAGCAAGTGCAATGAGGGCAATCACCTAAAGTCTGATGCGGTAAAATAGCTCCACTACTCATTAAATTGAACATGCCTTAATGGTAAATACCTTGATGTAGGGCTATGGTAATCAACAAAGTTGGGCACATATGACCAGGTGTGTCGGTATGGACTTGTAGTGGTTATTGGCTCGACCACAGGCTTCACTTTACTGGTGATCAAGGTTCCTGATTATCAAAGGAAAAAGACGTGGTTATGACTCTGGGGCTACATTAAAAAATACTTAGCATGATGGGCTGAGGGCAAAAAACCACCCAATGGAGAGGGCTTGTATTTGGTTTAAGGAGGATACACTTCTTGTGTAATGTACAGGTATAACTGCAGATGTCCATGTCACATAAATCACAGTAATTAGGATTGTGTAGTTCCAGAAAAAATCCATTCCCACCACATGGAAGGTCATCGGAAATTCCTAGGAGGAGGGGGGATCTGAAAAGCCAAAATTTTAAAAGAAAAGAATGAAGCTAAACTGGAATTTCTTGTGGGGAGGGGGTGCAAGACAAAAACCTTCCAATTGGGGGGGGGAGTATGGATATTTTTGCAACTGCACATTCAACATTAGTAAAGCTTATTCAACCTGGCTCTAGACAGGGTTAAAAACAAGCTGTTGAGTTCAATCAAAGGTATAAGGAATAGATACACATTGTCTGAAGTACAAACATCTGATGGTAGATTGGAATTGAACCTAATAAACGATCTGGATGCTTCTTTTGGTTTCTTGGTATTATTGGCAACTTTAACTGATTTGTAATCAAGCCTTAAACATTCAAACTCTGGAGACTTCCAAGAATTTGCACCAGGCCATTTGACACTTTACAAAGACCATTTCTTAATAACTAGTGTGTCTGTTGAGATCATATATACCCGTGGTGGTTTTTGGTCTTGTCACAGGTCGCCGTAGTTCTGTGCTTGTAACTGCTGGGGGGTGTGCTATGCCTAGGGTGGTGGCTGGACGTTTTGATGCAATAACTTTTGGTGTACTGGTGGAATGCCAAGTACGAGAACGCACAGGTCCAACTGGTAGTTTGCTCTCCATAGCCAAGTTCAACCTGGGAAGACAGTGAAAAGAAATACACTTTTTATTCCTATGCCTTTCTATGCCACACAAAGTCTGAAGTTCACAACTCTGTCACCAGTCTTCTTGTAAATTGTTATCATTGGTGCGTATAGGTACATTATGTACAAACCTGTCTCTCTATAAATTATGACTGATGGTAGCACAAAGTCTTGCACGATTGATTTATAAGTAGTTACTAGCAATCATCCTAACTAGTTTGTCATACTGATAGAAGCCACGTTTATTCATATTTTGATAATTCTGCAAAGTAAAACCTGACAATATGCCACAAACGAAATTGTCAAATACTAGGTCCACTGTAATTGCAGGCTACAGCTGGAGTGGGTGCCCTGCCTTTCACTTTTGTATTTTCTGTATTTGCAACGTCATAGTGCTACCCACATTCATTAAATTGACAAAGTCTAATAACATAAAATATAATAAAATAATGATTAAAATGTGGTGTTAAACAGCAACAAAAAGAATAATCCCAGCATAAGAAACAGTTGGTGGCTATAGGTCAATATTTTTGCACTTTGGCTAATTTCAGTTTCAAATTTTCAAACACGATCTCAACAAGAGTACAATTTCATTTATTTCCTGATCGAGTCTCTCCTTTTACAAACACCTCCTGTTACAGTGTCAAAAGGCCCATTTGTAGCACACACCTTCTTTCTTCTGCCTCTAGCAAAGTAGCAAAAGCATCTAACTCCAGATCAAGAGGAAGGTGAGCATTGTAAGCCAGTCCCAGCTCTCGAACTTTGGCCATCAGAGCCTCTTGTAGTTCCCGCAACTTAGCCTCAAGGTTCTTTATGCTGTTTGCAGCCTGCTGACGTTCCATCTCCAGGTTTTGAATCAGGCCAGCATTTTGAGATTCCAAACTGGAACACTAGAGTTCAAGGATTTAAAAAACTGTCAGGATACATAATTTGAACTAAATTAGATCCTGAAAATGAGGAACCATTGCATTTTTTTCCAAATTATTTGGAATAACTTCCAATCAGAAAATTTTTTTTCTTCCTTCTGTAGAATGTATGAAGCAGTACATTTTTCGTCCACAATTGACAAAATGTTTCCTTCAGGATCCTCTACTAGACAGTGAATTTTTTGTTGTCGCAGGGCCGTAGCTAGCATGAGGCAAGACGAGGCACTTGCCTCGTCTAGGTTTTATGCTTAAACAAAAAAATAATGTTGGAAAAATAATCCCTACAAAGCGTTTGCCACTGAGTGATAATAGATAAACACAAGTACATGTAAATGGTGCGAAAAATGCTGAAGACTCAAGTGGTTTGCATTCCGGCTATCAGTTTCGAAACAGTGACAGGCTGTGTGACACCTATCCCGTGCGCATTGCTCCGACTACAGACAGCTGATCCAAAGAATCATGCATGGCTTAAAAAGACAAAAGTTTTAGAGAATCAGTGGCCATGTTCTCTTGTGCTACTTTGTCAAACTTTTTCACATACGTTGCCTAAAAACACTAACTGGATTATAATTTTGCCTTGGTATAATCTGTCTTGGAAGAAACACAAATCGACAAGGACAGGGTCTGCATAAATCATCGATTCATAAATTATTTCAAATAAAAGATTGGTAATAATAATAATAATAATAATGTTTAATACTTCTATAGCGCTTTTTACATTTACATATGATCAAAAGCGCTTTACAAATCCTATCTGATAATAAATTAGTCACTGATGGCTACTAAAGGAGCCGTTTGGTTGGCTCAAAGTTTTTCACCGAGCCAAGTTTCCGTTAAAGGCTTTTCTCTAGAACATCCATGCTGTTTACTATTGAGATCACGTTCTCTCTCAGGCCACAGTGGAGTTCTACAGATCGCAGCTGCAACTGAATTTGATAATCTTGAAGCAGCACAGTTTTTGCATGCGCTAGAAACAGGAAACCAGCCATTGCTAGCGAGGTAGCAGGAGGGCGGGGGTGGGGGTGTATACCGTACTGTGAAAAAGTAATGCAAACGAAATTCGCTCTTTGTCCTCAGAAAATATTGCCGAAATTTCGCCGATATTTCAGCGAAATGACCGCGATATTTCGCCGTTTCAAACAAAATTTCGGTGAAATATTCACAGTATTTCGCTTAGTAAATGAAACCATTGGTGAAAGTTCGCGGTGGCTAAAATTCGTCCGTACACAATTTTGCTAAATATTATTGAGAGGCGAACCAAGGCAAAATGCCCAACACACAACAAAACAAGGCAAAGAATCGAACGACCAAAGTGTGGCACCATAGGCAAAACCCAAACTGCAAAGTACATGTCTATCACTTTGTATTCGAATTTCAATTTATTAACCACCTAAAACATGTAAAAGGACCACATTTTGGCAGACTAACTTAAAGGAAACACTTTGGCAAACACGGTGAATTGAAAATTGCAAACCACGCACTCATAAAAGATGGCAAGTGATGTTCACAGCATAACAAAATCGTCGGAAAGTTTATAATTCTTCTTTTCCTGAATAGATTGAAACGATTTTCATCGCCATCGAAAGCTTAGAACCCATATAGTACGAAGCTAAAGCACTAGAGTAGCTAAAGCAATGCGAACTGAATTCGGGATAGCCATCAACTTGGTGCCAGTATTACACGCCTTAATAATGGTATAAAAAATGGTAAAGGCAGTAAAAATCTGCCGTTTTACACGTGCCATCTTACAATACTGAATTTTGAAGAACAATCTTATGAAAAAATCCCGCTGAAATTAGCATTTCAGCAGGATTACAATAGATTCAAAAATTTTCTGGGGGAGCATACCCCCAGACACCCCCCAGAAGCTGAGGCCTTTGGCGCTCGCGACACTTGCCTCGTCTGTTCTGAAAGTCTGGCTACGGCCTAGCCTGTTCCAGGCTCCGAGATAGTGGGGAAGGCGTGAATTGAGAAAAAGAGCGCGAAAAAAAGCGAAGGGGCTGGGGAGATCCTGCGCGTCTTATTTTCGCGTTCCCTTTCTAATTTTCATGCCGTCCCAACTATCTGAGAGCCTGGAACAGGCTAGCTACGGCCCTGTGTTGTTGTTGTTGTTTGTTTTTAATTTTGGATATACAGGCCCGTAACCTTTCATATGCACACAAACACAAAAGGGTTCTGACATTAGAACCTGGATGAGTTGTAATATGAGTTTTGCCTGACTGTTTCCAGGGCCAGTCAGGTATCATTTTTTCCACCATGAGTCGGAACATTTTCCATCTCAACACCAAATCCCAGAGTCGAGAGTGATTGATTTTTATACCATGCATCCTAACCTTTATTTAGCCCCT
>Ga0126336_10000684_pt1 | contig 15074 bp, 12 predicted proteins | sample SidCmetagenome_FD_92530 | JGI IMG/M metagenome (GOLD analysis project Ga0126336, IMG submission 92530) | Coral microbial communities from El Islote,Puerto Morelos, Mexico - Siderastrea C C metagenome | ecosystem: Host-associated > Invertebrates > Cnidaria > Coral | place: El Islote,Puerto...
AAGCAATGTTTTCTGCAACCTCCATTGTGCGACAAGTTGCCGATGAAATTGCTCCTGTAACAACCCTACTTCTTAACCTGTCTTGCAACGAAAAATTGCGTTTCTACTGGCACTGTTCTTCTACTTTTGGCAATGTTGCGAGATAGGTTGCAGCGTGTAGCATGTATTCTGCAACTGATCGCGCGATCATTTCGTCATCGTTGCGTTTCATTTATGCCCTGTGTAACAATGCCTTAAGACTTGACCTTTAGACTTAATCTTAAGCTTATCAAGAGTGCCAGTTTCTTTTAAAAGACCAAAAATCCAAATTGCCGATACAACAGACCTTTTATCCTTCATACAGTACACGCTCGTTGCAGTAAACAGCACTTTAACTGGAATTTATTGACGTGATAAAAGTACGCTTTTCTTAAAATTTTCGGGCCGGAATTTTCTCTGGCGGTAAATTTTTGCGTAGCTTACCAAATCCTGCCTTGAATTCAGCGAATTTGCAGTTTCCTGTCTGAGAAAACTAAACATGTTTCAAGTTTATTAACCTGCTTTTTTTTTTCGAAATAATCTTTGCGTATTTGACCTAACGACAAGCTAAAAAAAAAAAATTAAAAACTCTTTCAAAACGTAGGTGCGCAGTGAGCGCGTGAAGATGCGTTTTGAAATTCTGGATGACATTTTTTTCTCTTGCAATCTTTTTTTCCCAGACAATGTTTATGCCCTCACTGATAGTGACAAACAAACCGCACAAAACTGAAAAGTAAAGATTTTCTACCCATTTTTTCCCACCATAAATAAGAGGCTTTTTCTAATGTCAAATACCACGTAACTTCCGTCATTCCCAACTTTTTTATAGCATCCGAAGGAAGAGGGCGTGGTAAGGTGCAAAATAAATTAAACTAAGGTGCTACCAACCAAACCAAATGCGTCCGCGACGGAAATTGATATTTCATTATTTTTTCATTGTAGCAGTGTGCAATCAAATGCCAATCCTGTGCTGAACAGTAAAAAGGCAAGTACTCTACTTCTCACTTTTTTGACTTCCCTTTTCATGTATATTTGTTTGTGACATTTCCCTTTTTCTCTTTCCTTTTTCTAGACACTGGAGTTTAATCAAGTGACGCGCAAACTCATAGCGGAGTTTAAGAACTTGGTAAGACTACACCGTGTTAGTGGGGAAACTTAAGTTAACCACCTTTCAATTTTCAAGGGTACATTCGTGACTGAAAAAAAAAAAAAAAACGTGCCATACGCCACAAAAGTCGCTTGCCGCGTGCTAACGACTGGCGACTGTTCCTGAGAGAGAATAGCGACTACTCGTAGTCTAGTGAGATTTGAGGGCTAAATGTTCCGGTGTTTCATAATTTTAGCGTTGTCACAGTGATTTATTGGAGAAACTAAAGGGCCTTACTGTACGTCCTTCTAGGAAGTAAATGTGAGGTGATTTCTCAATGAATAAATGTTGTTCTTTTCAATTGTTTTCCGGAGTTGAGTTCCTGGCCATTACTGAGAACCCTTTTTTCCTTGGTATTTAGTCGCTGACCAAAGCTACCAGACATGGCGGTAAGAACAAGGAGGTGGTAACCGAGGAGAAGTCAGCGCTGCTCTTCTCGACACAGATCACCCTTGGAAAGGAGCAGTTCAATATTTCAGTAAGAACAATAATGCATGCTTTCATAGTAAAATAATGTTGAAAGGCTGAAATTAACGAACGAAAAAGATAAAATGAGAAAAAAAATGTCCTACTGACCTGAGAGTAATTTCGTATGTTCCTCTTGTTTGCTATTTCTAAAATGATGTATTTGAACGTTTCTCATTTAAGTAATCATGGATTTTGTTGCTTCTCCTTAGGTGATGTCCGTACCGGTCGTTGTAACAGTGCACGGCAATCAGCAGTGTGATGCGGAAGCTACTGTTTTCTGGGATAACGCGTTTGCTGAAAAGGTAAGTCAAACACCGCCTGAAGCGTGCCGGGCTTGTAAAGTACATAGAACCTTAGAACAGATTACGAAGGTACAGTACCCCCCTCCCTCCCCTCCCTCCTTCAAAAAGATTCCATAATTGCGAGCTACATGCAGTATAGGTAAGTGCAATTATAAAATAAGTATCTGTTCACGAGACAGTACAGTGAGGTGAGAGGAGTACATTAGAATAAACAGGACCCAGTTACAGAATGCAAAAGCACTGGTTCTACAGGAATCTATAATTGTTTGTACCATTAAGAAGTCTAGATTGTTGGAGAGGAATCGGAGATTTGTTTGATATTGATTTTCCAACTTTGCCATGTTATTAATTTGAAATTAACTTGCGAAAAAAAATTAATCAGCTTTCATCGGCTTTGGTGAATTGCAAGTGCTATTTTTATATAAATCGGTTTGTACAGACATCTGCAGAGTCATAATAACATTATCGTTTTTGCTTACAGGAAAGAAAGCCATTTGATGTCCCGGATCAGGTTGAGTGGCCTCGTTTGGCTGATGCTCTGAACAAACGATGGGTGCTTAGTAATGGCCGCGAACTTAACCCTGACTGCATTGCTTATTTGGGAAGCAAACTTTTCCCAGGTAAAATATTCTCCAGGTCGTCACATATTCTTTTCTTTCTTCAGCAGAATATGCAAATTTAATTTATTTATCGCTTATTGAGTTAGTGTCCACTCCAAGTACTCCGGCAGCCCTCCTTAATATTCTTCCTCAATTACATCATGATGACGAGAATTACATGACCTTGTGGAGCTGCATCCTTGCTGTACTTTGCTTGGGCGATTAGCGAGACAGTTGTTATTGTTATTATTTAACTAACTGTGTTTTTTTCTTATTTTAGGAAAAGTTGAGGGAGGACTAGACAGTGCAATGGTCTCCAGACAGATGTTAAATAGAGTGAGTATTATGGACCGCGAGTGACAATTTTGGTATCACGTCCAGGTTTTGTTTTACTAGAATTGTTTTTATGGACCGGATCGTTTAAGAAGGTTTCTTGAGTCACGCCAAAATGTCGATCACATTTCTGGTTCCAGTAACAGTTTTTATGTTAAGGTCCACGTGAAAATGGACCACCTCATGGCTGATGTGTAATAACCCGACATCTTGTTTGTTGTTATCAGGATCACATGAATGGCCGCACTTTCTCCTTTTGGAAATGGTATTATGGAGCTTTGGACGTTGTTTGCAGACGGTTTGTGGACGAATGGAGAGATGGGTAAGGCAATAAAAGTAATGACATCATCGCTGTATTGTTTGGTGTTATTGAGCTACAGCTGTACATGGTAGTCGTTTGAAGTACCTACCCGTGGAATATCCTGTTACATCGCGTATCATCGGTTTAAGAAAAGGAGAGAAAAGGGACCGCTCGCAGTCTAACTTAACGTCTGTTTATATGTGTATAACGGTGGTCTCATTACAATGCTCAAAATTTGTTTTCGCTTGATTGAAGCAGTTTTTATAAGATGGGCTTAATTGAATTTGAGTTTGGTGCCCGAAATTAACGAGTGTTAACGAGAATCGCTAACAAGAGTACTTCATGCCCATTTCTAAGGTAATTCGTGATTGGCTGGCTTGAAATGAACATTCTATACTGGGTAATAACCGCTGATATTGATTTGTATCTGTAGACGGGTGGCAGGCTTTGTCAGCAAGCAAGCTGCGCATGATATCCTGAGAGTGTGTCCTCCTGGAACATTCATGTTGAGGTTCAGTGATAGTGAGTTGGGTGGTGTCAGCGTAGCGTATGTCTCCTTTGTTGAGACTGGTGAGTTGCACTAGTTGTAACAAAGTTTATATTAAACTACACACTCTCAGCCTACATTGGACTTCTGCTATCTCTTACATGCAAGGGAAACTAAAAGTTGTTCGAGATAGCGGGAGTTTGAGACATCCAGTAGTAAGTAAGTGAGAAGCACAACCAAGGGAAACAAATTTCACGTCGAGACTGGGAGATTGGAGATAGCTGGGGTCCAGCAAGGGTTCACTGTAACTGCTAAAACCCGCAAGTTGCGCATGAAACCAAAACAACAGCAACAAAAACAAAATGTTGTGCCCACACTGAAAAAGTCGAGTGAACTCTGACCAAGACTAATTTTATTTCGAAAAAGAATAACGTCGCTCTGAGCGCTCGGTAATGGCAAACCTAAGTGCTCACTAGTAATCTGTCTTAAGGCCTCTTCTCCCCCTTTCGGCCTTCCCACCCTCTCCTCTTCAAGCATTAATTGTAAGAGAGTGTAAAATGTTGTATCAAGGGTGGTTAAGAAGCTGAAGATGTAGATGAAGGGTAGCAGTACATACAGTTGAAACCCGCCGTACGAAAACTTTGCTAATTCCACCATCTTGCTATTGCGAGCATTTTTTTTGCGGCCCAAACAAAAGCTCAATCATTCTCTTATCTGAAAACCTCGATAATCCGACCACCTCGATTATGCAAACAACGACCACGTTTTGGAGTCCTAAACGGTTATTTTCTTTACAAATTTACCTCGTTGATTCGGCCCTGACTTGAAATATCTGGTGGCTTAAGTGACAAAGGCAAACAAAATCGACGAAGAAGTAGTCAAAACGGTCTTCAAAACTATGATTTGGTAGCCAGATAAAAGACATTTTGGCTCGTAAATTATGTTGCCTTTCTCTTTGTTTTTCTCACTGCTGGTCCTTCCTTTTTGTGAGCTACCATAGTTTTTCCATACCCAGTTACTAAGACCACCCCATTAATGTTATCCAAATTTTCTGGCCCGTTGGTAATCGTATTAACAGAGTTCCACTGTGCTTAGTTTGTTAAAGTTTCGGATATAGAAATAGAGCTCCAACAAACGGGAAGCAAATGTATGCGCTCAATAGATGAGAAACACGGTGATTGTTAAGCTCCGTTATGGTAAGTAAACCGGAATTCAGAACATAGTTTATGACATACATGGTTTGGTTATTTCGTTTTTCTAGGTCAGCGTGAAGTCTTCGATGTTGAACCTTGGACAAACGCGCATTTGCAGATGCGAAAGTTTTCTGACAGAATCAAAGACTTGCCAGAACTAGTTTACCTTCATCCGAACATCGAGAAAGATGCTGCCTTCGGCCCATACTACACTAATGATGGTAAGGAGTCTTTGTTTGGTTGTCACCAGAACGGAATGGCCTCATTTCATCTTTGCCATTCCCACCTTGAGGTACACATACATTAAACATGCGAAAATGCCTTCTTTATCGCGTGGTTTTACCATTGGTGTGTATACCATGTTTGATTACTGTGTAATCAATATATTCTTCTACAAGTTTCAGTTACTCTACCTGTAGAGTTGAATTTGGCGTCAAACGTGAGTGTTTTAGATCACGTGGCTCGCACCGATAAATCAAAAAGGTATACGCTCGTTGTCACTTTGCCGAGCGTCCACCGTTGAAGTTTGAATGTCACGAATCTCAGTTAACAGAAAAGCAGGAACGTTTATTCACGGAAATATCTATAAACAATTTACGTTTGGCATCAACTGTCACGCGCAACTTTGAATTCAGGATCTACCTGTTTCTGTAGTAGCTCTTCTTGAGCTTTGGCTTTCTTGAATAAACTTTGTTTTTGTTTTATTATAGAAAACGCTCCAGACGAAATGCGTACAGGATATCAACGCGCAGTACTGGCGCTCAGGCTAGCTGGGTATGTATGCATTGAAAAATGTGTCTAGGAAATTTGGGAAATATGCTGACGTGAGGGCGGAGTATGGGGAGGGGCAAGTCTTAAGGATATCAATAAGCCTGACGGCGTGTTGTGAACCTAATAACAAGACGTTTTCAATTTTTATCGTGCACACATTCTTCACCTAGTTGCGTTTAAGAAAGACACCTCGTAACTATGAATAACGGATTAACTTCGACCTTTCTTCATTTATGGATTAAAGCGAAAGAAACTAAGGTTCTATGAAGTAGAGTGCAAGTTATAAGGTAATTACTTTTAGTATCGAGGCATGATTGCACCCAGTATGTATACATTTATATTGTTATTAAAGGAATGATACCATTTGCAGTCAGTTGATTTGTGGTGACTATCCTGATCACCAAACGAAGCTGAGTATTTTTGTTGTCTTCTCAGTAACCCTGGTGGGAGGAGTCCGATGCATCAGGGATCGCATGACGCTACTATGGTAAGTGTCTCCTTGTGAATTATATAACAGTGAAATAAAGTGAACACAAAACTTGTTTGATGAGGATGACCTAGCATGTTAGTACATGCATGTTAGTACATCTAATCAACCAAGGTTGATTAGAAATCAGGAACAGTATTGTTCAGAAAGCAGCGGTTAGTTAGCAGTTGTCGTAGAAATCCAGCGAATCGTTTTGGTGAAATATCACTTAGGAAGGCCTTAGACGTTATTCGACTTTTAAGAAACTCACGGCTTAGAGTTTTTTCCACTCCCTATGCTGTTTCTTGTGTAATTTGTTTTAGTAGATTTTAGTATTCGCCTGGTTTGGGCTCTATTGTCCCATTTCTTTCCTCTAAAACATTTTTTTTGTCCATATTTTGTTGCATACTTTATAACACTGATGTTTACCTTGTCTAATTCTCGTAGTAATCTGTTTTTCCTTTGCCTAGGAAACTCTGTCATCAAGTTCGTTTCCACTTACCGGTTTTCCAGATATGTCGTATGGCGGCTTGTACCCAGGCTCTCCAGCTTCTCCAGCCTCGCCCCAGTCTGTGGCCTCCAGCGTCCTAGATACTGATCTAGGTTTAGGAAACCAGGAAATCGTCGGCGACTATGGGCAGCTGGCGTCGGAGCTCGCCTTGAGTGACGTCTTTCTAAGTGGTCTTCACCAAGGAGTTACAGGAATGTCTCCTGGTTCTGTCAGTTATTTGTCTGCAATGGCGGCTGCTATGGGCGATGAAGGCTTCACAAACTTCCTACTGTCAGAAGACGTTAATGCCGCGCAGCCGCAGTAGAGGCTAGTTATGAACCTTGGAGACAGTCGAGGAAGCAAGTCACCGTTTCTTGTGTAAGCAAATGGTGGTCATCTGCGTGTTGATGTTTAGTCAAAAAAATGATCGATGTGCGCATTAGTAATCTTCGTTGAATGAGGTGAAAGTCAACTTGGGCGGAAACGGTGCTCGCTTCCTCGACTGGAGGTACAAAGGTTTTGAAAAACGTTTAGTGTCTCTTGTAGGTTGCTTGTCGCCTTGTTCCGTTTTACCAGAGCCATAGAGATTTTCTTCTGGCTATAAACCTTACTGACATGTCAGGTATTTATGAATAACCAGAAGGCTCAAAATCACAGTCTTTCAAAAGACACACCAGTTACCATAGGAAATTTGGAGTGAGTGCGGCATTTGTGCGGTTAAGTGTTGTGAGAGTCATAGATGTGACTCAGTAGCTGTAAAGATATCTTTCTTGATATTCTGTTGTCACACATTCTCGATTTAAGGACAGTTTACTTCCGGTCTTGGCTGGTAAGCTTTGTCTAGAAAGTGATTATTCAAGGAAATGTTTTGGATTCTTATTCTGCAAAGCAGCAAATTGTAAAGCCAAAGAATTATCATAAGAGTTATTTAGGTGCCTTTATTAGCGGCAAAGGCAAAAAAAGAAATCATGCCTGAGCACAAGCACAAGAGTCTATGCTGAGAAACACAAATGTGACTACAAGGATAAAAAAAGTTATGATTCTAGTGCTTTTGCTTGTATCTTTAAGAAAGAAGACGGGCTTTTAAATTGGCATTTTTTTCCCATGGGGTCGGGAAAAAGAAGTTAAATGTATAAATACAAAAGAAGGTTGAAAATCAGTCTTTATCTCAAAAGCGTTATATACCCCGTGGATAACGTGTGTTGGTTAAGAGTCGCCCTTCTAGCCGTTCAGGCTTCATTTTAAACATCTTAAACATGTTTGCGACTTTTTCGTAAATCATTTCAACATTACGGTTTAATGGAGTTAAATGACTTCTCAATACAAAGTGTGTTGTGTTCTCCAAGGTTCAATAGCTGCTTCTAAGCATGCATTAGTTAATGTCATTTGTTTCCTTTTTAGTATATTTCTTTTAGCGAGACTTTATCTTTTCAATCCTGTTGCTGAGCGAAGTTTTATGTCGTAATGACAATTGAAATGCAACGGTATCATGTTATTTTAAAGCCTGTGGTTCAAACGCTACCTTAATGTTTTTTTTTTTTGCCATTTTAATAGCGCCCTAAGGTTCGATAAACCCCCTATTGGTATTGAGTCCCCTTTACATCCCCATTCCTTGCTTTTAGTGCAGCGAGATAGATTCGCCTTTTTTCCGAGACAGGACCGCTCTTTAGAGGATTTATTTTAGACCTCTCTGCGCTTTTTTTCAGTTAACGTTCATTGCGTTTCATGTAATCTTAGCTAAATTAGATCTATTGATTGAACCTGTTGTTTCATGCACCTTTGGAAAACGTTTATAGGCATGTTCAAGCCTCGTTGGGAAGCCGGTAACTCTGTACATTGTATATTATAGCCTTTCAGTGTGCCCATTTTCTTTTCATAAATTAATCGAAACTCCTTAGCGAGTATACAGCGGTTCTTTAGGATTTTCATACAGGCAGGGTTGCTGATCGTGAAATACTAGGTTACAGAAGATTTGTTTAGTGTATTCATATTAAAATATTAAAAATAGAATACTCGTTTGAAAAGCCCCATTGGGGAGGTAACAATAAAGTATGTAGTATGTAGTATGTAGTAGCATCGCTTTACGTAGAAAAAAAAAATTCACCCTTCTTTCATAAAGCGTAATGAATTAATTCATAAAGCATAATGAATTAAGAGGCAGAGGAAGGTCGTTAGCTTGTACTCAAAGGTAGTAATCAGCTATTAAATAAACTGAAATGTGTGACTGTTGTGCTTCTTCCTGTTCATTGGGAAGGTCAGCCAATATATCCATTCACAGACCTGACTGACTTGGCTGAAGGGGAAAATAGCTAAACCTTATTCGGCGTTTTTGATAGACAATACGCGCGGATATTTTACGAGTTGGGTAGTATTTGCGATTAGTGAGTAAAATGTCCGCGTGTATTATCAACAAAAACGCCGGAAAAGTGGTTTATTATTCCATTGCATTTTGTTTTTGCTTCCTCCTCCTGCAGCAAAAAACTGGTCAAACCGGGATTGTACAGTGTTATATGCCGGCATATTTTGCGCGTTCTCCGGCTTGCCCTTTTAAGGTAAAATGACACAACAGTGGATTAATAAAAACTAGTAAATTACAGAGAAAGAAAGAGAACAACATTAACTTTAAATGAATAGGACGGTGTTGGATGAGCTCTATCTTCGATACCTCCCGATATTTAGTTGACGCTTCTTCCTGAAAGAAGGCTCCTCATCGACTTCAAAACACTTTTTAAGTGCAGAGATCGCTGTTGACAAAATGATGATCCCATTGACAAAAGATGACAAATTGATATATAACCACAAAAAGGAACAAATGTTATTGAGCACAAGATTCACGGTTCGTGGCCGAAAATAAAAGAGAAGTGAACCCAGTAGTCAAAGTTGGAGTTCAGAGGTTCAAGTAACAGACGTATTTCTGTTCGAACTTGAGCTTGTGTTTATTCCCGCCCAAGGGAGCTATATGCACATCATAACTTGGACAATATTTGATCAATTTTAATGACTTCTGAAAACAAGTATGGCCTTGGAAAGGTCTGCTTATCAAAACCAAAATAGTACCCCTAATGTGTGTGATATGGTTGACCACCCCCACAACTTTTCAACCTTTTTTCGGCTGTGATGCATTTGTGTTCTTAGACATATCTCATCTTAAACTACGCATTGAGAACAGTAGTAAAAGCTATAGTTTGAGGGTATCATCATCATCAATTTCCACGTTTCCCCAAGCGGGGAATTGGGCCGCGCGCTCTCTCCTTCCAAGTTGTTCTGTCCTTCGCTGCTGTCGCCGCCTCTGCCCGTAACCTTAACCCTCTGTCCTTGATCTCCCTTTCCACTGTCCTTCTCCATGTTTCTCGTGGTCCACCCCGCTTCCGTTTCCCTTCTGAAACCCAGGTGAGTGCAATGCGTGGGTGTGAGTGGTGATCCATTCTGAGCACATGGCCTAGGCATGTCCATCTCCGCCTTGCCACTTGGTCGCTTATAGTCTCCCTAATGCCTGCTCTTGGTCTAACTTCCTCGTTTGTAATGCGCATTGGCCAACAGATCTTTAATATCCTTCTTAGGCTCTTGTGAAGGAAAGCGTCCAATTTCTTCTCATCCGCATTAGTCGTTCTCCAGGTTTCGCACCCGTACAACAACTGAGATAACATTGGACTTAAAAACGTTGATCTTGGTCTTGATGGTAAACTGGTTATTCTTCCAGAATTTGTCCAGCTTGTTGTATGCTACTCTCGCTTTCCCAAGCCTGGCTTTGATATCGTCCTCCGTACCACCTTTGTTGCTGACATTTGCACCTAAATACACGAAACTTTCCACTTTCTCGATGACCTGGCCATCTACTTGTACTTTCTCTGTGTTGGATGTATTCAACCTGAGAAGTCTGGTCTTCTCAGCATTGATCTTCAACCCAATTCCCTTACTATTGGTACTGAGGCTTCTAACTTTCTGCTGGATCTGCTCTCTTGTGCTGGAAATAAGTGCAATGTCGTCTGCAAAGTCCAAGTACTCTAACATGGAACACAACTTCCATCTGATACCGGTGTTACTACCTTCGACTGTTGCTCTCATGATTCAGTTTGAGGGTATACTCTATATAATAATCGATTAGTGACTGTATATTTCCGAACTTGTTTATTTCTGCCATTATCACCCATTTGGTATAACTTTTGTTTGTGTAGATATGAGTTGTCAATCCACCGTACCGAAAAAGATGGCAACTGGTACATTTTCTCATAGTTCTTAGCGAACAAAAAACCCTAAAAACGCTTATAAAAACGCAAAGAAAAGTTCTAAAACCTTCAAACTTAGCATATAGAATGTTGCTAGCACAGAGACAAATTTATGCAAAAAATATGGCTTTTTGTGTGCCTATTGGCTTTGTTAGGCTCGCAAGGTATTGTGGTAAAATGTAAAGCTGCCATCTTTTTCCGTACGGTGGATTGCACTCTTCGAGACCTTTTAAATGGCATATCAACACTGAGTTTGTATTTAATAGTTTGCGAAAACGTAATTTGCCTCTTGGATGCAGTAAAGGTTTAATAAAGATCATCATAATCATCCTCGTCATTTTCATCAACTTTATCTTCCTGTAAGGTATATTGCGTCCGAGTACTGTCCTCCTTGGACCAATGAAAGCAGTTAAAATATTTCATATTGTTTAAACAGATAAAAAAACTCAAATCCAGAAGACTGACTACACCAAATATAAGGAAAGACGTCGTAGTGCCAGCATAAGTGATCAACAATCCCCCAACCACCCCTCCCCCGCCATTGCCTAGACCCCAGTGCACTCCTCCAAGAATGCCCTGCATCGTTGCGGGCGCCCCGGGGATGAGTCCTACGAAGACCACAGCCGCTGACCATACCGCGGCAGTTGACAAGCCGTGAAGGATTTCAAAAGGCAACACTATCCAGCTGTTTGTAATGAAGGCGTAACCGAAGAATCTTATTATGTAGCATGTTAGACCAACGTATAGTACTTGATGATGTCCGAACCATTTGATGAAGAGTCCAGAAAAACTGTAAACCGTGACTTCGGATATGCAGTGTATTGCTGTTATGGTGCTAAAAAGAAACTGCGAACCGCCCAAGTCTTCTAAGTGCCAAAAAAGAAATGTTTGTATAAAGCCTAACGCAATCCCACAGAATAGAATCGTCAAAATGAAGTATATGTACTGACAATCAATGAGCATTGCGAGTCCTTGCCATATGTGGGTTTCTTCCGATTCTTTGTCGTCAAATTCAAACAAGGCGCCGATTAAGAGTGCCACGCCCATGAGGCACGCAAAAGCGTAAAAACAGGGCAGATAGTCCACGCTCAAAGGGTTGTTACAATTGTTCAATTCTTCGATTGTACTAAGGCTTGATCCCACGATAAACGCGGCTAGACCCCAACCAAAGGCGCCCCATAAACGTTGTTTACCATAGTCTTCTGGTCGGTTATCTAAGAAATCAAGAAAAAATAAAATAAATAGAAAACACTTTTGTTACGCTAAACTTATTGCAGCTTACAAAGTAGAAACGTCTCTTATACTCTAGTAGGTAAGGAATCATTGCCCAGAAAAAAAGTCAGTATAACGTTATTAAAATGAACTGTGATGGTCTTAAGGGACCTCAAACCTTATTTACATATAAACAATGACATTTGTGATCAGTTTTGCATGAACAAGATAACGATGCCAAAACGTTTTTAATTAGTATTGCAAAAGGAAGATGGGGTCGCAACTGGAACAAGACGCCAGCTGTCTGGAGGACGCTACTGCAGACCCAGCAAACTGGAAACGAGCTGTCTGTAGAGGAATTAGACTGCTTGTTTTAGGAGAGAGCAAATATCGAAGAAAAGACACATGCACCTACAGTAGGCCAGTGGTCCAAACCTTTTAATTATAACCGAGGTTGAGTTTCCGTCACCGGTTGTCTGAATGATTGTTCTTCACTTCAAGTTTCTCTATATGACTGATAACTCATCTTTTAAAAGTAATATTTATAATTATCCTCCACAGGCTGTTCAGCCTGATCCTCAGACGGAGGTCGTTCCCTTTCATTCCCTCGGAGAATTAAACTACTACGTGTCCTTCGAGGGTGACGAAAAATGCCATTAAACAAGCGATTATTTGACAGTAGTCATTAGTATATAGCAAAAGAATTCTACTAAATGTTGCAATGGAACTTGCCTAATATGAGGTTCTGGATTTTTCTATTTCATGCCAATAACCTACTACAATTGTACAGGGCCAGGTTGTTCAAAAGCCTGTTAATGCTAACCCGGGATTGGAAAGAGTTTTCACGGCTAATTTTAAGGTCAAAATATAAGGCAGAAAGCATTTACAGAAATTGTCATAGCTTAGCTATAAGACTGAATTAGAATTTGACACCAGTCTTGGGTTAGCTTAACAACCAGGGCTTGACGAATAGTCCAATCACCACTAGACACGTATACGCATTGTTGTTTGTAGTTTCTTAAGGTCTTTAAGATTGTAACCGTTAGTAATGTAGACTAGCAGACGTGTCTATCTATCTCTTACCCAGGTGATGCAGTGTAGCAGTGTCAGCTAAAGTGATGGCTGGTGCAGCTATCAGTGTTCCAACAGCAGTAATAACAAAGAGAATAGTAAACAAGTGAGCGTCGTGCGGATTATGCCAGTCATAGGACGCCTGGGTGAAGTCATAATTCGCTACAGTGTCCAGCGGCCAGGGGTATTCACCAGCCAAGTTGAGCGAATCAAACTTTCTCTCAGTCAGCTCTCTGTTGACTTGGCTGGCAAACTCTTCAGTGTTAACTTCGCTTGAGTTGTGAAAAAGTCTTAACAAATCTGATCTGAAAATGACAACTTTGTTATTTACATCAGAGCGGGGTAACTTATTATGAGGCTGTTTGCCTCTCTTAGTCAAATCTTTGTCGAGTGAATTCAGAAGACTAATGTTGACACCAGATGTGTACGGTTGAGGGCTTTCAATATGTCTGCGGTGTCTTGAAATGTCAAGGCGATGCAAAGTTCTTGATTTGGATAAAGGGTAATTTTTGTCACCACTTTTCCTCCTTGATTTAGTGTAAACTTCAAAGTTATTTTTTGTGTTACTAGACATATTAAGGAAATCCTCAGCTGGATGCAATGATTGTAATTGATTTTGACTCCTCGGCCTTTGAAGAATAGATGTTGCTCGCTTCGATGAATTGTTTTCTTTTACTTTTCCAACGATTTCAAACCAGTGTTCACTGGATTTTCCAGAGTTCACGCTTACAGGGGCCTTCTGCTTTTGACGAGTGGTAGAAGTCGAATTTTTCACAGGAACAGTCCCATTCTCCAGCACCTTGATAATTTCTTGAACGATGCCCATTGTTGCGTTGTCCTTGCAGACACCTAAATGAAACACGGGGGATACGAGAGACAGGGAGTAGTTCGACACCAACCACGCGACTAATGACATGATAAAAATCACTTTGCTTTTCTTGTACGTATCAGCTATTATTCCCCACATGGGCGTTCCAAAAAGCTGTATCAGAGGCCTGATACCGATCAATACTCCAGTTTCATGCGCAGAAAGCCATAGCTGTTTGTAAAACACTGCTAGGTAGGGAAATAACGAGCCTATTGCGGAGAAGAAAAAGAAGTAAAAACTCTTGTAAATTACTAGACGCCGGTTAAGTCTTGGAAAACACCACAAACTGACTTTGTCATCTTCGATCTCTGATAAAGCAGGTGTAACCTCTTCCTTCTTACTGTCTTTGTTGTTGGATGTTTCAGATGAACTGTAGGAATCATGGCGTTTGCTCGCGGCGGCCTCTTCAGTGTTACGAAGGATAAGCGCCAAGCCATACAATTCCCCCTCGCTATCGTCTTCAATTGTTGGAGTGTTCCTTGAGGCATTTTGATGTTTTTGGCTTTCAGATACAATTTCTTTGGGACATTTGTGCCCCACCAGATGAGGTTCTTGGTCTGCGTTCTGGTTCCTGATCATGTTACGGCCGATTTCAGACTTGTTTAAACAACCTGTTTGTTTTTCTCAATTTGCTGGTACCGGCACTGAGCTACTCTTGACACATCTTGGAAAAAACTTGCGCAAATAATTAATGCTTTAGACGTTGTTTTCAGATTTTTCACTTCAACGCTTAATTTCGAGAAATGCACAAAGATAAATGGCTCATTTCGTACTTTAGTGCTTATTGCTCGACCCACTGACATTCTTTGGAAAATTCACAGTGGTTTTTATCCGTAGTTTTCTCAGTACTAAGTCTTCATTGAACATTTTGTACACTTTCTGCTGGCCGAGAAATCGATTTCTGTGCGTTCACCAGCCACGTACAGCGGTTACTAGACTGGTTAATCAAGTGCCAAAGGTTATTGACATCAACCAGTCTTTGGCCTAGCTTATTTAAGAGTCACGTGATTGGGCACACGGCTTCATTTGAAAAAATATTAGCTTTTACAATGTTTCTTGACGATTTAGCGTTGCTAAGGAACAGCAACAGTACGAAATAAACTTTTTGCAGGGTGAATAGAA
>Ga0126336_10000685_pt1 | contig 15071 bp, 9 predicted proteins | sample SidCmetagenome_FD_92530 | JGI IMG/M metagenome (GOLD analysis project Ga0126336, IMG submission 92530) | Coral microbial communities from El Islote,Puerto Morelos, Mexico - Siderastrea C C metagenome | ecosystem: Host-associated > Invertebrates > Cnidaria > Coral | place: El Islote,Puerto...
ATACACCAAAATAATGGATTAGCGAAAGTAAAAACACTCGATTCATGCTCTTTGATGTAGCCATCTTTTCACACGACAGCTTCTAAATTTAGCCGCAGGCGGACTGGCTCGCCTCATGTAATACCGGGCTGAGCAGTCATCTCAGTACACCGAGCCAGCCCTGCTAACCGAGCCAGCCCGGCTCATGTAATCGGCCCCCAAGAACGAATAAGGTATGAATAATTGGACTGGTTATTGAAGGTTTGTTAATCTAATTCGCATAATTGGATAAAAAGAGCTATTCAGTTTTTAGCCTGTGAACACCCACCCACTCCCCTCAGGAAAAAAGGGAGCGGGTGGCTGTTCACAGGCTATTCAGTTTTAGTCCTTTACTCGATCAGATGAATCGAGGATGACAGAAAATCAAATATTGCGACGTGCCCTTCCTCCGAAACTGCGAATGAGAATGATGGTATCCAATTGCGGAACTCCAGGGGGAGTTGAATTCTGCGAACAAGCACGCCATCTTTGGTGTATACAAGAAGAACACGTTTGTTGAAGGGTTCGCCGAGGAATAAGGTAAAATTTAAAACAACGACATGTTCACTGGACCGATGAAATCCTATTAAGTTACCGGACCCCAGGCTAACTTTATTCAAAGTTAACTGGGAAAGGTGGTCTCCTTGTTCACTAAAAACGTGAACACAGAAAAAATGATCCAAAACCATCACACAGCCGTCATTTGCAGCAGTGATAGATGCGTTCCACTCTTCGTGTTTTTGGAGTTTTTGGAAAATTTCATTTCCAAAACTGCGAAGAAAGTCCCCATTTGTATTGTACACCTGCACATCCGAATCTACCCTTAGTACAAACATTTTGTTGTTGTCGTTTACTGCAATGGAATAACCATGTTCCCCTATTTTCACGTTATATTTGTGGTGCAGATTCATGTGCTTGTCAAACACATACATGGTGCTTTGTATCACCCCGTATGCCATATCACAAAGTTTCCAACATGTGTTTAGGATGTATATGTTGTCTTCTCTGTCGGTAACTATGCCGCAAATAGACCAACGTCTATCAGTGTCTGCATCCATGCAGATGACATCTATCGGACTACGGGAAGAATACAGGCACTTGCCGCTACTGTGAAACACTTTAATGTCACGAGCACCCCAATCCACAACAATATACTGCCCTTGTGTGTTTGTAGTGATATTACACGCACCTTTTAGCCTGTGCTCCTCTTCGCCCTCCTGACCAAACGACCGCGGTGTTACAAATAACTGTTCCATACCCAGCTTCTGCAATGTTTCCATCACTCTTGAGTCACGCAGTGGATCAACTTTTTCTTCTCCAATATCAACACAAGGCCAGAACAAGAGATTTACGCTTTCGCCAACCATCTGCGCGACATCATAAACGGCCCTATTCAAGCGACAAACAGAGCAAATAATCTCTTCGCGTTCGCCTTTATTAAACCACATCATTCGAGTCAGTACGCCTTGCTGAAACTGAGCTCGAAAGCATTTCTGGACCGCTGGCATGGAATGCAGCTCTTCAAGGCACAACCTACACGTTGCTAATGCATCCGAGGGGCCATCCGCTTTCTCCAGAAGTGTCGCCATAAGACGGAATTGCATCGCCAAGATACGATCAGTGGTGCTCAGAGCTTCATTACAAAAGGCTTCTGTTGCTTTCCTTCGGGCATCTTCAAATCTTTTTTTCGCATCGGACAGAGCCCTTGCAGCTGGCTCATCTTGGCCCGTTAGTTGTAAGCGTTCCATTTGCTTAGCAATGGAGACCGTTTCTGTGCTCGCTGCCGATGATCGCAAGGTAACCTTCAGATTAACTTTCTCTTTTCCATCTGCTCCTTGTGTTGTTTCACTGCCATCTTCCTCACTTCTTCTCATATCCAACACCTTGTAGAGGTAAACGAGCCCTTCCTTAAAAAAGCTGATACTGGCCAGCAAGTTTGCCCTTGCTAGTCCATTCAGCTTCCACTTAATTTCATCGATCTCACGCTCGATCAGGCTACGAAATGTTTCATCTGTCACATCGCCTTCTTTTAGCTCGTTCGCAGCCGATTTTCGCGTTTTATCTGCAAGAAGACCTAAAATGAATTTGATGATATCCATTATACTGAACTACGATGGTTTTATGACAGTGTCAACAAGGAAGTTTGGTCATATACTTCGGTCCTCGACTGAGCGAAAGAGTGCCTTTTGCAAAGACGGAAATGCCAAAAATGTTTGCATATTAGATTGCGCATTGATGCCTAACACGTTATGTTTTTATTAACTTTTTTTTGGGGGGGGGGGGGGGGAGAGGGGAGATTATTTAAGTAAACCTTTTTTCCTCCCTTTTGAGCAATATCCATAGTTTTTAAGACCAAAAGCCAGTTATGGTGCATGCTTTCTAAGAAGCCAGGGGCGTTATTTTCATGGAATGTGAGGTCGCTAAAAAAAAAAACCGAATTAGAAGATAACGTGTTTGCAAAATTGATTTGACCCTTCTTCATGCAAAGTCATACTCAGATCTCGTGATCAGTGTTAAAATAACCTAAACTAATCTCGATAAATGATTTATCAAAGTAATCATTTTGGAGCAAAAACAGGAAGTAATTGTTTTTTATAGAAAGGGAAAATGTTGAAAATCTGTGTCAAATCTAATCTTGCCGCTTCAGTCATAGTGGTTTCAGATGCTACAGGCCAGTTGAAGAATTAATTTTAATTGAAATTTTTTGTTTCAGTTGTAATTTTAGAGAATTATGAACTATATGTTAAAGGTTTTTGCCCGACTTTTACACGCACGTCTTATGGCTAGTTTACGTAATGCATGACGAGTGTGCCTTTCCCATTTCTAAATAAATGAGAAAGAAAGAAAGAAAGAAAGAAAGAGAGAGCGAGAGAGAGACAGACAGACAGACAGACAGACAGACAGACAGACAGACAGACAGACAGACAGACAGACAGAAAGAAAGAAAGAAAGAAAGAAAGAAAGAGAGACAGACAGACAGACAGACAGACAGACAGAAAGAAAGAAAGAAAGAAAGAAAGAAAGAAAGAGAGAGAGAGAGAGAGAGAGAGAGAGAGAGAGAGAGACAGACAGACAGACAGACAGACAGAAAGAAAGAAAGAAAGAAAGAAAGAAAGAAAGAAAGAAAGAAAGAAAGAAAGAAAGAAAATACATATATGTATATAAGCAAAGCGGTTGATGTCAAAGAAATCCCAGTCAGCAGTCGTTGTACACATGTAAATCTGAAGTGCATCCAATAACCAATAAATAAAAGCATCAAAATACATTTTACGATATCCATTGTTGATTTGCGAGTATTTCGGAAATCAAACCAGAATACTGGCCGGGAACACACAACTTGTCTAAGCTAAGCGTGATCTATCCGTTATATCATTTATTTATTTGTTTATCTATTAATAAACGAACGTGAGTATCATACTCAAACCATTAGCTCTTGCAATAGCATGGGTCAGCATTTTCAGAAGCCAATAAAAACAGAAACGTCCAGTTTCACGGCAAGAATTCTTTGTTCTGTGCTTTGGTTGCCTAGACACTACACGTATTTACACTACACGTATTTACTCATTCTACTTTTGTAGCCCCTGAAGAAGGTTTGTTTTGCAAACCGAAAAATCGGGCAATTTTTTGTTTCATACATTTTTTTGCTTTACGTATTTCGTCTTCTGTGTCTTCGTTTCTTTAACTGCCGTAAGGATCAGTCGTTCCGTATATTTTTTTACTTCAAATGTCTTACTGATCCAGGTCTACTTAAGATCCGGCAACTCTTAACGCCTTGTCACTGTGGTCCTTCCAGTTTATAAACTTTGTAGACACTACACCGCTTACTGAGCGGCCCGAGGTATCTGAAACCACACCCTTCCTTACGCCTTCCGGCCCTCAATAAACTTAGCCACCCACCCCCATGAAAACCACTGCTCCGACTTAGTCTAGACTCGGGAACCCGTACCGTACTCAAACAAAAAAAAAGTCTGAAAGACGCGGACGCCATACAAGCCATAGGATTTCACGGTAACGATCGTTTCCGGTACCGTGTCGTTACCGCGTTCTTAAAATAACGGAACCGAAAAATAGTTTCCCATTGACATATTCAGCCTTACAAGTCAAAATAATTCACTTCATATGAGTTTTTTTTTCCACTCTGATTCTTAACTGGTGGAGCAATTCTTTTGTTCTGACTCTGCTTACATGCGAACTGATACATTGCATTGTTTAGCGAGCTCTTGTCCGCCATCTTGTATCGTTCCCAAAGTGCATTGCGTGGTACAAGTGCCACGTGTCTCTTCCGCCATCTTTTTGACAATCAACAGCGGATCGGATCATTATGGCTTCCTCCCAGGGGGGAGGGAGAGGGGGGACTCCCATATGAAACTGACGGGGATGCTCGTCGGACAATTAGAGTTAAACCCCTAAAGTAGACCAATCTGGGCGTGTAAAGGAGACCATGCCAAGCCAAAACAGACAACCAAATAAAAGCTACAGTAATTTTTAATTGCCCTTAAGATTGACGCTGAAGATTGACAGCATTTGGTTTTTCATATAGATATTTCTTTACGCACAACCCTAAGCGATACCTGTATGGGTAAAAAAAATTGGCTTTCCGTCCTGTGAACCCTGAGCGAGACCAAAATCTACAATTTACACCCCTACGCGAGACGACGAGCATCCCCGTCACTTTCATATGGGAGTCCCCCCCTCGGGGGCTTCCTGTTCCAGTGCGCGCAAGAAGGAAAAATACGACTCCGTAAGCTTGAAAACATTTAGGACGTGATCCTTTAGTGATGATTTCGCTGTGGAAACTGATTTCTGAGGCCAAATCTCTTTGTTGAAAGGCAAGATCTGTGCCGAACATATGCTTCTTAGCTCGATTTAATTACGACCTTTTCAAGCATTTTGTCCATTTCCTTTTCTGTTTTCAATGGCAATTTTCTTTTCTATTTCTGACATTGCCTTTCTGATCCACCTTACCTTCTTAGACAGCTTGTAAAGTAAGAGTTAAATAAAACCTAATCAAAGTATACACTGAAGTTCTATTTTTCAAGTACTGCTTGCTGATTTTGTTGAACAACGTGTTTATTAAAATCAACAATATTAAAAATGGGTTCCAGTGAAAACTCATGAAACCAAAAAATAGTTACAGATGGGTTCCCATGATCTCTGGGCACGGAACCGAAAAATTGTTTTCCATGGGATTTGAAATCCTGGGGCTTGCCATAGGTCCGTACTGTGCCCGCACAAAAAGTCTGAAAGCCGCTGACAAAGATGGGGACGCCATATATGTCCGTGCTGCGTCCGCACAATAATCACAGAAGCCCCGCCCGGTGGGCTACTATATAAAGTTTTATACAAGGAGGCTTCGTCCGGAGGTTCAGACCCTTAGCCCTTAATATACTAATTTTTATCAAAATGGTACCCCTTTCATATACCTAGAGCAAAATTGCACCCCTTTGTTATACCTCAAGGATAAGCCAAAATCATACAATTTCTTATAATGGCCACATTTTTCCCGGGCTTTCAGTCGTTCCGGTTTAGTTGCTCAAATGGTGCAAGCTTTTATGTGTTTTGCGTTGTCATTTCTGCCACAATTTGGCACCCTTTCGTATACTTTGCTTTGGCCGCCATCTCTTCTACTTTGCAGCCCATTTTGTGACACTTTCATATACTAAAATGACAATTTTTCCCTACCCTTAAGTATACTGCGAGCTTGAAAAAGGCACCTCTTTCTGGCGGAGCCTCCCTGTTTAGCCCACCATAGGGAGTAAGCCCCCCCCCCATGTTGGGGAGGTGGGGGGGGCAATATTTTTTCTAAGCTGCGGTACAACAATGCCGCATTACAAGTTACTTCTTGTCGTTGGGCATATTTGTGCATGGCTCAACAAATTTTCATGTTGCGATTCATGGTAAGTGATTAATCTTGTTTCTTGTAACAAAGTTGCACTTTTTATACCTTATACGGTTAATTGATACACGAGGTGTCTTGCATTTGCCTGCCAAATCCCACCAAATACACAGATAGTGTTAGGATGAGAACCATCCTAACACTAAAAATATGAAGATTTGTACGTTTGTACAAACGCATTTTTTAAAATTAGCTTATTATAGGAAATTAACGCTTCTGTTAATTAAGGTTTTTGAAATTAACGTGACTTAAATTGACGCGAATTGAAGGGAAAATTACTCCCCAATAAAGGAAATTAACGCGAAAGAGGGGGTAAAATTTCAAAATGAGGGAAATTAACGCGATTAACACAAAGGAACACTTTTGTGGTCACAACTGGAAGAAATTTATTTCGTGACTGAATTTAAAATTCACGAACCGAAACAGATCTACAGGTGTGTGAGGCAATTTCTTTGCGTTAAATTCTGCCTAAATGTAGGAAAGCTATGGTTTTGTTGGTATCAAGAATGTCTGGACTGGATCCAGAATTTGAAATGAAAATGATGAAAATTAAGGTCGCGAAAATTAACGCTCCACTTAATTAACAACGCGGAAATTAACGCTCACTAAAATTAACACTTAAATTAACATTAAAAATAACACTTTTAAAATTAACTTAAATTAACGCGATTTTTTGCAATTCGCGTTAATTTCACGGAGCGTTAATTTCCTATAATAAGGTAAGTTTGTCTAAGGGCAAAATGACACCACACAACTTCAACTGAAAATATGTTGAAATTTGTAAGAAGTAAAACATGCAAGTCCCTCTGCAACTTGCAATAATAATAATAATAATAATAATAATAATAATAATAATAATGAAGGTTTATTAAAAACATGTTGTGTAGCCTGCGTAGCTGGCGGAATTGTATTTGCGCGCGTAGTTTTGGCGGCGAAGCCGCCTGACAGTGTGAATTAACACATGTTTACAATTTCAAAGTAGAGAATAGAAAATACAAAAATACAATTTATCTTAAACTAATCACTGACTAGTCTAAGAGGACTGGGGTTACAGAAATGCTTAAAAACTATTCTAATAATACGATTTACCAGAAATTATTGAGAAACAATTTAATACATCTTTAAGAATATACCTTATTAACCCACATTATTTTAGGACTTGCTGAAAAGCCATCGCTGGAAAAAACTATTTTCAAAACGCTCCGTTCTGCAATGGGGCAAAGATATGTGATCGGCATGACGCAATGCAACATTGCTGATGGGGAAGTTGCAAGAAAGTATTATCCGGACACATAGTGTACAATTTTGCACAATATAGTGCGTAACATTGCGCGTAAAAGCTTATGTCCGTACTCCGAAACCTTTTTAAAGATAATGACCGAGCGAGTAGGAATGCCTTTCTGAAATTGAAAAAGAAAGTTTAAAAAGCAACACGAAGACTTTGACATACCTTTGAGATCTCATGTTCATTTTTCCGTCCCTTGAAAGCAGTGAAAGCGCTTTCCTTTTCGAAACGCGCCTAAAGCGAAAGATGTTCGTGTTCAAACTGAAAAATTGCCTTTGTGACATAACCAGGGAAGAAAATGCGCGTGCTGAAAAAAAGCCAATCAGATTCGTTTTCAGCTCACGTGATGCCATGCAAAGCAAGCGCGCGCGGCTGCTGAAATTTGTCCCCTCATTGTTTAATCAAGTTTATGGCCTTAGGGGCTGACTTAACTGAAAATGCGCCAGGAACTATTTTTCTTAAGATATTTCTTCTCGGAAGCAAGAAACGTTTCTCAATCAAGACAATTTGACGGGAAAAAAACATCCCGAAGTTCAGTTCCGTTTCTGAAAAATGTTTTCCAGTTTAGCCACACAAGAAAAAGCAGTGTTTCCGCATCAACTGAATGTATGACAAACTCATCAAAAAAATTTTCTCACTCCCCAGTTTATTGCTCAGGAATTCTCGCGGGAATGAGGGACACAATAAACCATCTGAAAGCAATGGTCACACAACACAACTCCGCGGTATGGCCTGTTTCTTACGCATGCTCCCAGCCATATCACCAGGACAGTTGTTTGGTGCAAAGCACTCCTTTAAGCGACAGCTCCACATTGACAAATGTGATAGTAGCTGTGTGGATCTGCTAAGTTAATAGGGATGCGAGTGTGGGGCTATGCCATGCTGATGAGTCCTAACAAGGACGAAACAGCTGTCCATGGCTGCTACTGCCCGGGTGATATGGCTGTGCGCATGCGTAAGGTACTGGCCATACCCCGGAGTTGTGTTGTGTGAACATTGTTCATTTTAACGAGGGACAGTTCACAGTGAACTTTTTGGGCCTTTGAATAACACGCGAGCTATAAAAATTGAGCTGACGATTATGTTTCTGTAGTACTGTTAATCGTAATTACAACGACAACCGACGAACCTCGAAAACCTCCAATCGTAGCGCACAAACTTGACCTTTTGACCCTGATGAGCTGAACTTCAAAAGACCCTCTACAGTGATTGACGGCAGTGAGAAACGTAACCGTTGGTTTCGTCTCCAATATCAGAGTTCACAAATCAGAATCGCTTCGTAAGGCGGCCATTTTGATTCCCAGCTGTCAGGCTCAAGAGAGGTCTGAAACCGATGCCGCCATTTTGAATGGCTGGTCTGTAACCGAGAAGCGTTCGGAAACCGTTCGTAACTGAAATAAAATGACAAAGCATGATTGTCATTTAATTATTCTCGGCAGGCGATCAGATGCTCCATAGGCCTCGTGGTTTCTCTGTTCCAGACCTCACACTAGCTGACCGCGTATAAATTATTTAAAATGGCCGCCACGTGATATAAAAGAGAAACAGAGGGAACAATTTGATGTAAGGGCTCCTTTTGAGTTCATGCGTTTTGAAAGGCGCAGTAATCGTAGCCTATTCCAAGCTCCCAGATAGTTGGAACAGTGAAAATTCGAGAGGAGAGGCGAAAATCCCCTTTTCTCCCCAGTTCCCTTGCAGGAACAGAAAAGACGTACTCCAATCAAAGGAAACCCAAAAATAATGGTTCTTTTTTGTTGAGAATTACTCTACCAGTTTTTTGCAACTATGATGAAGTGTGTTTGGCTGGAGATGGCTTGGATGGAAATAGATTGCAACTTGAAAAAAATTAGGCTGATGTTTTTAAGTTCCCCCCTTGTTTCTTGGGAAAATCACCAGGAACTGATTATAGTTTGTTTTTCCTTTGTGAAAATTACTTTCTCTTGATACGCCAGGAGCACTTCGTGTACGAGAAAAGGTATTTAATTTGAATTTCAGCGCATTTTTCACCCAAAATGTAAAAATCCTTGTGACAGAGATCTAAAAGGTTCCGTGAAATGCTATATCCAGTATGTCACAAGCGTGAGACGAAACTCCGAGTCTCCAACGGGAATAGAATCCAGGACCTCCCATACACCGGTCGGACGCTCCAACCACTGAGCTACTGGGAGAGATTCGCACTGTATCCACTTATAGCACAACGCTAAATTTTGGCGTGCCCCCATTGGTTGAAATTGATCACGACGCGATGGTGTCTCTCCTCAGCGGGCGCCTATCAGCGCATAGTGCCCGTTTTTGGCAATTTTCGCTCAAAGTTTAGCGTTGTACAATAAAAACAGTAAAGTCCTTCTGTCCCAGGCCCTAGGTGTGATAGGTTCCCTCGGAAATTTGATGTTCAAACTTCGTATACCGCATTTACTCGAATAAGTGCCGCCCCCGAATAAGCGCCGCATTTAGGACAAAAAAGTTAATAAGCGCCGCCCCCGAATACGCGCTGCGGTCCCGATGCGGCGCTTATTCGAGGAATTCCGTATAACTGAAAAACCACTGCAAAGCAACTCTAAAACAACATCGGAAATTTCTTTTCATCAAAAGCGATGTTCTTCAGTTTAAAGTGATTATATTTCACCGCTCGCCCATAAAGTTCTCTACCCAGAATAAGCGTTTTAACCTAGGAGACTGAGCTACTTCATTCTGTTCCTTGCTTACAATGTTAGTTACATTTTGTTAACGTGCCCGAAGAGATGAATGGTGACAAAAAGACGCTTCTTTTAGTTACTGTAAAATTTTCGTACAGATAGAAAATATACCGTTAAATTAAAAGAAAAGATTTCTTGGTCGCGTCCAATCTTTAAATAAGCGCCGCCCTCGCATGAGCGTCGCATTTGAGGCGCGAAAAATTTAATAAGCGCCGCGGCGCTTATTCGAGTAAATACGGTAAGCCCTCGAACTACGTTCTCGGGCTAATACTTGTTGTGAACATCAAATTTCCTCGGGCAACCTATCACACAATAGTGCCTTCCACAGAAGACCTCTCTTGTTTAAATATGAGATAAATCACAAATTGATACTATATCGACAGATGTTTTATTCTGAGCTTGTTTCTACTTCGTGCCCATGTACAAAAGTTACCTAATGACATGATAACAACTCCAGGAAAGAACACTGTGCATTTGGTATTATGTTTCACCTCAGAAAAGAAAGTTTTGTTACAGCTGAGATTCTGTTAAAAGAAGAGTCACCAGTAATTCCGGATGGTCACACTTCTGGTCACAGTATTTTCAGCAGTTTTTTCTATGGCTCTGTGCTAAATAAAAAGGTAATGTTCAATTTCTTTTCTGTGTCTCCTCTGGAAGAAAACATAATCCCTGACACTATTGTTGGGACTTGCACGTCTTCCTCCTCCAAGCTCCTGCTAGTGTGAAAAAAAAAACAAAAACACAACAGTTTCCAACATCAATGGTGGAAACTGGTCTCTTTTTTTGCAAAGGAGCGTTTTTTTAAACACAGGTTAGTGCCGAAATGATGCAGAATTAGACGATGCGAAGTGACCCAGTGATTATGGACAGAGATTGGAGCTTTACAAGTTAATTTTAATTTCTACATTTGAATATTTTTTTGTTCAAGATTGTCATCACTTCAGTAGAGACCACTTTAGCTGATCTTTTGCTGTCTGCAGCACCTGCAAAGTGAAATAAAAACGAAATACATACTTACACAGGTTTAAGTACATCATCTTTGTTTTAATTTTTATCATTTTTACTTCGTTATTTTTCTGTCTCGTTTGAGAAGCGTTATCAAACAGTACTGAGAGAGTGTTTTGCAAGGATATCCAGCACCTTCAAACTCCTCTGAAAATCAACGTCATAAAACCCTAACAGTGACGAAAATTATAAAATTATGCAAATCCAGGGGTGTGTACAGTGCTAACTAACAAAAGATAAAATAAAATTCAAGCAAGTAGGTCAGCAATCACTGCCAACTTTAATTACTTCGTTGAGTCCAATGTTATAATCACAGGTGGTAAATTGTTCCATTTGATGATGCTCCTTGACAAGAAACTGTATTTGTCAATATTTGTATTCATCCCACGATAAGGGGATGAGACATTTAACATCATTCAACACGGTGCCTAATGCACGTAGCTTGTTAAATTCAACAATGTTGAATGGCAGTCAATGGAAATGTTGAATCCCTTCAGCTGGTGCCTAAGTCTTCAATTTGACACCACTCTTGCAATCCCAAACCCCTGCTACCTTAAAAAATCTTCCTTTTCCCCTGAAATTTGGAGATGGCAAGTTCTATACATTGCAATTCCTTTCCCAAAAGTCAGTATTTCCCAAAGCCTATGGTAAGGGGGACTTAAGGACGTTTGCGCGCAAGTCTTCTATTAAATAACACAGATTTTTTGCATACTTTTCCTACAGTCAGACAATAAGACGTATTGGGGACACCGACTTCGTTTTCGAAATAAAGCGCATGAAAACTACCCTAATTTTGACAAGTTGGTCCTCGTACTCGGTGTGGCCTCAGTGGTTATTAGTTGAAAAATATCAAAAATTATTCGCTGTAGACCCACTTTCTTAGTTAAATTTCATTTAAGAGGGTTTCTCAAGTAAATAACTTGAACAGGTGTCATCCTTTCAGTTAAACTCAACCTTTAAGATGGGCTCTTGCCAACACCGTGCAGTGGGCAGAAAAGTTGGAAAAAAACCAAACTTCCACAATGCAGATTTTCCACAATTTTTCATAAAACCTAGATAATTGATAAAGAAAGTGATCTATCAAAAGAAAATCTGGGGTCACTGAACATTTAAGAGAGTTGAACCCGTTCATAGATATTAAAATGCCCACTTGCGCTATATATCTCTACATTTCTTTAACAACGCGCACGCTCAATGCATGATGTGGCATGACAACGCTACCTGAATTGCGTGCATAGTTACGATGCACAGAAACAATTAGCGCAAAACGTCCTTTAACAAGTTTAATATAATCTCATATGTTTTGTACCTGAGCTACTGTTTGTTCTGTGAGGGGAACATCATCAGTCTGGAAAAGAACATAAAATATACCACCTTTAGGCCCCTAAGCTGTAACACAACCAGTAAAACCACGAGAGAGGATGCACCTATAACAAGCCACTACTCAACTTGTAGGAAATTCTACAGTCTAAATGACACCAAATAATGGCAAAGGTAGACACCTTATTCCAAAATAGCGGAAAATACATTATTCTTTTTTCTCCATGTTAATTGGCCCTTATTGCCTCGTTTTAAGCCAAATATTCCTTTGAATTCTGCAGATGGGATCGAGGCAACAAGAGCCAGTTAACAATGAGACAAAAGAGTAATATATTTTCTGCCATTTTGGAATAAGGTGTATTAAACTTGTAAGATGATTAATATTATCAGTGCTAGCATACCCCAAGTTTGGATGACATAAACAACATGTGGACAGAGACAATTATCAATAAAGCTTGTCAGCTCAGCTTTACTTGATAAGCCATTTTCAATCTGATGTTGTCAGTCAGGGAATAAGTTTTTCCTTAAATCTTTATAGTTGTTTGCCGATGAATTCTAAGAGTTTTCATAGTGATAACTGATGATTATAGAGATTTATTATTATTATTATTATGAAGATGGTAATTTTAGCCACAAGGACATCTTGTCACCTCATGGACACCAAGTGTTTAAGAAAATTCTCAGAATCTGCAGCTAATTTTTTCACAATTTTATGGGCAGATAAGCCTCTAGAATGCTTCAATTATAGACAAAGCATATTAAAAAAGGGATCTTACCTTGATGGCAACTCTTTGCATGATAGATGAGGCATCAGCTTCCATTATAACACTGCAAAATGATGCAATAAAGTGACTTAAATAACACGACTCAATAGCCGTGGTTACGTGAGGCAACTTTACCTGGGTAAACATGAGATTTCCCTGGGGAAAGTAGCCTTTTCCCACGTAACCAGTTTTACCTTGGGCAAATTTACTCAGGTAAATTTTTGTGATGATGCAACTGAGAACAATACTAAATGCCCCAAGCAAAAGCCTTGGTAGTTCGAAGGGATGTTCATTTTCCCAAGGTAAACCTATCGATGAGAAGCCGAATTTCGGACTCTATATGTGCACGGCACGATCACCTACATGACCTAATTTGCAAGCGCCATCCGCAAGTGGAAGATTGAGCAATGTTGTGAGTGTTGAATTTTAATGGCATGCTGAGGCTTATTGTACAATTTATTTTATTTTAAATCAAAATAGTGGGCAGTAGACATTCTGTAGAAGAATTCTATCAGGCTCTATTTTTCGTTTCGCCCGTCCCGCCTGAATGTTTCACCGAGCGAAACAAAAATAGAGCCTGATCACAGGTTAGTATCATCAGTGACTCAAGAAAGTTCGATCATGTTACCAGTACTTCCACCTTAAAGAGTTACACTTGTTGCCAGTAAAATCACAGCTGTATTTCTGTGACGCTGCCCTGATTCAACTTGAATCTGTCCCAAGGATGGTGTTTTGTTTTTGGTTTTTACTATAGTACAATCTCACTACAGTTGTACACTGCAAACTATTTTGAACCTGGTTATCTCAAATCTCCTACTACATGGTTCACCAAAAACTACTGGTATTTCCAGGACTTGTCCAGGACTCATCAAATTTTCCCAAGGGAACAAACTTAGTTCTATTAGTGCTAAGTTAGTTTGTGGTAGCTCTGATAATTCCCCAAAATACTGCACTGTGTTAAATTCAAGAGCATCATTTATTTATTTATTTATTTATTTATTAACAATATTTAGACAGAGATGCCCAGTCCAGCATAATTATGCTTATTTAAATGGGGCTCTGTAAACTGTCTAACAACTACCTAATATAATTTAATATAATTTAATTGGTCACCCATGTGGTGGTTTACAAATTTTCAGCAAGCTTAGGACCTTCGGCATAATCATTCAGGACTCATGAGCCCTCAGGAATGCCGGAACAAAAATCCAGGATTTTCTGGGTAATCCAGCACCTGAATAAATCAATCAGACATGTAACTACCTTAAACCAAAACCTGTTTGTTTTGGATGCCATTGAGTACATTAATTCACTATGGGCAATCTCAGATTCCCACTAAAATGTTCATGAAATGCCTTCATCGCAGTGATTGCCATTAAAATTACCCACAACCTCCCATCTGATCTTGTAGCTCACTTGGTAGAGCATCAGTGATAAAAATCTGGGAGTTGTGGGTTCAAATCCCACCGAGGTTCAAGAAATTTTTTCACCTTTGTAGACTACATTTCCTTGCTTGACAAGGGAAATGCACAGTAGGAAATTAATGGGTTTCTTTTCAACCCCTAACCCTTTAAGCCCTAACAGTGAGGAAAATGAAATTTCTCTTTACATCATCACTACTTGTTTGAGACTTTTAAGTGATGAGAATAAAGAAAGTGATCACCAAGGATAAGATGTCTTGATATTTAGACAAATTCTCCTCACTAGTTCCACAAGAAATGTACGAAGGATGGTAAGGAGAATATGCGTTTTTATATCAGAGTTTAAAGGGATAAATTTGCACCAATTTGTCCAATTTCTCTGCTGTTTAAAGACTTACAAGACAGAAGTAAACCAGTAGATGCACTTGTAATAAAAAAGATGTCCAACCCAGACATAATCTGATACATATGTGCCGTTAGAGATCTCCTGCAAAATTCTCCCAAAAGTAATAACATAAAATTTATGATTAAGATTAAGGAGAAATCTAAAACTGAACTCACCCTCCATCCACAATCTCATCAACTATTGACAAAACGCCATCTAAATTATCCATCAGAGCTCTCTTCTCTACGTTCTTCCGCAGCAATAGACTGATTGCATCATAAAAT
>Ga0126336_10000686_pt1 | contig 15064 bp, 7 predicted proteins | sample SidCmetagenome_FD_92530 | JGI IMG/M metagenome (GOLD analysis project Ga0126336, IMG submission 92530) | Coral microbial communities from El Islote,Puerto Morelos, Mexico - Siderastrea C C metagenome | ecosystem: Host-associated > Invertebrates > Cnidaria > Coral | place: El Islote,Puerto...
TCTCTCTTTTTTTTTTTTTTTTTTTTTTTTTTTTTGGTTACGATTTTTTTTTTAAATTCCTTTTTTTTAATCCTTTTTTTTATAAAAATTAATTTTTTTACCCTTTTTTCCGGTAAAAAAAAATTAAAATTACTAAATTTTTTCTTTTCTTTTTTTTCTTCTTTTTTTATTTTCCCCTTTTTTTTTTTTTTTCTTTCTCCCTTTTTTTTTTTTTTTTTTTTTTTTTGCTGTGGTTACGATATACGTCATAAACACCATGTGGTCAAGCCATTTTTGAATAAAAATGCATTTTTTCACCATTTTTTCCGCGAAGAAAGTATTAAATGCAGCAAAGTGTTTACTGTAGTCATATCATAATTATTTTACACGTCTCCATTTTAAAAAGCATGTCCCGGTCATTACTGTACCATATGTCAAACCAGGAGCCATAATCGGGGAATCCCCGATTATGGCTCCTGGTCAAACTCTTTTAAAATAACTGAGTTTCACAAGCCATCTACTCATCTTCTACTAAATTGACTAGTTCATGGAAAGCTATGGAACTGCAACTTTCGTCAATAATTTTGCAACACCTTCACATTTCCGTATTACCAAGGGAAATTCTTTAAAAAATACCGCCTCCATCCCCCGTTCAACGTGGATTTTCCCATCGAAAAGCAGTATATCCGTTGCACAACAATGTTTAAGCTGTTTTAAGGGGGAGGGGGTGTCATTTAAACTCTGGCTCTGGCAAAATTGATTATCATGTAGTAAAAGTTGAATTCATGTAAAATAGGCCGCACTGAAGTGTCCTAAAGATTTCTGTCGAAAAAAGTGTAGCTATAAAAACCATCCCGGCGCGCAGTGTTACGTGGAGATGACTTTTAAATCATGCTGTGTAACATCACTTGATGCTTCTTCAAGTTTATCTTGACTGAGACGAATAATTCGTCTGAGATAAAATATTCGTCCTCCAAATAGACACAACCAATCAACGGGTGTAGACTGTGAACAGTCCCAAAATTTGGCAATGGTGATTGTGGGGCGGGCGAAATACACAAGTGCGCGCGAAATTTCGAGGAGACGCGACGCGAAGTTATCGCGTCTCCTCGAAATTTTGCGCACGCCCGTGTATTATTTCGCCCGCCCCACAATCAGCATCGCCAAAATTAGGGACTACTCGCAGTCTAAACGGGTGTCTCTCCTATGATAGTTTCAATTTATAGGAGTCGTGTTCACTCTTAGAACTGAGCAGTTTGCAAGTTACGCAGGTCTAAGTACTGCGGGCGCTCCTTATAACGTTTGTGTCCAGGCTACAACGATCTTGACTTGGTGTAGGTCTTGAGTGACTAGTCACTAGTCCTCCCGAACGAATAGTACTTCATTTAAGGAATCATGAATTGAAATTGTTGGGTGTTAATAATGCCTGGTCTAAAGAAAAGCAGTGTCTGGCTGTTGCTAATTGTTAAAAAAGGACAAAATGTTATGGACGCCCCACCGAATGTCAAAAAGTAAACTAATTCGAAAGCGAATCGTTGAAAGCATAAAAAGGTATAAATTGTCAAATAAAACGTGGTTAATTTGAACTTTAAAAAATACCGCCTCTCTCAATTACAGGAGGTTAGGCGCCACAGTGACTCGATCCCCATTGAGATCGTAACGGCGCCTCCACTTTGATTCCAATAGAGTTTAAAAAAGGGCAACATGCCCTCAGGCGTAGATATTTCTATTGTCATGTTCTTTATCCGTCAAACGTTGCTGCGTATTCGTATGTTCCTTGGATCACGTATAAAAATAACCGTGCGATAAAATGGAAAAACTACGGAACAACTTTAAAATCACAGTAAGGTTGTGCTAAGTCAAGAAAGCGCTGTTTTTTTTTCAAGTGAGCAAAGACCTTTGTCTGTTTTCACCCTCAATAGCCTCAAGCATATTATGAATGAAGGTCTCAATTTGTATTATTCCGAAAACTAATAATATCATCTTGTTGAAGCAGTCAAAACATCGAGTATTCCAGATAAATTAATTCAACGAACTGACCTTCTTGATGTATCCCGCTGGAATCACTGTTCTCGGAAAATGGCCGTCATCCAGATCGAAGTGAACAAATTCCGCAGAACTGGAAATTGGATCGATTTGCAGTTAGTCTTATTTATGATATTACTCCGGAGTTATGATTAGGGATGCTACGTTTAGCGAAGACAAAAGCCAAGTTTTTTATAGTACTAAAATGTATGTTAAGTTTTCTTGATTTATAGACGCAAAATTCAGACGGTGGAGAAAAAAAAATGTAACATTGGTTTGCCTACCACAAATGAAGTTGAATAAAGGAATAGTAGCCTTTTTTTAAAGGTGAAAACTGAAAGAAATAAAATTTGCCTTATGAACAGCTAAAGAAAAGCCATTTTAGTTGGAACGATGTTCCTAGCATCATTGTTTCTGTCTGATCTGTCGATATAGCGGCGCTTTTTGTTGTATTGTTGTTCAAGATGCAGTACTAGTTCTCGTAAATATTGCCCACGCTCTTTACAGGCCAAGGCCATGTATACGTGCTTTCCTAAACATCTTCTTATAAACTCGAAATTTGTTTTTACTGTATGTTCAAGATATAGATACAGTTTTCAAGTATTTCCAAGCTAGTATGACTCATCGGAGTATTGCAATATCACTACTCGAAGAACAGAATAAGCGTCGATGCTTTTTCTCGTCCGTGTCCGTTGAGGGGCAATATTGATTTAAAGAAAACTATGTCCCGAGGCTATTTTAAAGGACAAAGTATACATTTATATATTTGACTTGCGTCTCCTGGGGGTTAAGAATGCAGATACGATCGGTCATTACAATTAACAGGGGCTGCCGGCCAACTTAGCATAATCAGTCCTGACTTATGTAACACCCTTTACTCTTTATTCTGGCAAAACAAGGGGAAATTTGAATAAAAAGGAGTGATTGAGCTATTGTCGAAACGTCCCGCGCGGACAATGGTAAGAAGAGGCAGTTAAAAGTTGTGAAAACAATATTTATTTGATAACTGAACACAGTACTTTTTACAAGACAGGAAAACTATGAATTCCCCGCAAGTGGCTTTTCACGGTAATGTGGTTGTAAAGACAGAGAGAGCCGCCTATAACAATTGCACAGAGAATCGTGACGGAGTTAGCTGGGAATCCGAAGAGTCAAACGAAAGTCCAAATGCTGACGATCAACGCTTCAACCATACCAGACAACTAATTGTCCAAAGAGAACAAACAACACAAGGTGAGAACTCTGTTCAATTAACAATTGAAAAGTCCGTTTAGAAACTTGTCCACACTAAACAGACTTAAATTTTCTGGGAAGTAATTTTCTCGGCACTTTCCAACCTAATGGGGTGGTAACAATGCGACGAGACTTACAATCTGTTGTTTAATTTTCAACAAGTTAACCGGTCATAGTGGATGAATTAATAGAGACTTGATAAAAAATTCAGAGAGCCATTAGGAATGTGTAAAATTACCAATATCAATTGACGTCTTTTACTTATTCGCTGTAACTGCGAATATAATATCCTTCATTATGGAGGAGATGAATGCCTCAGGCGCTTTTAGTTCCGTCGTTATTTCACTCATTTGGTTTCACGCTACGCTTATCAGTAATATATTGAAATGGAAGAATGGACTAGCAAAAGTTCTTAATTCCAATGCAATCTATATTCCTAGCGATTAATTCTAAAACCGGTCTAAAACCCGCGTTGGGCCATCTTTTGCGTTACGAGGCATAACAAAATACAAAATTCTGCTTTCAGTTTCGAAGAAAATTTGGCTTTTGTCTACCTCTACTTACATAGAGAGCAAAAGAGAATGAAGCTTGTTGAACATGGGATAGTCGATGAAAGTTCGAACTGGCTCTGAGAGCGCATGGAGGACGATGAAATGTCATGAGATTTGGCGATCAAATAAGAAGTAGCTATAGAGTCATTAAAGGTCTTTCAACGATTCAGTGTCGATTCTACTGAAATTTCAAGCAAATTCAATTTAACTCAGTGAAAGCGTACGAGAGTTGGTCAGATCGGTGAATAATACGTCGAAAAAACAACTCGTAAACTGTGCTCAAATCTAGCCGTTTCTCGTGTCGTCTTTGATAAAAAACGCCAAAAGAACTCAATAAACCTTAGCTTTCAGTGTTGGATCCTATTCAATAGGCCTGGCTTTGTTTAATAAACTGCTCCAGGCTATCAAAGTCGCCATATTTTATTCTAAGAATACATGGCTTTCTTTTAACAGAAAGGCTCTCGACTTACATGTCTCGGCAGTAGTCCGAAAAGGGCACCCAACGAAGCGAAGTACTTGCAATGCTGTTTTCTTTTTTCTCAGACTACTTTAGGGCCTTTCAAACGGATAAATCTAACGCAGGTTGATCTGTTAAGATTTTTAGCTGAAAATTTAAGTTGTACAAAATTCTCGGAAACGGAAACTTACGCCGGAATTTCTGAGCTGGTGTTTGCTTTCCGAAACGGCGCAAGCTGTCGACCTTATTTCGCACTCTAAACGTCGTATTTGTCCCTCCGAAAATGTTAATTTCACGAAAGTTTACTGAAGGCATCTTTTTGCCAAAGAAGCCTCTAGTTTCTATAACAATTAAACCTGAATTCTAATGGTTGTTTTAAAAAGGCATCCGAACGGCTAAATCGACGCGACGCTTGCTAAACGTTACACTCATGAATGCTAGACTAAAATCACTATCAAGGAAAACACTGAGTTTTTGAATTGAACTATAATAAACAGTAGAAAAGGAAGCACGACTTCGACTGATTTTCTAGGTTTTTCAATTCCCTTTCTCTTCATGTTTTCCATGTTTTCCAAAAGATTGCCTCAGAGGTTACTGATTTTGGTACTCAGTCGAATTAAGACTGACCAGCATTTTGTAGCATATTGTGCGAACGCATGAGGTACCATACCCAAATGTACTCGTACGGTTGAGAAAAATTCTTTTGGTCCTCCAGGGACTTAAGGTGATTCCATCGAAATAGAAGGAATATTTAAAATTGACTAAAACTTGGTCCAGTTGGTATCTATGTTTTGAACATTTCAAAAATGCAATACTGAAAATTGGGTCACCGTGCTCGATTTTGCACAATGTGGATGGCCATTAATAGCAACTATACGACCTGCAAGGTTTCCTGAGAAACCCTAATAATCAGAAAGGAGAACTACAATTTCTTTAAAACATCATCGCTTGCATTGAAATAGTGGAGAAGTTCAACAAAATAGACATTTATCTTGCGTTGCATACTATTTTAGTTGAACAGGAATTAAGGATATGAAATCAATTAAAGAATTTGCTGCGTACGTATATACCCTGCTGCACCTTAAGACATGTTCTTTTCGGCATTTAATTAGAAATATCTCAAAGCAGAATTTTTAACTTTCCTTAAAATCGTAATATATTGTACCCGACGGTATGCCTTTTAAACTTATGTATTAAAAAATGGGGGACACCATGCTTGTTTAGGAGAAAAAGACCATTTATTTCTCTGAACAACCCAGTTTTTATAGAAAACCTACAAGTTCCGAATGCGCGCACGCTCGTGCACGCGAATCACGGAAAAAATGACTCGCAGAAAGGATGCGCAATGCAATTGAATGGAATCACCTTAAATAGAAAATGTTCCTTGCAAAACAATTAAAGAATGTAAAAAGGCAGAAGCCAGTCAATCACTATGATAGACATAATTGAAAATAATCTCCTCGACTTGAGCGTTTCTTGGTTTTGTTGGCTTTACATTGGTTGTAGCGTGTTCAAGAACATCTAGACCGTCAGGTTCGTGAGCGAAATAAAGACCCGGTGAATTAAAGGGGTACGGTTTAGCGCTAGCTTCACTATCATTTTAAAAATGAAACAGGAAATTTTTTGACTGATGCATCTCTATTAGGGAATGAGAAAGATACTTCGTTCTTTTTTTAACATAATTCTTTAGAAACGGAAAATTATTTCGAGCACTTGCTTCATAAAAGAAAAGAAAATTTTCTTCCTTGTTCCATGATTTGTGGTAAAATTATGGTGAACATTTGGCACAAACGTTTGTTTTCCTGTTTGCTAAACTTTTTGCCAAAAACAGAAAGTGTTTTCTGTTTGTTGAATCCTGAGTTTTTTAATTTAGAAAGCTTAGAGGCATTATCGCTGTTACTAAGTGTTGTCGCTTTTCACAGGAAATGAGGCGAACAAGGAAATAGAAGAAAATCCACGCATCACAGTGAAACAAGAACGAGTTGAAGAAATGTGCAACAGTGCGGCGTATAGTGACACAATACCAGCTACTTCTAGAAAGAACAGAACTCCAAGACAAGAAACGTCAATGTATGAGTTCCGTAAGGAACTATCGCCAGAGAAAATCAAGGATAAACATTTAACCCGCGTATCCGGTCCAGAAAGCCCTTCCCACACTGACAGCCCGACCCGTCCCGGGAGCAATAACCAGCGTGAAAGTGAGTCGCTGTTGTTCCCTTGGACACCAAAAGAGCGATTGAGAAATCTTCGTTTGGAAGCAGTGGAAAAGCCCTCAAGAGGCTTATACCCCGGCGTTAGTTACTTGCGTTATCCTGTCAAACGTGTTTACAACCGGTTTCAGTCAGCCCCGACAATGGCTTCAACTTTTCCGGAAAACATCTCTGAAAGGCAGCGGCGTTTTGCCACGGAAATGAATTTACACTTAGCCCAGGGTGAACGGAAACAGACTATTCAGTACGAAGCAAACCGCGACGGGTCTTCGGTTGACGGAAATTTGAGCAATGGAGAAAACAGCACGATCCAGGAAGAGCGGGGCTCCAGGCCTCGAATACAAAGCTCATCACCACCAAATAGGACCGAGCAGACAGTTTCCTCGCAGGAGAGCGGGTGTACTCAGCCAATAGTAGACAGCAGTCATTTGAACAAGAAAGACGAGGAGCCAGTGTGGAAGACTTACCAGTGGTACAGAGACAGAAAAAGGCCCTATTCTCAGCAAGTCAAGAGACAAAAGGCAGAGCCGACCATATTCATGCAGTACAATGAGATCCGCGACAAACGATTCAAAGAAGGGAGGGTGGTGAGCGACAAAAGAAGATCCTCGGAACCCTGGACCTTCCCCTACACAAATGAAAGTGACCCTTTGTCTCCATCGTCTCACGACACAGGTACTAGTTTTCAATCATCTCATGTGATAACTAGCCACAATGACGCCCATGAGCAACCAGAATCACCAAACAAGCGCAGAAAACTCTTAGACAACTCTAACGCCCTTCCCGAGGATAACAGACCTTCAAAAGGCAACGTTAGAGCGGATGAGAATTTCATGCAACAAAAGCACACAGGTCGCCATTATAGCTCCAGTGGAAATGATTTACACCAGGTTAGCGCGGATGAGAACAGTAACTTCGAGATCAACAAAACAGCTCAGCATGGGATGTCCTCTCGTGGAGTGGAATCAAGATACCATTTTAAAGCTGTGACAAATGGTGATAAATTTTCCCGCGCTCACAATGACGAAGAAATTAGCAGTACGGTGTATCAAGATGGTGTAGACGTTTCCCCTGGAGCCTTACGCCACTGTCCCCAGGACGTTGCCAAGATTCTAAGGCTCAACAGAATCGTAAAAGCTGTGAGGAACAACAGAGAAAACAAAACAGCCGAGAAAACAAGACGATTGGAGACTAGTTCAAGTCAAAATGGATTTCAGAATCGGGGGAAAGATAGAGTGCATTCAGTTGAGCGACAAGAGACGCAGGTGAAGTCTTCGAGTGATTCCGACGAAGATTTTGATAGGCGGAGATATGGGCATGAAACAACCACGAAAACCGAAGAGAAACGAAACAAGAACGAAAACTTCACCGGCATCTTTTGTCCTGAAGGAAATCGGCAGCAGCCGATAAAATACGGACGCAAAAACAATGTCGAAGAAAGCCCAGAATTTTCAGACTTTACTCAGTCTTATTCAGACCCAGAGTCGTTTTTTGCCGGACAAATGGAGGCTGAACACGACAGCGACCCCGTTTGTCAAGTAAACGGCCTTCTTTCTCTCCCTGGATTCAAAGAAACCAAGTTTAACATTAGTTTGGGCGAGCTAAAACGACGAATGAACCCGCCAGAGACGCTGACCAGGGTAGAAATGATTTCCTATGTTCGCCAAGCCAAGTCCTCTGGGCGAGTGCTACTGGACCGAAACAACATCGTTACCGCCAATCGCTCGCATCCCACAATCCTCTCGCGCGTGTGTGAAAGCGAGGCTCAGGTGCTGGCTGATGGGATACTCAAGATGAACAGGGAGTATTTACCGCTGTCCACATTGGCACGGAAAACAGTGAACGCTTACAAAGATGACGGATGCAAGGTGGACAACTGCGAAGACTGCAGGCTCAAACTCAGAAGACGGATTGTAGATGTTGAGATTACGAGGTTAGTCTGCCATGCATTATGAACATTGCGCACAGCCATTTTCAGTGTGTGGAGCTAGACATTCTCCTTGCTAGACTCCGTGATCTTTTTGGTCTACGCCAAGAGTAGGCGCAGGTCCAAGAGATCAAAGGCGTTGGGGAATTGAATAAAAACTAGACTAACGATGGAATCGATGTTGAACCCGGTTGTTTGCCAGACCATTTAATTTGCCATGATCTGGGACATCAGAGTTTAATCATTTCGGAAATTGATTCAACGTAGTTAGATCTGAGTCGTGAATTAATTTTAAGTCTTAAGAATTAATTTTAATTACGGGCAAAATTACCCCTGGAGGATTTTCTGACTTTGATATTGGATTAAGTGCAGCGCCCTAACCACAGCGCTACACTCTTTTTTATGGTCCTTTCAGATTCTTTCCAGACGGTGAAAACTCAAGATTTCGGATTAACTCCTTTTTATTTTTGTTTCTGTGTAGAAACTCACTCAAGGAGCTGTATAAGGCTATCGAAGAAACTAAGAAGGAAGACGGCTTCCAGACGTTTGAGCTTGCGTCTCACACTTTCGGAGTGAAAAACATTCTCAATCATCTGACTCTGTTGGACGATTACTTTAGAGTTCTGTTATTGATGCTACAAGATGAATAACAAGAATTGTACACTGGGAAGCTCGCCGGATTTATTGCTGAAGAACATTTCTGAAACATTGTTCTCATGAGTAACGTTTACACTTTAACAAGCGTTTATAACTCTCTAGGGAGGGTGCCTTGCATAACAGGTTCCTTCAAGAGTCGGTAGAGCCCGGGGTGGGGGTTCACAGCGGTCAAATGTACGAGGCGTGCGCACTCCCCACCATAATTTTGTAAAGGGAAATACTACTGAGGAAAGTCTTGCTTTAACCGCAAAACTTAACGCCGTTTCCGAAAACTTAAGCTTTTCCCTTTCAGTATGTGTTCAAAATGAAGCAACTGTCATCCACAAGTTTTGTGGGCACAAAATTCGGTTCGTCGGGACATTTTATGTAGTTTTCATTCGAACTTCACGCCTGTAAACATTTGAACTGAAGTTTGAACTTCAAGGCTCCGAAAAACCGGAAGTGACGCAATTTTTGCGTTTGACCGCTGTGAAGGTGGGGGTACTCTCTAAAACTTCTTTCCCAGTTGTTTCCGGCAAGGGTCAAACTTCCAGTTTTCACAGTTTTCAAACTTGAATCATCTCAAACGTTTACGAGCGTGAAGTTAAAAAAAAAAAAACAGAAAATACCCCGGCAAACCGAACTTTGCGGCGTTGTAATTAGTGGCTGACAGCTACTTGAATTTGAGCCCATACTCAACGTTTTTTTCCCGCAAAACTATGACGAGAACTGCGCGCGCACGCGTCGTTCGTTTGTTCGCTGTGAAGGAGCTTTCAGTGTAAGTGTATGCAGCCCAGACTCTCTTTCAGGACATATTCTTCCAACCCCGTTTTAAACTTGACCAAAAAAATTCGTACCTTAATTCAAACTCTCAAACATAGACAAAATTTCAGAGGGATACCTAACAAAAGCGCGCAAAGTCCTCGGGCTTCTTGGTCAGCACCATCCGCTGACCAAAAAGCCTCCGCACCAGGGGTTCACAGCGGTCAAACGCAAAAAAGCTACGTCATTTCCGGTCTTTCAGAGCCTTGAAGTTTGAATCAGCTCAAAGTTTTACACGTGCGACGTTCGCATGAAAACGAGGCAAAACTTGTGCATGACAGTTACTTCATTTTGAACACAACGTAGAAATCGGAAGTTTTCAGAAAAATATGCATGGCGTTAAGTTTTGCTGTTAAAGTGAAACTTTCGGCTTTTGTCTGTATTTTTCTTTGTAAAATTATGGCGGGAACTGCGCACGCGTCATACGTTTGACCGCTGGAAGGGTACGAGATTGACGCGCGCACAAAAATACAATTTCCAGTGCGGTCATACATCAATAGCACTCAGAATAAGGTTTGATGGTCTTGTTAGACCAAGATCATTTTGGACCCCCGCCTCCTTATGAAGGTTTGGGTATTTCTTTCTTCAGCTATTTCGTTTGAAGATTTATTTTTAATAGGCATAAGAAAGGGATGTAAGACCAAAAAGGTTTGTACCGTCTCGTTCTTCACGCTGTTTTGATTCACACCGCAAGATATTGGACCTGTTAGTTAGGCGACAAGGAGAGAAGGGGTGGGTTGTAGAGAGTGAAAAATAATTTAACGATAAATGGGATTTAACAGAATAAAGCAAAGTACACAACCGATTTGTTTTCGCAAGGCTTTGTGAGCCTGTAATTTCAGGTTTATTTAATACCTAATTTAACCAATCAAGTCAGCGCTACTTCATGATATTTCCTACTTCACCTAGTCTAAACTAATGCTTGTCAAGTAGGCTACTATTTAAGCTTTAATTCTCCCATTGCGTCACAACTTGTCGCGATAGCGTTAGGTCAATTTTTATCCCGCTTCCCGTCCACTCTTTTGCCTCGTCTCGCCATTTGTCCCCACATGCTTTGAATGGTAAAAAAGAGGTAAATAATATTTAACGTCATAGTGTGGGGAGTAGTCGCCTAATTTGCCCAGCCATCTGCAGGGGCTCATGAGTAAACACTAGACGTCCACGTCGAATTGGAATTTGGAAACGTTGGTTTCATTGCGTGAATACCGTACGTACGCATACCCCGACCAACAGGCAGTTTTCAACTTAACGCGCTACTTAGGTTACCAATCAAGCGCAGTCATCTATGCACACGTCGCTTCTGTTTAGCTATTAGGGCGAGCATATCTATAAGTCAGCAGAGATGCAGAACGCATGAGTACTTACTTACTTCGTCCTCTTCGTTCCTTACGAGACCTAAGGCAAAGCCATCAGCCCCTTTTCTCCACTGGTCCCTATTTTTCATAACTTATCTCGCCTCACCCCATCTTAGATTTAGCGCATGAAGGTCGGCCATGAGCTGAGTTCGACGCCAGGCAGTTTTTAGCCGAGCAGGTTTCCGTTTGCCAGGTGAGGGCAATGCAAAAATCGCCTGTTCACGGAAACTGGAAACAGGGTAGAAAACACACAAACTACTTCTTTCACATTTGAATTTATTTTCACCTTAATGCAGACTCCCTTGACCGTTTTCCAATTCAACTAATTGGAGCATTTTTGAGTGTACGCGACGTACAGACACCCTTTCCAGCTACAATGAAGGCAACATCCTTGTAGCAGGCGACTCCAGCATCGCTTGTTCGCAGGTGAGGTTTCACTTGATCCCAAATCTAAAAAGGGAAGTGATTACAAGACATTATCAAGTTTGGAAAATTCCTTCGTCAACTGACGAGAATCAACTTACAGTACGTCCACCATTGATAGTTTCACGCGTACGACCGCCATTTTGAAACTAAGCAGAGCAAAGGTGGTGCAAAATACAGTGTTGATATGGAATCCAACGTCCAATAATTTAACGTTAAAATTATTCATGAAATGTTCTAATTCTACAAACCAAACAAACCAGGAAGAGGATTCTACTTATCAAATTTCAGGGATGTAGTTGCACTGGGAAGCGCACAGTCACATTTTTCATTTGCACTACGTTTGTGCTGAAAGTTCGCGGGAAACTACAGACAAATGAATAAAAAATTTGAAATTGCCACTTCCAAGCTTTTTTATTTGATCAGTATAATGTTTTGAACATTATACCGTGAATACTTCAGAAAAAATGTCTATACGAAAATTCTTTAACATCGGATTATCATAAAAACACTACATTCTGCGTCTGAACTACATTCAAAATGGCGTTCACTACCGTAAATTCTAAAACCGTCAAACTTATGAAACTACTGAACCGTAGCCTTTTAACAAAGCAGACCTTAACCCGTTACTAATGAATCTCTTGGGTAGAGGGATTCTGCTTATATTTACCTTTTTGAATTTTGTTTTTCGGTTTTGCGTTTTGCGTGGTTCAAGGAAACGAAACGACTGCTATGGAGGTTAAAGGACAGTGTGTCGATTGTTTCGCACTTTATCTCAAAACTTTTCTAAGCTGTGCACTTCTTTTTCAATAAATAAATAAATAAATAAATAAGTAAATAACTGGCAGCACAATGTGGCGGCAAATTGTCACAACAAAGTTTGAGATGCTGCAACGATTGCACGATTTTCAGAGATAATTTCATTCAACATTCAATATACGGGAAGTTTCACGGCAATATGTATCCACCTTTTTCTTCGGGTTAAGTTGTTTGTCTGGTTCTCCAGGATAACCTTCAAATGATATTCTGTCACCAGGGACACTACCATCAGGAGGATCCAGCACTTCAAATGACGTTCTGTCCTCTGACACTGAACACATCACCATCGCTTGTGATGTTATACCTCGCATTCTGAAGAAGCAGAGAGTTAATGACCTCATCAAAGGGGTCCACAGTTCTCTGGGGTTGTTCTATCTCGTAAGGTATGGGCTCAAAATTGTTTTAGTTCTTAACCCTTTCAGTTATGGAGACTTTAAGGTTGTTCTAACTTTTGACTCTGTGGACAAAATCCTATGGTGTGACTATTCAAATGCAACATTGGCAGCAGTGCTTTTGCATGGTACTATTTATATTTAAGTATTTTACAAACTGAAATTTGGGATTCGTCTTGAATTTCAATTTAAGCACTCTTGGGACTGAAAGGGTTCAAAGTTGACTAAACAAATCATTGTGTCTAAAACTTGAGAACCTGTAGTCAGGGGGTGCCATTGTGAGTAAAAGGTTTGACTTGACTTGACTTTGACTTGACTTTGTTTTTGTTTGTTAGCTGAAGACGTCTCGGTAGGTCTTGATCAGTTTGAAAGATAACTGTTATTATATGTGTTTAAATTACAGTACAAACACGCACGTGCTAAGAGGTTGCCAAAATTGTTACGCGTAACGTTTCAAAAACGTATCGTGGAACAAATCGATGATGACCCCAGTTTCATTTGCCAAAGGCAGTAAAATGAAATCTCCAATCTCCAAGTAGACAGAAAGAAAAATACTCTACCATTCAATGCAACTCTACGTGAAATATAATGAATGCACATAAAATACAGAATATGACGAAGACCTACGTAGAGTATTAAGAAATATCTTTGTCTTACTTGACAGGCTTCAGGTTACACATCACCACCACCATGCGATCCTAGGGGACAAAAGGAGCAGTAAGACTTAATAAGTTTTCATCAGTGTAAGCATGATTACACACAAGGGAAATCAAAAACTGTTCGAGATGACAGCGCTTTGAGACAGCCAATAGTAAATAGGTGAACAAATAAAAATAAAAATAAATAAATTTCCTTTATTTACCCTCGGCAAGTGATTATAACAAGGTGCTAGTGGGGCCGAGCGTTCTTAAAACCTAAGAAACAAATATTTAAAACTGAATATAACTAGTTAAAAATCCCAACTGGCAGGAGGCATACCATTTGGCTATCTACAAGTATGGCCGAGGAGTTGAACCTGGGTCGGCCGTGAAACAACTCCAGATAGCGGTCAGAGCAGGGCTTGAACCCGGGACCTCCGGATTTCAAGTCTGGCGCCCCAACCACTTGGCAACACTGCCTCCTTAACCAAAGGAAGTGGGTTTCAGTTTGAGATAGCCGCATTCCAAGAAACGGGGTATACTCTATCTGGTACTACATACTACAGCATCAGTTGAAAATTTCAATGCTTAATTATTAACTGCTTTTGTACCTGCAGCTCTTCCAGTGCAACTGATCCAACAAGACCACTACAAACTGTTCTGGGCGTTTCTTCTCCTACATCAACTGAAAGAGGAATTAACAGCATTAATTACACCTTCAATCAGGCTTGCAACCAGAACTCATGATCATCCTGTCTCTTAGAGCCAAACGTGGCACCAAACAGTGAGTCATGTAGTCCCATGGATGGAATTGCAACAAAGTAATCAATCAAATGAAAGGTGCAGAAGAGAATCCTCCCAAGGGTGCTGTTCATTCTTCAATTTTTTTAAGTGAACAATTTGTCAAGTCTGTTCTTTCTAATAATACTGAATATTTAGACAGGAAAAACCGTCTGTGGAGAGACCACTGCTATCAAATTACATGTGAACTACAGTTGACTCCTGGTAACTTGAACCTTCTATGGAAATCAAAAAAGGTTCGAGTTATCGGGGGATAGGACTTCTACTGACACCACTTATCACATGTATTCGCACAGGAAGAACTTGCACATTTTGTGTAACAGAACATCAAGAAACTAAAAAAAAATTGACACAAATAACTATTAGTTCCTTCACAAATACAGTACTGCTCAATTTTTGAAATTTGATTTAAGAAAAATTCTATGTCCTGGAGGATGTTTTACACTTTGACAAATCACAGGTATCAACATTACTGTACTCACTTTCTTCTACAAACAGAGTATCTGCATCAGGGTGCCTCTTGGCTGTCAAAATTTTACCCACACGGAAGTCAATGTGATGGACATCTGGCTCAGCAGTGCTGGGCTGTTCTGAATATAATAAGAAACAATAAATTATTGTTTTAACTGCAGATATTCACAAGATTATTTTCTTGGAAAAATTACTTAACATAAGCAAGCTGGCGGTTGCACTGTGTTGTTCCAGAAAACATCCATACTCCCACAACAGAGAGATTTTTTTGGTTTACAGCAAAACACACCCTCGAACAAGACCATTGAACACTTAAAATACGAAA
>Ga0126336_10000687_pt1 | contig 15063 bp, 6 predicted proteins | sample SidCmetagenome_FD_92530 | JGI IMG/M metagenome (GOLD analysis project Ga0126336, IMG submission 92530) | Coral microbial communities from El Islote,Puerto Morelos, Mexico - Siderastrea C C metagenome | ecosystem: Host-associated > Invertebrates > Cnidaria > Coral | place: El Islote,Puerto...
GGTACGATCTCAATCAGCTTGAAGATAACTTACCTTACATCCCAGTCATCCACGTACGTAGAGGCCATTCAAACAACTAGATGGCTGGTGAAAACATAAAGGATAACGGCAAAATAAAACAGTCGTAGGGAACGCTATGTGTGACCTTACAACACGATCGCAAACATGGCGACTCGAAATGCATCCAAAATTTCGTTCTGCGAACGCCATCCAATCAGAGAATACATACCAAGTCAAAGATACTTCCGGTTTTTTCGCTTCCGATCCGAGAAAATTTAATTCAATTTTTTTGGCCAATACTTAGAGAGATTTATTACAGGTAAACAAATTAACCTTTCTTTTCCTTATTCTGCTGTTCCTCCTAGTTGCATGCTTTTCAACTGATCGAACTAAATATGCAAACACTATATCTCTTCCGGACACAAGCTTAGTTTATTTTGTTTCCTCCCCCATTACATGCATCAAATCCAACACAGTAGTTTATAATCGTCAAGAAAAGGAAAGGCTTTCGCAGGACAACGGAGTGATGAAAATGCAAAGAGATTAAAAACATCCCCCAAATCACACATGCTTTACTTAGCAAGTCCCAAATTTCTTTCAACTAAAAGTTTGTTTACAAGACAATAGCACGAAGGCAGCAGCTGGGAGTATGAAAAGACAAAGCGTGAGGACGCTTTCTACCAATCATATCACAGATTAAATCTACGCATTGAAGTTGCCAGCCAATCAAAACGAACTGTTTAAAACATTATCTATGCGGCTAAAGAAGACCAACTGATCGATGAGTAACGCTAACGAAAAATTTCTTTCTAAGAAAGGATTTTTTTCAAGAGATTATCAAAGGAAACATTTTTAATTTGACAAATACTAAACTTCTGATGTTCGCAGGAATTTTTTGAAAATAACATAATAGATTTAGTATGCCATAAAAGGATTTAGCTAGACCACCGCATCTTTTATAACCCCAATTGCAAAAGAAGAATGAACAATGGCTTTCTTTTACCTGCCGTGTGTAAATACATATAGGCACGAGTCGAACCTTTTGTAATGATTATGACCATTAAAAAAGGCGTCTATTCATTCGCTGACGAAACATTCACAACCATCTAAACCACGTGCAAAATGAGAACAAAAAATATTCATAGCGATCGCCTATACTTTTATAACCTCGCTGCGCAATTGTCGCAAAAAAGCGATATCGCAGCCATTTAGTTTAAAATCTCCTGGTCTTATTTACATTTTCTTTTTATTGTTTACGTTGGCGAGGTATTTTCCGCTAGCATTTCGGGTTTTACAGGATGTGCCTTCTCCAAACGCCGCAAGGCCTTTGAAAGCGCCTCGCATTCAATATTCTTTCATAAGGGCGGAAAATCGTATTTTCCTCTTTAGGTCAAATCAAACACCACCGTTGTCAAAAACATATCAGAAATTCGCGCTCGATCGTCGAATCTGATTTCATATGATCATTATTAATTTTCCCATAAGCAGGTAGGACCACGTGATGTGGACCGCAGAACCATTCATCTGACTCGAATCTTGTTGAACTTGACAGAAAAAGCAACGACGTGGCGAGGTGAACACAATAGCACCTGCTGTATACGTAATCCACTAAGGCACTATTTCGCCTTAGCTTCTACAATTCTGGGATATGGCCGATTTTGGCCACACAACAAGATCACTTTCACCAGTCGACTACAACCACAGCGACTCGCGAACGACGTCGCTTTTTTTCCCTGGAAATCTCAAGGAAGATCACAACGACAACAAAAATATTAAAAACGGTGCGTGTGAAGACTGTTTAGACGATTCGCCAAAATCTAAAGTAATTTCAACGCAGGGAAACACTGGCTTGGAGCAGACAAAACTTAACTTCCCCAGAGACTCAGAGAACTCCATGTTTCACGATTTTGCGACTTCGACCACCTTTTGGTCGCCAGCAAGCGTAGAGGATGTTTTTGTACAGCCCGCAATTCCTCAACCGGTCAACGGCATTCATTTGCCGTCAAACACTCCAGTAATAACGCAACCTCGAAGAATAAATGGGCCAACTAGCATCACAACAACAATGAACCATCAGCCTAGAAGACCGATTCCTCATAATTCACCGTTTATAACGCAAAGCAAATCCATGCCAACTATAACAAGTCTTGGAGGATGGAATCAACAAACTCCGCAATCCTTTTCAGGCTGGCCGTCACAACAACTCAATAATTCCTGGGGAAGTCGGCCTTCAAACCACGCCATGAACGCAATAAATTTCCCACATGGACGAAGCTCTCGGCCATCTTCGTTAACGATACCAAGTTCCTCACGAATGCGAAATAATCGGCCAAACCAATCGTTTGCTCCTGTGTCAAGATCGGCGATATCTACGCAAACCATAACACAAGGTCTACAAAGCCTTAGCTTGAGTAGGCAGCCCGTGGATGGCACGATTTTGGATGATATTTCCAATCTTGGAAACTCACATGGCCAAAACAGTGAGCTTTCAAACTCACTTTACTCGTATCAGGTAAAGTCAAATACACCTTTAAACAAAAAACGATCAACTTGGCGTTTCTTTTTTCACTCGAAAGGCCAGTACAAAAGAACAACTCTATGGTAATTTCTTTGCCAATGCTTTCTAAGACCTATTTTTCAAATTGTAGACTATTTGTTCGTGCCAAAATAGCACAACTTTAACTTCTCACAATTCTAGTCAACAGCCCTCATGTAAAAAGTTATATTTTATTCTTTTTAAATGTGGAATGTCTGTTTAAAACTTTATGTTTTGCGTTAAAATCGGTTTGGAGACGAGCAACACAAAATAATAAATATGGACTCGCCATCAATAATGTTTTTCCCCTTTCTTTCGACGATACCATACATAAATTAATGATGGAAAAATTGGCCAAAGGGTACAGCTGCTTTTAAATTAAGCCTTAATAAAACTGGAAATTTAGGGAAATTTTCAAAGCCTTGTAGATCGTATAGTTGGATCGCTAATGCTTCTTTTGTGTTTTCTCTCCATTCAGGATTCAATGAAATTCCCTTCGCTGGAAACACGTTTGCTCGATATAATTCGCTCCCCGTCAGAACCACCTGATAACTTAAGCGGTTAGTATGATCTGTTATTACAAAATGAAATGCTTTTCTCTTACGGTATAAGAAAAGAAAATCGGACAATCGATCTAGGCACTAACTGGCAAAGTAACCTTACCATTGTGAATTCTGTGTTGTTTTACCCCGCCAATAAAAGTAGTATTTTGTTTTCAAAAATTACAGTAGTATGCAAATAGGGAACGCTTATTTCGTTTTGGACAGTTTCTAAGGGAAATGTCCCCATCTGAGAGTTATGCATTCTTGCTGTAACACAACTTTACTATCGCGATAAACTACGATGTGTGAATTTTAGATATTTTGAGATGAGTTCGTTTTCAACTTGCGTTCATTTTTCGTTTGAAAATTTAATATTTAGCAATGAAGTAAGGATATGGCAAAAAGTTGCATTCATCGTGAATTTGTCTAACCAGTCACCTGCGCTGTCCGCCATGATTCTTTAAATTTTTAATAAGTTTACCAAAATGGCTAGAAGCAAGGATATGTGACTCTCTTTTATTAAAGCTTCTATTTTGGTTTCTATCTTTCTTCTTATGTTCTTAGTCTCTTCTGTTCAAAAACCGTGGCCACGCTAACAGTTAATGTAAGCTTCGCTAACTAGGAAACATTTATTTGGAGGAGGGAAAATTTACTTTTTGTTTGGGCTAGAGCAAAACCACAAAAATGACCGGCTGATACATCCTCTCGCGACGCTTTCAAAACAAGTGAATTCAATGGTGTAATTTGGCAGAAAACCTACAAAGTAATATCGCCAGCTTGAAAATACGCCTTAGGAACAATACATTTATCTCGCTTCCTTTATCCTTTAAATTTCTCAGGTGTTACGCCGGCAATAATCATGAAGTACCTCTATTAAGCTGATAGAACTTTCAAGGAAGGAAACCGTGAAATTATCTCTATTTATAATTCTCTCAAAACCAGTTTTCTGACGGTCAAATTTACTTGCATTCACACCGGCTTTGGTCCTTAATGCCACGAAAAAGTGAATGTGTCCAATTTTTACCGTCAAACTCGATTTAAAACAAAACCAAATTCGTGGTGTCCTTTCTATCAGTTGTCCTTTATTTTCTGATTGCAATTTTTGTAGGCTTCGTACTTCAATGAAAAACGATGAAAACCTGAACAGTTTTTAGTTCATGGTCACCAAGTAGATATTCGAGAACAACTGTTATCGATACCGGTGAGCTCAGAGAACACAATGATTTTTTCTCCACAACTTTCAGGATTTTTCTTTCACTCCAGAACGTTGTGTTTTGGTAAAACTAGACCCAAACTACATATTTAAGCGTTTCTCTTGAGAATTCGACGAATCTTCTTTCGAGAAAGTAATTACTAGGTTGAGATTTGCGCAATGTAGATTTCTTGTGTTTTTATCGCGTATACACTTTTCACTGTTCTTTTTATCGTAGGTAAGACACGAAAATAAGGCTCTATCAAATACAGGGACCTTACCAACTTCACTAGCAAATAATCCATAGAAGAAATGGAGTTTTAACTAAAGGTTGCAACAAGAAAAGAAAATTTTTGCAATTACTTTCCCTGAAAAAGGGGGATAACAGAATATCACTTTCAACAGAAGCCGAATGAAAATAGCGATTCCTGAAATTTCTCACTTGCAACGACAACAAAGCCTCCCTCACTTTATTTTCATCGTCCTGAATTCAAAATTTTGTTTAGAAGTCAAAAGATTGCATTTGGCCATCGAACATTTCTCATATTTAGAAGGATAAAAGCGTAATTTTTGACTTGTATTCAGTCTGTCTTGCTCACGACTCAATATAATATATACTGGCTTAGCCAACAGCTGGAACTGATGAGAAAATAAAAAATAAAAACTCCAAGAAGAAGCCAACTGACTTAACGTCGGTAAAGCGTAAAAAAATATCCGTTCAGCTGGGTGCGGCCGCAAAAAGTGACAAAAATTTCTTTCATTAAAAAATCTAAGAAAATGGTCAAGAGAACATGATTTCGCGACCTGAAACGCCTACGCAATTTCTCTTGCCGGGAAGAAAACACGGAATCGGTATAAACTGTTTCTTTCTCCGTACTTAGAAATTTGTTCTTTTTAAAGGCATAACCTTATAAACAACAGAACACTACCAAGGGGAATTTTCTCAGAATTTAAGGTTCCAAACTTAGAGAATAGAGATCGAGTTTTTGAGAGGACTAAAGAACAAAGAAACCACGCAGATTTTAGAGCTACTACGTCAGAAGACTATGAGAGGCTCTTGAGAATGTTTTCTGCTTGATATTAATTTCTCTGGCGAAAAAAAATCGAGTCTAAACTAGCTATGTTGAGAAACAATTTTCATTTTAAACTTTGAAACAAAATTTAAAACAAATTGTTGCGATGATTGACAAAGAAATATACGAAGACAGAAAAACCTATGTCCACAACTTTTCCTTGTGAAATGTTTACTGGAAGATTTTGTTTTTTCCTTGTAAATTTAGTGTTGTTCGTCGGGCTTAAAGTTACATTTTTTGTTAGTTTATAGGTGAAAATTATGGCGGTCGAGTTTGTCATGTTTTTGCCGGAAGATTCGACGATCTATGAGTCAAAATAAAATGATAAGAGTCGTTTTGAATTTTAAGCGAGAGCTACGATATACGTCAAATGAAAGCACAATCTCCCATATAACTGCCATGTGTAAATATACAAACTGAGAGAAAAAAATTAAAAAGCAGCCTTGATATAAGGTTATATTTAATCTTAGATTTACTCTGGTTTGATCTACAATCTCGAGAGGATATCTTCTCGGAATACTACTATTAACATTCTGCTTTTTGTGTTTTGGGGAAAAATCTTTTGCTATAAGACCGCAAGCTGTGTAAGACTGGAGAGGGAACAAAAACAGCTGTATGAATATTCCACTGAAATATGTCAAAATTATGAAATTGAGTTAAAAATTCCCTGTTCTGGTTGGTTAGCAGAGAAATAGACAGAGAACATGGCAGGGAAGGGAAGCAAAGCTGATGGCACTGTCACTCAGTGTATTTCAGAAAATGTTTTTCGGAAAAAGTTAATGATGTTTTCTTGCCGAATTTCCTCAGGAACCACTTAGTAAGTGTCAGCAAGTGAGGCGAGCCCAACAACTTTCAGGAGACATTTGATGCGTTTTCTACTAACACGACAGCATTTAGCTGTTCATTTGCACTTAAAATTTACGATGGATGCCTTTTTAAATTCGGTCAGCATGATAGCACTGACTAATGTAAATTCATGGCAACAATTAACTTGGAATTCCAACCGAGCCGATAGAATTCCACTCCGCGAACGTTTTGTTAAGATATGCAAAAAACATTTGATGATTGGTATTCTTTGCATTAGCTAGAATCTTTCTTTGGCACCCAGATACTCTTTTCAATATGGAAAAACCACCTTCTCAATGCTTTTAGTCATGATCGAACCAAGCCGTGAAAATTCAATTTAGTTTTCTTTACTCAACGAGAAATCTAAATAGGTTCCCTAATTTCGCGCCAGACTATATTCGCAGAGCAATCAGCAAGGCATTGTTCAAAAAAGCTCTTTTATTCAGTAAAACTGGGATTTGCAAGACAATTTTAAATGTAAATCTATCATTGAAAAAAGGAGAATTAACAATGCCATAAATAATGCTAAGTTTAGGAGAAAGTGGCATTGTCAAACGGCTTGTGAAATAGACTTTGGAACTGGAGTTTAGCATTAGCGTTATTAATTTCGGGGACAAAGTTTTCTTCAGAAAAATTTGTGTCCAAAACAACCTGTTTTAAGTCATAATATTTTGATTCTAAAGAGTAAGGAAATTTCTTAGTTACAGATAATTCAGGAAAAAGTAAAATACAAACATGGATGATTGTGTCTATGGAATTTATTAACATAAATCATTTTCGACAATGAAAAAGCCAGCAATTCATCATCCAAAACCTCATAAATTTTGCTTCGATAGTGACTTTAGGGTACACGTTTTCAGTTCTATACTCTTATTACTCTAGTACTAAATGAAAAAGTTTCGCAATTTAGAAAAACGCATTGAACTACTTGAAAAAATATATACAGCTGTAGGCTAGACTCAGAGCAGAACAAATAGGTTTTGGTTTGCTTTGAATTTTAGTCTGCTTTGGTTATCAGTAGCGTTAATGCCAATTTTTTTACCTTTATGATTGTTTTAATTTCCTTTCCTATCGATCGTTAGAGGGAGGTAAAACTATTATATGCCCATTTAATCGGTGTATTTTTCTTCGAAAATAATCACTCTAAAATTCTCTGGACAAAACTGAAAACTTTAAAGCTCATTCGAACAGCCCGACATCACATTTGCATGATTTACGAGCAAGGAAAGCATTTTGTCTGTTTAGGCGATTAATGAATAACGATTTACCGGGCATTAGAAAAGAAATCCACCCTATTACACAGTCAGAGGTGATGGAAATTACAATTGACTTGCAATTCACATGTAAAGTAGAACCAAAATTAAGTGTGTTTAATAAATATCGGTAAAGAAAAAATTGCCAAAACAGGGCCATAAATAACTGCCAAAGATGTAGAAGGTTCAAATCGATAAAAAAGGCAATGAAAGGTTTTTCTTTATGCCTAGTAGATAAAATCTAAAATGCTTAGCTACATAACGTACTATTTTGCAACTATATGAAATGTTTAATTGGATGTAAAGACCAAGAAAATGGCCACCTTTTGCTGCAGGAAGGAAACGTACTATTAAATATATCGTCAAACGAAAGAAATATAGTTTCGGAATCAAAATATTTCAATAATTTACGAACACTCTGAACGTCTTAATAAAAGTTGCCACTTTTTAGCATTCTGACTCTACGCTTCCTGTAAGACTTTCGATACCGCCAAAAACATCGCCATAAACAGCGTCTAGTCAATGTATAATTCATATTTGATCCCTTTGAAATGCATTTGCACTTTTAAACTTTAATGCTAAGTCTCTGGCGAGTCAATATGTACTAGATAAATTTCTCAGCGTGCTGTGAAGTGTCCTTCATTAGGAATCGTATATTACTTTTAATAAGGAAATGAAGAAAGTTTTTTTTTCAAAAGGCATTATTCTTTCAGGAAGGAAATCTTTGTGATGGTTAAAGAGCCCATCAAAGTTAAGAAAAGCTAGGCAAGTAGCACAATGGTTTTATCAAACGCCTTTAGTGTGATTTAGATCAGAAAAGTTAAAAGCAACGCACGAGGAGGCAAAAAACGCGACATAACATCCTGTTATGCTTAAGGTACAGCTCTAATAAATCAAATGCTAATATATTTTGAATCTATGTAAATTTTGGATGGAAACTTGGTATGTAAACAAAAAGTGTGAAGTGCAAAAACACCAGGATAGTAAAATGAACATATTCTAACCACAACTTTAACTGTGAGCTGTATTAGTTCTACAGCCATCAAAATTTTTATCTTAATCTTTGCCCAACGAAGGCTTTATCATAAATTGATTGCCCTCGATAAAAGGAATTTTTGGCGCTAATTTTTTTCAAGAACAGTCAATATCCGTAACTTTCTTTTCATCGATTTAAAACTCCTTAAACACAAGTATTTTTGGAAGAGTATTTCTCAGAAAAAAGGATGAAAGTTACAAAATAGCGAGACGCCTGGAAGCACCAAGAATCACATATACAGAAACAATGTTCACAGATCACTTTGGACAGGAAATTCTCGAGACCTTTGACTACCAACAAAGGAATCAAAAGCGTTGTTTGTTCCTGTTACAAAAGATCAAAATATCTTTGAACACTGTCGCTATCTTTGATATAAAGCCCAAGTCATTGTCTCTACCCGACTGAATTCAGTTTTTGACATGCAACAGATAGTACAGAATCTTGAAACAAAAAATAGGAAAAGTTGCGTTAATCATCTAAGCAAATCAGAATAGACCAAAAATACATGTAATAAGCTGAATACAGTGATGTCTGTTGCGGGGATTACCAAAGATGAATGCAAATAAAGGTCTTATCACAAATCACTTCAGGAAACTTGGAGTTAAAGTAAAGAAAAATTTTATCACAGATCTATCACTTAAACAAGAAAAAGAAAATATATAAACCTATGAAACTTTGGTTATGACGAGAACATTCAGTAACTTGTGTGTGCTGAAGTAAAAAAAGCAAGGTCTTGTGAAATGAAAACCTGCCCGATAATATTGATTTTCCCAAACAAAATTTCTGTCCACTTGCTTTGAAGCAGTGAAACATCTCCAAACATCTAGGAACAAAGGAAACCGTCATTTTCTTATTGACTTGCGTTTATAGTAAATATATTGTTCCACAGTAAAAATCTGTTTAACTTATACCACGTGATTGTTCGTTCAACCAATAGTACGCGCTATGTTCTGTGCAATGGGCCGGATATAAGTCTTGCATTCTCGCTAAGGATTTAAAGAAAAATACAAAAATATCTTAGAAATGATCTCAGTTGACACAAAATTGAGTGCCATTCACCTAAAAGGTCTATGCTGTATCTTGGAAATATGCGTCTAAGAAACTGGTTTATTTTATAGCTAATATCACATTATGCGAACTGACAACAACAGCCAGCAAACAACTACAGAATGGATAAAATTACTCGGCTAAATAGCCTGTCCTCATCCTGTAATAATAATATTGAGAAAAACGAATATGTGCGAAAATACAAGAACACCAGAATACGAGAATAAACAGACATGTTTGCGACTTGAAAGCTTGGTCTCCCTCTATATCCGGCAGCATCTCAAAAGTCATTCTTTTTTTCTTCGGCAAAGAAATATAGATTGTCCCACACATAGACAAATATACAGACCGTGGACACTTGTGACAAGTGATTTATCTTACTAGGGGAAGCCAAGGGTAATGATTTTTGTAAATTTTTAATTTCAGCCTTCAAATATCATCTGCAGAAGAAAGGACTGTCCCACACAGGAGGTAAATAAATGAGTTATTTGATTCTTAACAGCACAAAGATACAGATACAATGCCGAAATGAATTCACTCAAGCGGCATGACAATGGCAACCCACGCAGGAAAGGAAACAAAAGAAGACCTTCAGAAGTGTTAGGAACATCATTTTATGAAAATAGGATCAGTTCAGGAAGTTGCCGAAAAGATAACTCATATCAGAAATTCAAAGTAAAAAGATACAAGAAAACAGGCTGTTATTTTCACACCAGAACCATTCTATATCATAGGGAGGGCAGAACTCTCTGGGTTACAGCAGACAATGCCATCCAAATAAAGGGAAACAACAAGAGATAAAGTTGATCACACTCGCAGACTCAGTCAACTTCAGCGCTGTTTCTTTTTCAATATCCTTTAAGATGAAATTTTAAGTTTTTATTTTAAAAAATGGTACTTTTACATGGACGCTCTTTAAGGTAAAGGGTTAAGCTATTTTGTACTAGCGTATGAGAGATCTTAATTGGTTGCTCTTCAAAACCCTGCAAAATAACCCTTTCGAGAACTGACTACACAATTGGAAATTCCCCTTGTTGCTTAGTTTAAAGATCTTTGGAACTGAAATCTTCCTTTTCCTGTCTAAAAATCACAACTAATCGCCTAAAAATCCTAACAAAAAGATGTATTTTTGAAAGAAAAGAAAGCGATGACAAAGGAGTTCTAACGCATAGTTACAGATATCATCCGTTTCCTGGGTTCAGGTGAAATTGAATGGCTTCCTCAGTCATGGAAAACACAAAATGATTGGATACGTTTGACACTTTTCTTACAAATCTTGTCGGACTCCTACTGATCCAAAAACATCAAAGGGGGCGTTGGAAATTACTGTGGAGAATATAGCAATAGGCAAATTAATTACAGACTTACTGCTACGTGATGAGAAAACAGAAGTCGATCAGAAGAGAAAGGCGGAATGAGGCGGAATTTGTGGATTGAAATGATTTATAGTAAGAAATGTTTGCAACATAAATTAATTGTCCGTGCTTTTTGCGATTGGAACGAGTTGTCAAAACGGCATCCTAAAATAAGGCATGTTCAATTTCTTTATAAAACGAGGATTTTTTAGAAACCAAGTAAAATTCAGAGTAAAGTGACATGTGACTACGCACACAGGAAGTGGGTTGGCCGTACAGCATAGGAAAGTTTTTTTACTATTACCTTGAGTAAAGGATATTTTGCAGTATGACCTTCCTACTGTTCGTTATTTTTTCTTTTATTATCTTTTGAAAGGGGTAAATTTCTAAGGGCTTATTTTTTAAATAGCTGAGAGAATGCGCTGTTAAGTGATTCTCAAGTGTCTGAATTTCTGCTCTCAATAGATCAAATTGTTCCATCAATATGGTCGCTTAACTGCTCTCCCACTTCAGACCTTGCTGAACACGTGGAGCGGTATTCTCGAAAAGTGTTTGTTGGTGGACTGCCTCCAGACATTGATGAAGGTACGAAACACGATTAATTTTGTTTAATTTTGCATTCCCAACTGTTGTTAAAATGTTTTAAGTTATATTCCCAAAGCTTGGTACTGTTACAGTGATGTGCATAATTATTACTATACAAATAAAGAAGACTATCTTGTCATAAAACAAGTCGACAGTGTTCTCAAATGCCCGACGTATTTTATGAGATGATGATACATGGTTTTTCTTTCTTCGTATGCCTTATGATACAGAAATTGAAGCAAAAACTGACACAAAACAATATAGCAAAGGCTTTTTTCTTTTACTAAGTGTTTCCTTTTTATTTTCTTCAAAATCACTTGAATACAACTTAAAGGTGTTCTACTAAAATATTTCTGCAGAAAATGATATTTCAAAAACGCGTACTTTAGACTGACGCTAAGTTCTTTCTCGCGGATTGCACTTCGAAAGGAATAAAATGACAAGGGTTTCTGTGCTTTATACTGAGGTAAAGCATGTATTTTTAGCCAACCAGAGCGTGCACAGTTACCAGTCTATCCTTTTAGTCCTATCCTTTCCTACTGAATCGTATCTCTACAATTATCATACACATAATGTTATTACTTTGCAGATGAGATCCATGCCAGCTTTTGTCGGTTTGGAAGTTTAACTGTTGACTGGCCCCACAAAGCTGAAAGCAAATCTTACTTCCCACCAAAAGGTAAAGGCATAAGCCTACAATCAGTCAGTATGTACTGCTGGAGCCATATAACTAGATCATAACTAATACTTTACTCAAATAACAATCCCATAGTATTCGCCATGGTCACGACCAGCGCAGAAATGTAGAAATGAATTGTAGAAACGTAGAAATGAATTGATAAAATACTGTCGCAGTGTAAGGGATGGTAACTCGGATAACGTAAATATATATAGTTGATGGCAAGATAAATTTTAAGCGGCTTTTGGTTTTCAACTGACGAAGGGCTCACAATTAATATGTTAGCTGTTCAAATCTACAGCGGCGGTAGTGTAGACGACTCCAGCCTATGAACATGCTCCTTAGTTAAGAATGGGATGCATAAATATTTAGCGAGCGGCGCGAGTGAACTGAGGAGGGGAATAAAGCTTTGTTTCTTCTCCCTCCCCTCCCCCTCCCCCTCCCTCTCAAAATACCCACACGGCTCTCTCTGCCAGCCGATTTTCCTTGCACCCACTAAGGAATCCTTTTGACAGGCTAAAAGAATGTAATAGAAATGCGCCTTAACTGAAATCTCTTTTCGAATCAGACCGGTCAATATCTCTTAGATATTTTATGATTCTGCCTTTAAAAATATACACATAACTCGGCGTTTTCTATTTTCCTGCAGGATACGCTTTTCTGTTGTATCTGGAGGAACAATCTGTACAAAAACTCATTGACGCCTGTTTTCAACAAGATGACAAGTTGTATCTCTGTGTTTCCAGTCCTACCATCAAAGACAAACCGGTAAAAAATATAAGTTACTGTCTTCTTTCCATTGTTGATCGATATGTTGATTTAATCATATTACTACATTACACTGTATTGTTACACTAAAGGACTCAGAAAAGACGGGTAGATATCCAAACAGAACTGGACTAGCAGGTTTGGTAATCGTAAAACAATGATAATAAAATTACTTCCGAAAAGCGTGTTTGAGCTTCTACGTGGAAAATGGAAAGGATTATGTTTTCTCTCCAAAATCCAGGTTCAGATCAGACCGTGGAATTTGAATGACTCTGATTTTGTGATGGACGGATCCCACCCTCTGGATCCAAGGAAGACAATTTTTGTGGGCGGAGTGCCGCGCCCACTGAGGGCAATAGAACTGGCCATGATAATGGATCGGCTGTATGGAGGGGTGTGCTATGCTGGGATAGATGTGGATCCTGAACTCAAATACCCTAAAGGTAAGTTGGACCACTGAAAAGTGAATTCGGTGATGAATGACTCATGAATAACAAGTCAGTGTTACTACGCATTTTTCTTTGCATTTTTAAAAATCGTTTCTCACATGGTTTCATGGATATGGGGTTGCTGTAAACCTGTCGTGTTTTGTGGCAATATATCCATGTTTCAGTAAACCCGGTATATACTTATTACAAAAATATTTTTGTTTTAAGGCGCTGGCCGAGTGGCTTTCTCCAACCAACAAAGTTACATCGCTGCAATAAGCGCCAGATTTGTGCAGCTTCAACACGGCGACATTGATAAAAGAGTGAGTAATTAAAATATCAAATCAGTTATGTTTAATAATATAACTTAGACGCTATACCATTAGAAAAAAGGTAGGTGAAAGTAATGGAAATGGCTTGGACTCTTCAAATTCTGGTCAAAAGTTGCTTTGGTGTATCCGGTTGTTACCTTAGTCTCCACAGCACCACAACACGATGAGGCAACAAACAAAAAAGCAATGTATTGTTAAAAGAAAACATTCAAAATTATATTTAAAAAAAAGAAAAGAAAAAAGACTAAAGGTCATTTTCTAGTGACTTTCCAAGGTACAGTGAAGCCGGCCGCCTTATAACCGCCCCGTAACAAACTGTAAGCCCCGTTACTGCAACTAAATTTTACCACCCTCTGGTGTTGGTATTAAATTACTTCCTGATATTGCTGAGTGTGGATCTTAGCTCGAATATACAACGTAATGATTCTGACCAGTCAACAGGCAAAAGGTTTTATAGCCAAGCCGCTGAGTTCCAAAATAAAATCGCTTGTACTACCAGTTGCATGCAACCACCCACTGATAAAAACTGACTTCCTTCGAGTCGGAGGCTGGATTTGCTTATTGAACGGGTGTGTGGTGGAGGGATGGGGGGTGGGGAGAGTGGACGGGCGGGAGGCGTTACGGGTGAACGAAAAGGGGAAGGGTGTGTGGGGAAAAGGTGGAAGAAAAGTGGACGGGGATGTACTCTTACATCAACGATTCTTGGGTCAAAGACCATCATAAACTGTACCTATCACATTTGTTTCTCAGATGAGCATGAAAGTATTTTTATGTTTGTCTTTTCTAGGTTGAAGTCAAGCCTTACGTGTTGGATGACCAGCTCTGTGACGAGTGTCACGGCGCACGGTGTGCCGGGAAATTCGCGCCCTTTTTCTGCGCCAACGTGACATGCCTGCAGTACTACTGTGAACAGTGTTGGGCGATCATACATTCCAGAGCCGGCCGAGAATTTCACAAGCCACTCGTTAAAGAAGGCGCTGACCGACCAAGATCTGTTCCATTTCGATGGTAAAGAACCTGACATCTGATCCGTTGGATACATATCACAGAAAAGGTTGAGTTAGTTTTCAAAATCTAGTTTTTAAAGGGTGTTCCATAATTTTTACGGTGGTGTTAATGAGCAACTACTGTAGCGGTTGCTTTGCGTTAACAAATGTCGTAGGAAACTGTCCGATATCGCTCGAAAAAGTTGATCAGTGATTTTGTCTTATTACTTTAAGTGGGGAATTGCTTTAAATTATCATTAGGGTGCTTTCTTTCAAGGGAAGTGTTTTTTTTTTTTTTTTTTTTTTTTTTTTTTATTTTTGGGATTTTTTTGGGGGTTTTTTGCTTTATGGGAACTGGTTTTAATTTTTGTGGCTGGGGGGGTGGGTTTGGGGGTATTATAAAAA
>Ga0126336_10000688_pt1 | contig 15057 bp, 21 predicted proteins | sample SidCmetagenome_FD_92530 | JGI IMG/M metagenome (GOLD analysis project Ga0126336, IMG submission 92530) | Coral microbial communities from El Islote,Puerto Morelos, Mexico - Siderastrea C C metagenome | ecosystem: Host-associated > Invertebrates > Cnidaria > Coral | place: El Islote,Puerto...
GTTTTGATTTATCGTTCACCGCTCAATTATTTTTCTTTTCTTTTCTTTTCTCATCTCACTCAACCCACTATCTCATCTCCTACCAGTTTGGGCACTTTGGCATTATAGTTTATTGTTCAGTAATCAGTCATGCAGTTTTCAGACTGTTCAATAAACATATTTGCCCAAACTGGTGTGTCGTCGTGATTACATGGGTTGATTATGAACAAGTACCAGATCCATACACGATTAGTGACGGTTGGAAAAACGGGCTTGAATCTTAGCCAGATGTCACGTACAGAAATGTTTGTGTATCATTAACCGAAATAAATGTTCTAATTTATCAAGATGTTTTTGTCTTGGATTTTCTTGCTTGTGCTGTAAATTTTGGAACACATAAGTTTATTTGAAGTGCGCAAACCTTGAAAATTATTTCATGCTATTTTGGACTTAGGATTTCACATAGCTAGAAATCCGCTGTTCGGGGGGAATTCTTGTAGTAGAAATAGAATGGTGAAAGGGTTAAAGGCGAAAGTAATACCATCAATGTCTTCATGACAAGCCACACAAGGCCTGGGTCTGCTTGACAGAAAAGATGGTTCTGTGTATTGTGCTCTATGCACCTGTATGGCGGGGTGAGTATAAATTGATCCTAATGTTACTTAGTTGCGCTATAAGAGCACACTAGTTTTAACTCTAGGATTGTCTGATACAGGGGTGGTTCCAGGTTGTCAGTCACCAAGAATCCGTTGGAAGGGTTCGGGGGGCATAATACACTGGAAACGTTTGTGCATGTCCATTTGTAAAGACATTTTTGGCACTTGCCACTTTTATATAGTGGGGGTTGCGACCACCTAAAGCTGGATCCACCCGTTACACTAATCTAGTTTCTCGGTTAATTAACAGTTGGGTGGGGATAGACAAGTCTACTTCAACACTTAAAGCACTTTGTGGTCCAGTGAAATTACCTAAAGCTGACCATGCACTATTATTAATTGAAGACATGTAGGTTAACTTAGCTGTTTGGGTTAGTAAGGCACCTGAGCAGGTGTCTTGATGTGCACCAAATGGCCAGCAAAAGTAAAATAGCTTTCGTACCAACATGTACTTCTTTCCTGTCGACAGCTTTGGAGAGGTCTGCAGCCATGTGGCAGGCTTACTCTTCAAAATTCCGCACACAGCTGTGATGCTTGGACATACAAAACGCTCTACCACCAGTGAAACAGCATATCAGTGGAACGGAAATTTAGATAGAATGTGAGTGCATTATATCCCGGCCTGTGCAATCAATAAAAATTGACTTCGGAAAACTGTTCAATCAATGGATAACCATCGATACCAATTATGTAAATGTTATTGATTGCATCCATCAATCGCTAAAATCGATTACTCACAACTCTTCTGGTAATTTCTGTTATCAATGTTATCGATTTTATCGCTGGCTGTCGCTCGTACAGGTCTTTAATTTCTGGTATTGATTTTGTTTTTCAAAGACTTGTAATTGCAGTAAAATGATTGCCGTGTCATTGATCACAAGTAAAACTGTACTTTGTATTTCAGTCAATGTGGTTTATTAAGCTGGCAGGATAACTGTGCTGTATCGACTCGACATGAATCTTTCAAAGTGACCTCTCCGCTATCTACCCAACGATTCCAAGCAACCGCCAACAAAAACATTTTGAGTGGAAGTGATGACAATCTTTTGTTTGACCCAATAATCGAACTTGTATGAGGCTCATGCATCAAAAGCATCAAGTACCTATTCAAATATGTCTATAAGGGACACGACTGCATCCAAGTTACCATCACCGAGAGCACTTAACAGCAGCAGCAAGTTGATCTTGATGAAATCTCCACATTTCTTTACACTTGCTACGTCAGTCCTCGCGAGGTTTTTTAGTGCTTACTAGAGTACAGAATGTACACTTAGTCCCACACCATCGTCCGTTTACCTGTCCACCTACCAGAGCAGCAGTTCTAGTATTTCCATGATGGCCAAGAGGAGGAAGTCATTCATCGCTCAGAACAGCAGGACACTATGCTAACAGCATGGTTTCTTCTGAACCAGAACAATGCTGATGCCAGGTTATACCTTTACTCAGAAGCTCCAAATCACTTTGGGTGCTTTCCTTTGGGATGATCCAGATCAGCATCAGTGATCCAAGATCTCCCGGATCATGGTGCATCAAAGGAACGAGGTTCAGTTACCATAACATCAGACACAAAATAGCAGCGCACGTCAGCGCAAACCAACTAAAAAGGCTGCAACTATTGAAAACGTAAATAACATGGCGGCGCGTGTAGTGTAGCAGTTGTGCTATTAAACGAACTTGCTGATGATTCAGCGATTCTAGAAACAACCAGTTGTGATGATGATGAATTCCTGTTTCTCCTGATGATCAGCAGTAAGGAAAGGAAAACCCGTATCCGCATTAACAGCTACTTCAAACGCATTGTCCCACTGTATAGTTTATCAGATTTTCAAAGTCATTTTCGGATGTCAAGAACTGCAGTCACCTTTTTGCAAGGGTTACTAGCTGCTTGTCCAGATCTGCCTTATGTACAAAAGGAAAGTCCATTTCGTGACAAATGTAAATAGATGCAGGAAGAAACAGGGCTAAATTACAATATTTTTTCTGTCTACTTGCCACGAATGTCGAACATCTCTGAGCGGGAAATGCACCATTTACAGCGAAAACTGCTGTGCACCGTGATAAATTTCAGATACTTTATCCAAAGGAACGTGCTGGAACACAAATCTGATGATCTGTTTTCGGATCGCTCAGATCAGGGATCTGATGAATCCTGGTCCCGAGTGGATTCGATAGATCACTGATCTGAAAATAGATTCGCTCTAAGGAACGTGAGAGATCAAAAATCCTGATCCGGATCCTCCCAAAGGAACACGCCCTTTGTGTTTCACAAGACCAACAGACAGTGGTAACCAAGGAAGAGAGGAGGACCTTCGGTTATCGGACAAATGTGCTCCATGAGTCCCGCAGATGTGGAAGGACTCCACTGACATCTACTCTCATTGCACATTCCAGGCCCTATCAGTTTCGAAGATCTATGACACTGTGTGTCCCACCTTCTAAGAAGCTGCCTGTAGACGTAACCTTTTGGCACACGGCACAGAGTGGAACCACTGTCTTGAAGAGGATACAGCCATTCACATGCTAGCGCAGCTGCATTACCTGTTTGCCATCATGTGTCCTCTACAGTCCCACCAAGCCTCGCTTGCTGTGGAATACACACGAGACTGACCTGTCCGAAGATTTTCATCAAGACCATTATGCTACAGAGGCAGAACATTTAGCTCCTCATGCAATTCAGCAGACCCTCAATTTCTATGGTTACGACTGCGTCCATTTAGATCTTCCAGATCCCGAACCACTGACCATCTCCTCCCACAATAACGATGCTAACAACAAAGCACAGGAGGAAGAACAAGGCCGCCAAGTGCGTGACAATCTGAACAGAGAACAATTCTATGTTCTTTGACACAATCCTACAGGCTACACAACGTAAAAACAAGACCACGATTTGGCAAAATGCTTCTTCCTTCATGGTTCTTGTGGGTGTGGCAAAATGTACCTCTACAACGCCCCCATCCACCTTGGACAATTCGTTGTTGCAGTTGCATGAAATGGCATTGCAGCAACTCTGCTGGAAGGAGGACGCACAGCTCCAGCTGCTATCTCAGTGGACACTCCAGAGAAGCACAAGAGCTGGCCAACTGTGACCTCAGAATCTGGGATGAAGCTACCATTGCACTGGCACACGCTCTCTCCACCAAAGATCGGCTCCTTCGGGGCATTTCAAACCTTGACATTCCTTTTAGTGGCAAAGGAGTGCTACTTGGAGAAGACTTCAAGCAAACCCTTCCAGTAATTCGCCATGCCAACCGAGCAGCAATAACTGAGTCCACTATAAGGCACTTGCCAGTATGGTCCTCCTTTCGTCATTTTCACCGGTGACAGAACATGCGCACTGCTGAAGACTAAATCGCATTCTCCAACTGGCTCCAACAGCGACCTTGGCGAGGATGTAATCGAGCTTCCCAGTGACTGTGTACTACAGGAAAGCCTGATTGATGCTGTGTATACCGAAGACGACTTCTACCACAAAATGTACAGTGTCTTGTGTCCAAGGCAATTCTCTGTCCAACTCCACTCGTGAGCAGGTGATAAAAGATGAATGTACCAGGTTTTACAGTAAAGAGCAACGGGAAGATATGCTTTATGATTTCCACTGGGCTGCTAAGGTAGCCCAATTTTCATTATTATGGATTGGGCCATGAAGCTTCTGCAAATGTGATATCGTGAAAAACAGAGCGATTGGTTTTGTCAAGGGGCTTCAGCTGGCACATTGGCAGCGTTATGTCATGTAACGCTTCAACTGGAAAATGTCAAGTTACGTCTTTCGCTCATTTATTTGATCAGCGTACCCAGGATTGGTGTGCAGTGGCATCAAAAATTGAACATCTGCTGCAACATTTCAAAACAAAGATTCCTACTCTGGAATGTGTTCATTTAAGATCTGATGAGGTTGGCTGCTATCACAGCAATTTCTTGATTGCTACAGTTCAAGACATTGCGCAAAGAGTTCGAATTGCAGTTGAGTCCTATGACTTCTCTGAGTCCCAAAGTGGAAAAGATGTGTGTGATAGGATTCTTTGCCTTATCAAGTCATCTGTTCAAACACATTGCTCAGAATATCATGACATGACAGAAAATGGAATCTCACTGAAATCTTACGAATTCTGCACAGTGAAGTAGAAAACAGAGAAAGATGTGCAGGAGTACAAGCCTTTACGCAAAAGGAGAATTTATACAGTCCAGAACATCAAAGGAATGTAAAACCACCAAAAGCGGGACCACCAAGTGCGTCAGCATTGTTTTCCGGAAACCAGCCTTCAAATACAATGTGTTGCACATTTTGCAAGCAACCGCATCAACCAGCAAAGTTGCCATGTGATGACCAACAAAGCAGCAAGAAGAGAATGCCTAAAAAGCAGAGTTGTTGTTTTGTTTGCCTTAAAGGAAGCCATCTTGCGAGAGATTGCCCATGTAACATGTCTTGTTTAAAGTGTTCTGGGAAACATCACGTTGGTCTGTGTGAAAGGTCACCACAAGAACATCTTGAATCTACGGTTAGCCAAAACCATCCAATGCACTTATTTCACTTCTTGTCACCCACCTACTGTTAAAAACAAATTTGTGAAAGGCAAAGCCTTAAGAATCCTTAGAACAAACTCCTCAGAAGCTACTTTCGAGGAAAACATTTTAAACTTTAAAATACAATTGCTGGACAGAGGCTGCCCATGCAACCTGATAGAAGAACTCCTATCACAAATAAAATTCACAGGAAGGGTCTCAGCGCTTAGATACAATAACAAAACAAAACAAAACAAATCATGCCCCTTGTAACACAATTCCAATCATCAGTGTCGAATATAAAGGAAGCTTTATTAACAAAGTGGCACCTTACACAAAATCAACCTCTAATTCGTCACATATTCAAAGAACCACCAATTATTTCTTATAAGAAAGAAAATCCTTAAAGGATTTGCTCGTTAGAGCCAAAATATAAGAGGTTTTCACATGATTTCCGCCAGTAGAGATTGTGCAGCCTGTCACCCCTTGCAGTTTCACACTTTGATGCTTTCCAGACAGTGCCCTGCTCCACCAGTAAAACCACTTAACTATCACATCTATATGTTGTGCAGTACACAACTGTACAATCAAGTTCTCCTTAAAAATAAAATGAAAGCGAATTATGGAACATAATCCATCACCAATTGGATGAAGAAAAATACACTATATATATTTTTATATAAGCTTTCAAATTTTACAAAAAGGCTAGGTAAGACTACCAAATTTTGTTCATAAACCTTTTAAAAAACACAACACAAAGCTTTGAGACCAAACGGATCGAACCTACAGCAACCTGATTGGCTTTGCAAGGACCAATCAAACCACACCATTTTCGATCCACCTAACGAGTCGAGGTGGTTATAAAAAACCCTACCAAACGAAACGCTATGGAATGGTTCAGAGTTTACCTCAACCATCCACACAAAAACACATAGTAACTGACGAGAATCATTTAGATTCGAAACCACGGTCTTGCTTGTAAACTTACACAGATCTTTGATCTAAATACATAATGGACAATGTATACATGGACGCGAAAGAGCCCATCTCTGATGGATGGCTTATCTCCCATCAGCACAAGTCCACTGAACACGGCCTATAAAGACCTTGATGGTTCAGATAAAGACATTCTTGGACACAACAGCGATGAGGACAAATATGGAATCCCAAGTTACCAACCTCCAAAACCTAGTGCACGTGGTGAAAACGGCGAAAACACCACCAAAGCAAAGAAACGGCGAAAAGCCAATGAAGCACTTCCAACCACAATAGAAGCTAAGATAAAGAAGACGGAGAGCTCTATAGCAAAGGTAAAGGAACACTCAGACAAGAAACCTTGTCCAAAATCGCTAAGATACTCTGCATCGGCAAACATCCTGGCAGACGAACTCTTTATGAAAGTCATTGCTTCTGAAAAAGAGAAAGCACAAAGGGGCTTCGTCAAAGCCTTAACCAGATACCATTACCGCCGTCTTGAAAAGCAGAAAACGAAAGTTCACAAAGAAAATGCTAAGGCTAGTCGTAAAACCAGTTCCTTTTTGAAAGATTCTGATTAATCTACTGCAAAGCCGCCAATGGCAAAACCAAATATTGCAGAACTTAAAGTGATCGCTGCTGATCTACAGAAACAATGTGATTATGTAAAGAAAATGATTGACCTGCAGGAGAATGACTCCACTAAGAATAAAAATTGTGAAAAATATTCGTGTGCCTGGTAAATGTGTAATGGGTAGGTCCAACTCAAATAAAGGGAACTCTTTCTGTACAAAACGAAAGACTGCTAAACGCAAAGAAAGAAGAAACAAATCTTCCAGTAACTCGCTCCGTTTTCAAATAAAACCACAGGAGAGAAATACCTTAAGAACCTCTCCAAAAAAAATTAACTGACATGCAAATCAAATTGATCTCACGGGGTTTAAAATTTATTCCGGTGAACCTATTAAATGAAAACAAAATCCGGCAGCAGCTATTGAGGGATTTTGAAAATTTTGCAAGACAAATGCGTTTTAAATACATGTTCTACGGACAAAACACAGATGTTCACCCTTTCTATGTTAAATCAGACTGGAATCCTCCAGTTCAACCATCATCAGTAGCCCTAGAGAGCTACCTGAAAGGGGTTAAATTGCAACTTGCAGAATTAAAAATAACAAAGCCAAAACAAAACTTTTCATGCAAGGAGTGAAGAGGACTTAACGAATTAAACAAAGCACAGACATAAATCTAGAAACAGCAGACAAGGGTAGGACTACTGTTGTCATGAGCAAAACTGACAAAATGAGAGAGGAACAAATACAAATTGTTGGCCAGCAGAACTATACACCTCTCGCTGAACCCATGTTGAAAGAAAAGCAAGGTCTCGCACCTAATTACAGATCTACACCGCGGTAAACACATTAATGACATGACTACAAAATGGCTTTCTCAAACACCTAACCCACCGAGAATACCAGAGTTTTACACCCTTACAAAAATTTACAAACCAACCATTACAGGAACACCAATAATCTCTGGTTGTGACGGACCAACAAAAAGAATGTCATCTTTTGTTGACAGCTTACTTCAACCAATATCAAAATCACTTAAAGATACAACTGATTTTATAAATTTCATCGAACATACAAAGGTGAAAAACCGAACATTCCTTCTATCGATGGACGTCACAAGTCTTTACACAAATATACCACAAAGCGAGGGCATTGATACAGTGTGCACAGCATACGACAATTTTTACAAGGAAAACCTCCCTATACCTACACATTATCTCTGGGAAATGCTTAGACGTATCCTTAAAGAAAATGCCTGTGCATTGATGACATCACAAAGGACGATCAAATTGTCAAGATCTACCGCTTCTGCCGACTTTTCTTTGGCATAAACTGTTCTCCATTCCTACTCAACGGGACACCAGGACACCATGTTGCCGAGTACTATGTGCATCATCCAGCCTTAGCAGAGTATATTCTAGCCACAGACAAAAATCTTGAGACACCTTGCCATGTTTTCCCCCTTTACAACACAAGTTGGTTTTAACTGCAAGAAACTGTGGATTTTTTGCAACATTGAAAGGGGGGAGGGGTGGCAACCTACAAAGCGTTAAGAGTCTCAAGAATTTATGTATTGGGTTTTGTACAGGGGGCAGAAAGGCAATGTTTCCAGACAAGGTGTAAAAGCCACGCTAAAGGAGGCAAATGCATTTCAATGTTGAGAACGTGATTTTGGGTATAAATTCGTAGAAATTCCAGCCAGAATAAAAGTAATTGGTCTTCCACTAAGTTCCAGAATATAGGTTCTGCACAGAAGTTATGTAAATAAAGTAATTCTATTGTGTCTAGATATTACATTGTGCGGCTTGTGTAAATGCAATGTCACAAAACTACAGTCATTAAAGGACTTTGCAAATGAACCCATCTCTGGAAAACAGACAAACAAACGAGAAACATTTAACCCTTGCAAGACGAGAAATGTCCTGTACTGATGTTTAATTATCTTGAAGTATTAACAAAAAGTGCAAAATATGTTACACTCTCTCCAGTGCACACTAATTGGTCACTTCTGGTAGTCAAGTACCTTGATACGGAGTTGCACGATTAGCCATTTCAGAGAGCAATTTCAAAGCAGTGATCCTTTCAAAATGGCCCAATTCCCGTTATAATGATTCTGACCGTTGTGTAGAATGCTCTGGTTATGGAATAGTTCAATTACCGTTTACAAGCTACACAGGGCTTCAGCCAAACGGTGCACCGTCTTTGAAAGTTAGGAATTAACTACTGGATTATAATTATCATCGCTTGATAAAGGGATGATGCACCATAAAATCTCTTTTTCGTGGGCACCTCTGTTTGTCATCTCTATCTGTGTGAGAAATTACATTTTACCCTGAAAGGTAACTTCATTGGAATGCAATCTAGCGGATGTAACTTCAATGAATAGAAATATTTTCGATAACAAAAGGTTAACCGTTGTGGTGCAATGTTAGGTCATTGCCTGGTTACCGTGTTTATGAAACCGAACACATTCCTTTCCCTCGAATGGTTACATAATGCATAGCCATGATATCCACATTTACTTTTTATTTAAATAGACAGTTCACATGTAGTTATTAAGTGGTCCACCTAAAAAACAAAAAAAAAGAGAACCAAAACGGCACCATTAACAAAATGCACTGTAAAACAGATACCACAAACACTTACAGATGTGTTTATCTACAGACGTGACATTCCCTGCATCCCCCCCCCCTCAATACAACTGCAGACAAAAGTCTTGAGACACCTTGCTGTGTTCTCTCCCCTTTGCAATGTTGAGAAAACTACACAAGTTGGTTTTAACTGCGAGAAAGGCTGGATTTTTTTGCAACATTGAAAGGGGGAAGGGGTAGCGACCTACAAAGCGTTAGGTGTCTTAAGAATTTATACCTGGGGTTGAGGCCTGTATGTGGATGATTTTACATCTGGTGGTGGACATGAAGAAACGTATTCCATTTACAAGGAGGCTAATTCTTGCTTTGCAGCAGGGCAATTCAACTTATGTAAATGAGCGTCGAGGCAAAGAGAAGTCATTGAGAGGATCTCAAGTGACCAAATGAAAAAAGAGCATCCTGGGAAACAAGAATCCGCCTCGGATGAAGAACAGTCTTACACGATGATCACATTCGGCGGCCTTGAAGAGATCGACCACACAAACTGGAACCTGGAGGAAGACAACACCATTATGAAGCTGAAAAAGATTGTTGAACTCACCAGAGACTTTGCCATAATCTAGGCTTATTGTCATAGTATTTATTTTCATGCCAGAAAAAAATTTGAAATAAATTATGGGTCATGAAGTCTGGGAGGGGTGTACTCCCTCACATGAGCTGTATAGGTATGTGCTGCCACAAAGAGAATGGTTTTTGATCCATTTTGGTCTGAGAGGAGTACTCCCTCACATGAGCGGTATAGGTACATGCATGTGCTGTATACATGTACTGGGTATGGATTTTTCAACCCAGGCCTGAAAACGGGTATCAAAAATGACATTTTGGTCTGAAAGTGGGGTCTGGGTTCGGAGAACCGAGCAGCACACTGCCACCAAAAATCATTTCGACCACAGTCGTTAAATGTTTAAATGTGTTTTTAAAGGAAACTACAGCTTTCTTCAAGAAGGATATGTTTTTGAATCTGTTACAAGTTGTCGGTCAAAGGCATTAGAACCTCCATTCAGAACCCAAACACATTGTTCTCCTTATGCAACTGCTGCTGTTATTCAAATTCTGTCACCTATGCCGAATTTCCGAGCCTTAAAAATTTCCAGAAAAGATTAAATGATATAACAAGAAAAAAAACACTAGAAATTGAATGTTTGTTTGTCTGTATTCATCGTACCGGTTGATTTTATCTTTTCCTCACCTGGTAGTCATTCTAACAACAATAGGGACACCCAAGAACATTTTCTGTTTCAACAATAACCTTATGAAAGACAGCTCTAAGCAAGACCACCCAGGCAAGAACAATTTTGTTGTACTTTATTGGCAGAACTACGCGGCTACGATATGCAGGCACTACCACGAATCTTCAGCTTGTTTTGAATACCCCAAAAAACCTCTACTTAAATCAAACCACCCAAAACAAAATACTTGCCAAATTTTCCTAGCCCAAAAAATCCTGGAAATCCGGAATACCCCCCTGGTGGCAGCACTTCCCTGGCCCATCGCCTGGGAATCTGGAACCTTGACTTTATCTCGTTCTCAACATGTGTGCTGCTAACAACACCGAGCTAGAAGTACAGTGGATTCCAAGGAACGAACTTGAAAGGGCAGATTTTATTAGTAGAATTATTGACATTGATGACTAGCAAATTTGCCACAGTTTATTTTGTCCCACAGGCAAAGAACGATGCTTACAGGGAAGGAAATATGGAATAGTATGGAATGCCTGAGCATCCAACCATCAAACAGTGTTGTTTGTTTTGTATGCATTGCATTTAAGACGAAAATAGTTTACGTTTGTTTGAGCGAAGCGAATTAGAACGTAAAACCACTTGCAGCAATCCAAGTTGCAGGAAGCAGAATACTTGGTACAGCCAACCTCTGATACCGCAGACCGGAATAACAGCAGATAACTTCACTTCTGTGCCTCAGCATCCTTTTTTCAGGAGGGTCAGCCACCAAAGGGTTTACAGTGTTCTCTCATATGGGCCTTCGATGCATCTCTCTCGAGACATTCTTCAATTATCAAAGAGTTAGTGAGAGCATTTGTCCCAAACATATCGATGTGAGTCTTGACTTATTGAAGCATCTGTAACTATTTTGTAGAATTCGTGGTTGTTTTTTCTTATTTTTGAGATGTTTTTTAATCTTCAGCTTAGCCACTTTTGTGATCAGTGGGGTTTTTGAATTAAGAATGCATTTTCCAATCTACATTTTAGTGTTGGTAGCTGCAGTTGCTTTGTTATTTTAGAGATTACAAGAAGGAAATTCACAGCTCTGAACTGTAACTGACAGATGCGGCGTTAACTTCATCAAAGGGACTGAAAAGGGACCAATGGGAATACCATTTACAGTACTGCTAAGAAATAAGAGTTGCTGTTCTTGCTCACAATGTGTTTATATTATTTTATTGTCAGTTAACGGGGAGGTGAGAATTTGAAATGTTGGAAGTGTTTATTGATAAGAGTGACAAGTTTCACCGATGACAATTTTGTATTTTATAGTCTCTTGGGAGTTTGACTTGTTTTTGTTTGGTACAACAAGGTCACACAAAGCAAGGTTATTTGCATGAATAACAAAAGCAAAAGCACGCATACGAAACATGTTTGAAAACATGTTTTTTTAAGTTATGTTAGCACAACAATGTGCCTGTTTTTTTAACACTATCCATCTACATGTACATTTGTGTTTAGAGCAAGCTCTTCCCAACTATCTCCATCTACTGACGAAAGTACCAGGCCAAATTACTGGGAAGGGTGAAGGCCTTTCAAGGGGGTGTTGTCGTGGCAGGAGATGGAAGGCATGGTACTTAATGGCCCACAGTGTAAAGTTTGGTGCTCACACTATCTTTTGCTGCACCCTGCCAGTGATTCTTCACTTCGTTCTCATTCATGCAGGAACATGACATGAAGAAAGCCAGCTCTATTCTGAAATCAAATATAGAAAGTCATTACTTTTAAAATCCTTCTTATGCAAACAAAACAGTATTTTGTTTGTGAAGCCTGGTTCTTCGTAAGTGAACAGTTACATTAGACACTAACACGCTTTTTTCCTGTTAGTTCTAAGTATTGTTTGTGGCGTCAAGATGTGACTATAAATGTCAAATGTAATTCCTAAAACGGCACATTATTGAATTATGTTTGGCTCCCTTCAGAGAAACCAAGCAGGAAGCAGACCAGCTCTGGAATTCATGGGCCTCAAGCGGTGTATGGAATAATTGGTTGGTTGTTGCATTTTGGTAACAACATTTATTTTGGGTCGTCATACTGCCATTGCCAGTCACACGAAGAAGGTGCTAACCAACATCATGCACTTCTTGTCACATGACATTTAAAGAAGAGTAAGGAATTACGATAATAAAAGACCAGACACCTCACTGATACATAATACTGTTTGATATATATCACTTTAAAAAGAGAAACAATCTACCATAAAATATTCAGGTGTTCTTGGAAATCAACTGAAAGTCTTAAGTACTAATGAACTTGTTTATGTAATTTGTCAAAATGAATGTCTGATTGGGAGTATGGATTTTTCTCCTACTGTTCAATAGCTTTCTGGAACTGCTTATGTTCACTGACAAATATAATGCATATTTTTATGCTAAATGAAGATCGTTGTAAATTTATGAAGATCATTGTAAATTTATAGGGAAGCGCTTGTAACTTTACAGCAAGTGCTGAACGTTTTGAATAATACTTTGCGTGAGCCTGACCAGAAACAAAATTTAGGGAGAACACGAATGGTCTTACAATTACCACCTCACAAAAAAGAGGTGGATTGTTGCACAGCATATTATTTTAAAGATTCCACTTTGTTAATTAGAAATCAGAAAGGTGCTGGCAAGTTGTCAAAGGAAAAAGGATGCGAGTTGTTAGCTGAATGCGAGAACCACCTATACTGGAGCACGTCAACTTCATCCAGTGGCAATGGGAAAATAATATAGGCCAAGTTCAACACGTTTTTAAGTCATATTATTAACAAACATTCAGTCCTGGCTGATCCCCTGTTCAATAAACGCGGTCATGGTGAAATACATCCTAGAAGGTGGCTCCATGCAGGTCTGTTACATTGGAAAAGTTCCTCTAACACGTTACGCCCCTAGTGACTGGCATCTAATTTCTCTTTGCAAATATCAGGTAATATATCAATGAGTGCGAGGGTTTCATCAGGGGTTCCAAACACCAAGAAACAAATGAGAGCACGAGGCCCTGGGCTGAGTGCTTTTATTGTTTCGAGGTGTTTGGAACCCCTGATGAAACCCAAAGCACGAGTGTTTGATATGGCGTCTCAAAGCATCTTTTGTTGTATTGTTGCAATATATTATTGCATTGTATTGTTTACAAAATTAGTACGTAAATTATTCAAAGTTGGCCTGGTCATGACTTTTTTTGGAAGTCATGTTCGCATGTGCTTGTGAGAGATGGATGCAAGTACAGCTAACCCCCGTTTTAGAGTTCCAAGAACAGTCAAAGAGGAGTCTTCTTTAGCCAGTGAAGCTAGACCAAGTAGCACGAAGTACAAAGATGAGTGTGTGGTGGAAATTTTTCGTGAATGGCAAAGGACGAGAACATTGAAATTTCCGGATTTAGAAGTTGGAAGCGTTTTCAAAGATTACGATTTTCACCTCGTGTGTTCTGTCGAGGACAATCTGGAGGACATGGATGCTTTATCGTTCAACTACTGGCTTGCTAAATTTATCCAGGAGGTGGCAAATAAGAAGGTGGCCGCTATCCTCCACGAATGTTGTATGGTATCGTATGCGGTCTAAAGAGGCATTTAGAGGAGGTGAAGGGTGCATCTGCATTCAATCCTTTGGATTATAATGACAAGAGGTAGTCATGTGTGAATAGAAGTGACCAGTGTTTGTCTTTATTTTTAATGACTTCTTAAATAAAAAAAAATGTTTTACTGTATTTAACCCTTTGCTTGCCAACGGGACCTAAAAGTCCCAAAAGATTCAAGTCTCATAAGAAAACACAAAGAGGTGAAACAACCCAAAGGGACCTAGAAGTCTCAAGAGCCTTTGCCCCTCTATTTCTGTAGCCAGGACAAAAGCTGTCATCATACATGACGTAAGAATTGTCATCATTTCAAAATGGCTGCTCATTGAGGGAACACGTGGCATCAGGTTTGTACCATTTTGACTCATTTTAACTGAGTTGTGTGTTGAGTAGTCAGCTGAATAATTTTTTATGGATAGTTAATAATACTAGGAAAATAATATGAAAAATCGTTTTGGTTCTGCACTTCTAAATTCAGTATCGAAGGATCATAATGTTAGTTCGGGCCTCAAACATCCCGTCGTGTGTCACTGGCACCCATGTTCTGGTCTGAAAATTTTTTTGTTTTTGAACACAGCTAACATTATTGATAAAACAAAATAAATACATTTATTGTAAATGAAATGTTAAAAGTAAGACTTTGAATTTTTAAACCAGTTCTAATATTATGAATGGAATAAATACTGTCTATACAGGAAGACGCAATACTTCAATGGCACACTCTTCATGGAAAGTCTTCAGTAGCTCCAGAACATCCAAAACCAATGATCGTGATGAAGTGCTTTTCATGTTGGATGAAATTCCCACTGATAATGAAAGTACTAGTGACGACGAGCCAGATTCTGAACCAGATGACACAGCACCAGAAACTGATTCAGAAGAATCTGAAGATTCTTCACCAGAGCCATCCAATGGAGAGCCTCATGAAACCACCAGTGAGGGACCATCTACA
>Ga0126336_10000689_pt1 | contig 15052 bp, 5 predicted proteins | sample SidCmetagenome_FD_92530 | JGI IMG/M metagenome (GOLD analysis project Ga0126336, IMG submission 92530) | Coral microbial communities from El Islote,Puerto Morelos, Mexico - Siderastrea C C metagenome | ecosystem: Host-associated > Invertebrates > Cnidaria > Coral | place: El Islote,Puerto...
ACCTCGTTTTCATACAGATTGACTTGTTGAAACTTGTTAAATTAGTTCTGTCGGCTTAAAACTAAAATCCAGTCATAATTTTGCTACGTTGCCAATTCCCACTTCACCACCGTTGTCTAGTGTGTCATTCCTGTTTTTTTTTTTCTGTCGTGGGGCAGGTAAAAATGATTCACCGAAGTGGAGGTAAATCACTACCACTCTTCACCGAACTGATTTGAATAATTGTTTCAGTACATACCAAACCAGTGGATAGCCAGCACCAAATAGTTCCAATTATTTCTTCTGAGAAATGATGAAAACTCTCACGCGAAATCCAGAACAATGCCGGGAGGGGAATCAGCAGATACTGTCCCGAATATATATGAGTAGCCAATCAGAGCGCGCGAAAACACTATTGACTGGTTTGGTGCGTACTTAAATGCAGTGGAAGCTGCTCGCGGACTGGTTTAAACATGCTTTATTAGAGTTTATAAAATTCTCAACCTCGGTTATTGAATTTCTATCTTTCTCATTGGTTAACCACACAGTTTATCAGTGGATAAGCTTATTTACCCTTTGCCTTCATAAGGAAACTAAAAGCAACGTCCAGTGCCGCGACTTACGTAAGTTTTTGCCTCGAAGCAAAAATTTTCCCCAAAAATTTGGCGCAAAAAATATATCAGCAAAGATGACCAGAATTTAAAATTTAGGAAAACAATCATTTCGCTCGAACTTGATGGGTAAGAGGTAATTAAAAGCAATTCGACTCTACGCGCGCTTGTGGCATATATGATAACTTCTAAATTATCTCGAAAGCTCATTAGTAGAGAAAATGAAATAATGAAAAAAATGCTTAAGTCTAATTCTGGGCATAAATGTTGGCTGACATACAAATAAAAAAGAAAAAACTTAATAATTGGACTTCAGAAAACTAACTGAAAAACGAATAACATGACAAGTGCAAAGTGCATCCTTGAGTCCAACGGGCAGACAATTAATACGTGTAAAAGGAACTGAGTGCTGATTACAGCGTGTCATCGAATGGAAAAAAAAACGGATTAATTTCATGCGTCCACAAGTAGCTAGCTGAACTCAAAAGACAGAGCTTCCTTATACCTTGCACCTTATAACCAGCACGACAGTAAAGTTCTGCTCAATTGACGCTCAACAACTATACTTCAGGATTTCGTCCACAGGATCAAAACTTAAAGCCCCCTTTTATAGCGGCGTAATCTTGAAGTTTATCAATTTCTTATCTCGGCAAAGGCGTGGCCCACTTTATTAATTTGTATTCTTAATGTTACAGGTCTCTCAGACGGCCAGTTATTGGACTCTGGATACCATCAAGGCTTTATGTTTTTTTTAACCTTCATTTTCTAGAGCACCGGAAATAATCGAGTTTTACCTACGAGTTTTCTGTTCTTATTCAAGTGGCATTAAGACATTTTTTACGTGAAGGGGTCATTTACAAACACGCAAGTTCAAAGTTCCAGAAAACAGTTATCTGAAAACTAATTTCTTTACGACCGAACAAAAAAAAATCAATAATTGATTAACCCTGTTAACTCTAAATTGGGTTAAACTCCAGCTGCAAGTTCGCCAAATTCTATTTTGGTCATTTTATGTCGGATTTTGATACTTAAGATACATTGTTTCCAACTCTTATGTTGCTGCATCTAAACAAGTTGATTTTATACCGGATTTAAGCCAATCATTTGTACGAGGTGTTGCGAACGACAAAGGATCTTCATGTTTTAGTGAAGTTCTTTGCCTTAAAGTCATGACAACAATGCTGTTGATATCTCAAGCCCGATTCACACACCCCATGCGCCGTACCAACTGGTACGACAGTGGCTCGGCGATGGTTCGGCAGTAGTTCAGCGCCTGAATCAATTTGGTGCGGCAAATTTTAGCTAGGTACGGGCAAAATGTCAAGGTACGGTAGTGCTTGCCGCAAAATACGACATTGGCCATGGAGCGACACTTATTCATACGTAAACCTCTCATGTACGTTCGTAGTACTTGAAGTTCTCCACAAGAATATTTTCTTCATTTAGAAGCACGTTATGTCACTGATGGTGATCAAAGCCTGGGTTCGCTTCGTCCTTAGTTTTTACTTTCTCCAATTGTGGAAGGAATCTGACACGCCCGATTTTTACAGTGGTCATTCGAGCTATGCGAGGGCTTAGCCATTCCTTTGCACATGTAGGATGTAAAGTGGTTCATACAATGACATAACTCTTGTTTCGTCCAGAAATCATCAAAATTAGAACGTTGACATACCGGCGTTTACACCTTTCACTCCTGTTAATGTGACTTACATCAATTTTCACTGTCTTTCTAAACTAATCAAAACTGACAAACAACATGCAACACAACAGGAATTATCAGGAACTTACTTTGATTGATCACGTCAGGCATTTCTTCACAAACTCTGAGAGCTATCCTTACAGCATTATGAACAGCACCAAAGGAAATTATTGTCCTATTACCTTGTTTTGAATGGTCACACTTTAGTAGGCTTTACTAGAGATGTTTAAGTCGGAACCGTCTCGGCGATCTCTCAACGTTTGACTCAGCAACGATTACAATCTGAGAAATTTATAACATCGCTCACAAAGGCCTGGTCCACTTAAATCAATTGTATTTTTGATTTTGTCGATCTCTCAGACGGCCAATTATTGAACCCTTGAAGCCACCAGCGTTGTATCTCTTTTTTTAGTTTTGAGTAGTTTTATCTGCGAATTTTGCATTCTTGTTGAAGTTAAGTTAAATTATTTCCGGGAGAGAGTTATTAATACACATGCAAATTCAGAGTGACCCAGAAAAAAAAAATTACAGGGAGGCTTAACTTGTCCTGATCCGAAGAAAGAGAGGCATTAGATAGGTACTTGGGCTGCTACCTCGACAATTTAATTATCCCTGCTTAACTCTTAGGATTAAGACGCCAGTTGCAAGTTTGCCAACTTCCGTTTGACCATGTTAACCCTTTAAGCCTCAATAGTGACTAGCATCTAATTTCTCCTTACATTATCACTACTTAACCAAACAAACAGGTCAGGAGAATAAAGGAAATGATCATCAAAGATAGAATGTCTTGATGTATAATCATTCTTGACTTGTAACTTCTTAATTCAGCCGACTTAACCCATCTCAGGAATAAAATTTCCCGCAAGATATCTACAACCGAGCTAGTTCAGAAGCGTCGATTTCAGAGAATGGTCCATTTTAATAATCTCATCCACAGACTCAAAAGTTAGTACCAACTTGTCCAGCAAAATAAACAATACCACGGGAATGGTCACATTTAAGGAATTCTTTCACAGACCATAAAGTTAGAACCATTTTGTACACTAAACAGTACTACATGAAAGTACTGCTCAGTAACTTTCATTATAATGGGCACACATTACGACTTCATCAGGATGCAGACGCAATAAGGATCAACCGATTAAAGAACTTTCCATGGGAAAGGTTTGTTCCACTTTGTTTACTTATATATTTATTTAACGTTGTCTTTCCGGTCTCAGACGGCCAGCTATTGGACCCTTGAAAACACCAGGGCTTAAGTTATTTACTTTGATTATTTTCAAGAGAATCCAGAATATAAATAATCTAGTTTCACTTCCAAACGAGTTTTTCATTCTTAAACAAGTGGAATTATAAATTAAGAACTTGCTTACGCGAAGGGGTCATTATAGTTCAAACATGATCGCAGAAAACAATATCAAATAGCTGTAGGTTTCATGACCAGACAAAAAACGGCCTCAGACTTAACCACAGTAAACGTCCTTGCTGAGCTAAGTAGGATAGACGAAAAGTTCAAGCTTTACAGCTTCTATTTTGATCGCAGAATATGATACTTGGGAGCATTCTTTCGAAAGCTCAAAATTCTGCTCCTTATTAATGCAAGTTGATCGATTTAAAGCCAGATTTAAGCCAATTATCTTTACAAGATGTTGCGAAAGTCAGCTAACCTTTATGGTTTAGTGAGCCCCTACGCTGTTAAGTACTGACGACAAATATTATAAATGTCTTATAGAAATTAGAAAGAGAGCGAGACGGAAGCTTGTAAAGAGTATATCTAGCGGTTGATATAAATCAGTCAGTTTGCGATGCCATCTTATATAATAGATCCTTCCACGGTTTTTTTTTTCAACTTTTCACATGGACCAGTTAGCGAAATTTCAACAATACCACTGGAAAGAGCTCTTAAAAATCAGTAATATTGCTAAGTTTGAGAATGATAGGATGAAAACTAACAAAGCTATGGCTCCACAAGCTCGGGAACTTTTACAGAGGTTGGCAAGTTTGTGCCCCCGCCATAGAAACGTCTGTAAAATTTCGCGACTTTGCTGAGCTATATCTTTGCTTTAAGGCGCTCTTTCTAGCAGTGTGGATACTTCTTCCATAACTGGTCCTTGTCAAAAGTTGTAAAAACCGCGGAAGGGTCTATTGCCCAAGAAACGAATTCAACTGAAACTGATCAAACCCAGGACTGTTAACGGTCATTAACGTCCTCAGTTGTTGTTGTTTTGTATCCCCAAGTGGACACAGGGTCCCCAATTCAAACGACACGGAGGCTTAAGCATAAGTTAACTGTATTCATTTGCAGGGGCAAATGAGTTTCAAAAGTTAGGAGCACTTCGTGGAGCTTAGCATGCAGTTTACTTTGAATGTGACACTGACACCCACAGACTTTGGAAGTTAGGACCACTTTTTACATCTTAATAAACATCGCTACATTAAAGTACTTCTCAATAGCTTTCAATTGCACGGAAACTAGTTCGGTTTTAGTTCACAGAATTGGGAGTCAATGTTTTTTGAACGGCTTAGACCCACTCTGGTAGTCTCTAATCTCGAACACCTTGAGGATAAAAAAAAAACATCTCGTTATCTCGAATTTAAATTCAGGACGCCATTTCGCAATTTTAACTCAAAATTGGTCATAATATTATGAACGGAGCTCAAATTACAAGGTAAACTGAGTACTAGGCAAACGGTGATCAACATCCGGTGTTTTACCTCGAGATCGCATGTAGCACTGAATATAAATCAAAGTCGCAACATGCTGCAGAGGCTGGGCTGGTAATTTAAATAGAAACTGGCACTATTCGGTAGGCAGCAAAGGAAATGCTGCAGGTTTGCTTGATGAGGTATAACTAAACATCTCTTTTGCCACCCACACAAGGTCGTAGTCAAAAGGAAGCAACACAGTACACAGCAATATGCTGAAATCTAATTGCATTTGACTATTAGCCATGTAAATTTTATTGTTGTAAAAACTGCCACAAAAAACTGAAGAGAGCGAGACAGTTCTAGCTATATATTGCCGTAACATAATTTTAAATAATTACACTTTGGCAGGGAACAGTCCTCTAAAGTTTCGTACTCTTAACAAACACTTGTCATGGCGATGCTTTGCCGTTTAACACTCCTTATTAAGGCAGCATAATCGACTTCAGTCATTGGCTGTTACAACCACGGCGGCGATACTTCGATGGCATTACATGTACGTTAAGATTACACAGTTTGATCGGCCGTTTGCTCACGTCACTATCAATGATATGCGGATGTGTATGCAAACAGGTAGTTTCCGTTAGTTTTATCATCGAATGGACGTATTTAAATTTAGGTAATTAAAACAACGTCGAAAATTCACCGTAGGTTGTGTTTTACCTTCTCGGTAAAACCTTGGTCAGTTCATGCTGCCGTTCCGCGGAGAACAATTAGAATGTTCCAAGATCATTGAACGGAGGTGCAGAGGCATTGTTATACGTACATCCCGTGGTTGGTAATCTTTGCCGTTTTCGCTTTCTCTTGGCCGTCTTGACTTGCTTAAACTAGTTAACGACCTACGTTCTGCAGGTCGTCCCAATACAAACTTCACTAACCACAATCACTGCCAGTGTCACCGTAACAAAACATATCATATTCAGGTATGCATTTGACAGGTAAAAATCATAGAGATTTCACTTTTGTCTCACCTTAGAAGAAAGTTAAAGTGGCTCAGTCGTTTTCCCAGCTCAGATCAATGTCCTGATTTCCAGTTGAGTCCTGTTCTTAGCTGCAATCAACCAGAATCAACTAATAATTGCAAAACATGTAGCAAAAGTGTATCAAATGTTACTTATAATTTTGGTCAACCAAAGTTGACAATGATCTTGAGTAATCCCCTAAAAAATTCACTGAAGTTCGAGAGGCAAAATATAATAAGGTATAGAATGGTCCGTGAATGATACGTCTGCACTGTCTGAGCCAGCCAATTTCGAGCACAGCGATTTATCCAGTCCGATATGAAAAATAAATTTTGGTTACCATGGTAACCCAGTGAAAAATTTTTTTCCACTTTTACTTTCAGCCATTTGCCGGTGTATTTCATCCAATTCCTCACATTCCGAAGCCATTCTGACATACGCCAGGCATTGGTAAGTCTTTGCATGCGTTGAAAACTCTGTCAAAAGTTTACAACACTTTCTTTATACTTAGATTAAGTTGCTATCTCTTTGCTATAGAGCGCATTACGTTGACCCTTTAAAATACTCAAAATAGTGGTTTACGCTATCCTTTCGTATACTGCGAGCATAAAAAAGGTGCCCCCCCCCCAACTCCTTGCCAGTATAGCTCACTGTAGGGAGTATCTACCCCCGGTCTTCAGTATCTGAAAAGGATTTAGCGCAAGCGTCTGTACATTTCAGACTTGTGCAATGTGTGGCCCATTCCCTTAAATGTTACTCAAATAAACCAGATTTGTAGATCTCTCAGTGATAATAAAAAAGGACCACACATACATCTCTACACATCTCTACACATACTTTGGTGTAAAATTAACGATGTCATATACTTGCACCTCATTATTTCCGTTTAAATTCGGTAGGCTATATCACTTAATACCAGAAAATAAAGATTTCTTAGATCAACTTCGACATCAACAGCAGTCACTTTCACGATCAAATTTGCGCTAAATGCCGCTATGGTTTTTTTTTTAGATTTTATACAGTCAATTTTGTCTTCTATAAATCAACATACTCTCAACAGACGGCAGACGAGACAAGATAATGAAGGCTAAGGATTTGTACTGAAGAAATCCGGAAATTGGTTTATCACAGCAACCTTCCTCCCGCACGTTTTTGGTACAGGCCGGATAACAAATCTTACCATGTGTGGCTTTTGTTCATGTGTTGATTGCTTGCAAGTTTAAACTTAAATTTGTAGTCTTTTTTAACTCAAAATGTTTTATTTATTCATTTATGTTGTATTTTATCAATTTTATTTCTTATCTCTTTTCTTTCCTAATAAACCTGTGTTAACTCGGTGCTACCCTCTTTAAACCGTTTTAGCTATTGTTGTTATTATTATTATTATTATTATTATTATTGCGATCACGTGATGTCTTGGTGTTTTGTTTACGGAGAGGGGGAGGGGAGGGAAGGTCAATTAACTAAGGCTTTTGCAGTTACAACCCCGATATAACGAGCCCCTTTATAACGACCTAACGAACGATGTTCTTCAAAGTTACATTAAAATCTGTGGAACAGAATTTCGATATAATCCCGAACCTCGAATCCCGGTGTAACGCTGGAGGACACAATCCTGAAGTCCAAACTAAAACTTACCCTGATACTGTGGAACCCCGATGAAACAAACCCCTTTATGACGAAGTCCCCGGTATTCCGATATAATCCCGAATACCGAATCCTGGTGTAACGTTGAAGGACACAATCCCGAAGTCCAAACTAAAATTTACCCTGATACTGTGGAACCCCGATGCAACAAACCCCTTTATGACAAAGTCCCCGGTATACAACGAACGATATTCTTCAGCCCGGCCAAAGCTAACAGTAAACTGTATGGAACAGAATCCCGATATACAGAATCCCGGTTCAACGAAATCTCTCATAGATAACGAACTCACTCCAGAAGCCCAAACTTAAAAGGTTAGCGTGACATAACGAGCAAAATGTCATTAAACTTCTGAAGTTAATGCGAAACAGATCGTGTAACAGGCATGTAAACCCTGAATCACGAATGCCATTTATTCGTTCAAATGTGGATAGTAATTACACTAGTAAACCAATACGGATCGAGTGGTGCAATGTAACACAAATAAGTGAAGATAATAATTAGCCAAACCCAACCTATATAACGGAGATTTTTGTCGTTTTCCCACAAATTCGTCATAGGTGGCTTTTGTTTATCACGAACCCTCGTTATAATGAATACACATTCCCAGGTCCTTGCCAAATCGTTCTATTGGTGTTCCTGACTGAGCAATGGAATTTATAACCGGCCATCAACTGAGTATTTTTTTTTTCACCCGTCATTGGTCGATGAGTGACACAAGATGCAGTACTATGGACCCAAAATTAGGGGATATTTGGTAAATAAACTCCTTCCGGTGGCTGGTATATCGGGGGATAATACCCGAGGCAGAAAGATTGTCCGAAAAGTGAACAGTTCAGACGGGACTGTGAAATCTAGGGGACAATCTTTCAGCCAAGGGCATTATCCTCCGACATACCAGCAAGCCAGGAAGGGGTTATTTATTTTATAACCCTCCGATTAATTTTCACAGCGCAGTTTTGTCGTGCTAAAAGAAGGAAAAAAGCCATTCATGATCATGGCGTGATTGCGTGTGATTTCGCCGTCATTGGCTTCTGCAAAACGATTTTCTTTTTCTTCCATGAAAAATTCAGTAAAAAGTTTGACCCAAGCTTTAACTCCTGTTTGTTTTGTTGTGGTCGAAAAAAGTCGGATAAGGGATATCCGATGGCGGGTTTCGCCTGATACCCGCCGTCCAAATTTGTACCACGTGATGTGTTTCTTCCAATGAGGGAGCTAAAAAATTCATCGGTGGGTTATAACGAAAATATCCTACAGTGTCACGTCGCATGTTAAGTTTTGCCCAAAATAAATTCTTCAATGGAATAAAGCTATTTTTTTCTCAAAGCCAACAACTACGCTACGTTGTCTCGACATATACTACTCATACTGAATCATTTTTGCTCTTATAGAGCGGCGATGGACAAAATAGCAAAGCCATGAATGGCATAGCTATTACAGCAACAAATGCATTTTAATTTTGCTAGTGATTGCTTTTTGGTATATACGTACCTGGAAACAAACTAAAGTCGTTTTACCGCTTCAGTTTCATCGCAAACAGGCGTCTTTTCTAGACAGTACCTACAGGGTTCGGAATTTCCGGTTTAGGAAATACATTTATAAACAAGTTAAAATCAACTTAAGTTTCTATTAACAAATGAAACACTTACCAAAACGTGCTGGCTTTTTGTCGGAAGTTAAAAAGGATTAAACAAATAAATATGATTTTATCAGCTTACATGCAAATCAATTGTCGGAAGTTCCAAGCAGTGCTATTAGGAAAGCGAAAGAGCTTTCATCGGTCCCGGAAAGAGGCTAAACGTGAAAGTAAAATTATCTTTCAACTCAGGAACTACATGCCTAACTCGTTTTTTTAATACTTTAAATATATCAAGTATACGTAGTTGCGTACCATGTGGACATATATGGAGTTTTGTTTCAATAGGATAAATCTGGTCGATCGGGGGATTTTAGGCTACATGTAGCAAAGATTTCTGTAAAACGCGGCCAATAACAAGGGATTATTTTCTGGTCTTTTCAAGTATATTCAATACATTTATTCACCGAAGTGAGAAGGTGGATAACATCCACCACTATTCACTGATCATGCATGACACTGAGGTTTATAATTGTCTTAGCATATACCGCAAAAGTTATTAGCCAGCGCAAGAAAGTTATCAGTGTCTGCTCTGATAAATGAGCAATGCAAAAACGGGCGGAGCGACCGCTGCTTCGCTCGGAGCTGGAGGTGAATAACAAATTCTATCCCAAGTTTTTAAAAGTAGCCAATCAGATTGCGCGAGAAACACTATTCAGATAGGTGGTATATATTGATAATATAAATATGGATCTAGGGTGTGAAAGTAAAAAAGTTGCTTAGGACCTGAGCAGTTTGTTTGTTTGTTTCCTTTTTTTCTAAAAAAGAAATGCTAACCTCTTAATATGCAAGGGGAGTGAAAAAGCAAAAAAAAAAAAAATACGAGTGACATTGATCTGAACAATGTAGACAAAGTGAAGACGAAAGACCAATTGACATTAAACAATTTCACTGTCAAGAATGGTAAACGGTAAACACTAGCCTCTTTGTTTTATATTTTGTTTCAAGGCTAATGACCATTCTAACATTACACTTTTCAATGACTGTAGGTCAGTATATGTTGCCGACACTGTGGTTTCCAACTTGGATTTTCAGTAAATATTCACGATCTTTTTTTTTTCAGTTAAAAAAAAAGATCGTGAATATTTACTGTTCATGGTATGTATGTAAATGAGCAATAGACAGCGCCTAAAGTTACCAGTTGATTCATATATAAGTAGACTTTGGTTACGAACTTTTTTATGGTTTCTTGGTAAGAAAGGGCGATTATTTACTTACTGCTCATGGTATGCGTTAGGTGATCCTTCTCACAGGGCTACATTCTGAGTCACGTTTTCAATGCTATATTTATTTAGTTTTCAGACAAAATCTTGAACAAACTGTTATTCTCTATTGTTACGTACGTAACCAAGGGCAATATTGCTCTTGACGTAACTGAGCAACTACCATGATCAGCGCCTAAAATTATTTTTATTCCTACGTGAGGATATGATTTCATTAAAGGGATTTTTATTATAAGCCTTAAATCAATCTTGTTTCCGGCTTTAATTTGTAATCAGATGTTTCTTAATAGAGCTCATCACGTCTTCGCAATTGACATGACGTTGTCGATTCCATTCCTTGGAAATTTCGATTAAGTTAACGCCGCAAAGACAAATGTTTGGGTAAATTAAAAAAAACTGTTTGTAGTTTATCTTGAGGTAAAGTTGAGGCTTGGTTATCTTACTATTTTCACTAACGAATAAAGCCTTTAAATACTGCCGATAAAACTGTAAAAAAAGATGAGATTCTCTGTCAAAATGGCAGAGGGCTATGGCTTTTTGTTAAGATTTATGTACATAAAGTTGTTAGTATTTTTTTTAGAATTTTGTTAAGATCAGCGTCACCCCTTGGAGGACTTTATCATTTCATTAAAAGAAAATCCTTTCAATTTTTTTTTCTGAAACGCTTGCTGAGGCCGTGTTTTGCTAAAAAAAAATGTCTTTCGTGAAAATGGCTGGTTTCACAGAAGTTGTTCGGAGTTCCTTAATAAACTGAAAGTTAAAAAAAGTTAAGTTTATGTCTTTAGAAATTTTCGAAAGGCATGGTTTCTCAAGACGGCTAGTTTAACTCAACAACGAATGCTCCTTATCGACGTTAACTGTAGCCTATTTTGAAACCTTTGCGCAATCCCATTATTGCAGGGATATCAAGTGAAACACTGACGAAGATACGTAGCTCTTTAACGATGAGCAAATTTAGAAAGTTGTAGCTTGGTTGAAACTGCATTTTCTTGAGTTGGCATACGAAGGAAGATTTGACAAAGTATGTCTGACCCTGTAAGGAATTAAGGGAGAGACACTTGAGGTTGCGACAGATCGACCAAGGCATATAGTCATAAAAAAAAACTTACATATACAAACGTCGTAATTGTAGCTGTGTCGGTGGAACTTACGAAAAAACTTACCTCGTTTCGTTTTTCGTTGACACTAGTAATTCTGTCTAACAACCCAAAGAAGTAGACCAGCGCGTCTCTTGTTGACCGATTTGAGGACGCTGCTATATTTACACGTCTCAACCTAAGAGCACTAACAGAAATCCGTCTTTTTATATTTTCGTAGCCAACTTGATTACAATAAGCCTTGTTTTCAGTGAACCTCTCGAAGGTCGGAAACAACAAACTGAACATCCTGTCAGATTACTGTTTCACGGATGTGATCAGCTCAGCTGTAGGAGCCAAGAATCAGACCTTTGGCACAAGCTACAGTTATTGACCTTATCGTGTTTTGGGCTGAAGAATCGATGTTGAAATTGTTTTACTAAAAAAAAGAGAGAGAAAGAAAAAAAAGCACTCAAGTGAAGATATGGTTTCCACATTCAGTTGTTTCCGTCAGAATTTCATCGCTAAAGAGAGTTGAAGTTCTTTCTTTTCATCCTATCTTAAGAACAGAACAGCATCTGCAATACTAGTACGTTTGCAGGAAATTCAAATGTATATTTTAAGTTCAGCGACGTTTTCGAAAGTCAAACTTAGCCAATTGCAATCTGTGTCTGGAAAACTTTAAACATGATTTATTATTAGTACTTTTTATGCCACTAAGAGGTCAACAGCAAAAACTAAGCCGTCCCCTTAACGTGACACTTTCTGGATTAATCGATTTAAGCCTATAAACCCTACCCACCAACAAGTTAAGGTTTCACAGGATTTTGGTTTGTTTACGTTAACCAGCTAAAAGGGTTACGTCATGCATACACTGCATGAGTTCAGTTCTAGATTTTTTGTGGCGCACGTTCCTTTCAAACAGAAGTATCAGTACATATTTACTATATCGTTTTTCAAAATGGCAGTTCTTTGTAGTCTGAACAGTGAAGAAACGACGACGTAAGAGTCGCCATTTTGAAAGAACGCCCGCTGAGTGCCGATGATAAATCTGCAGGCGCAGGATCTTGGAGGTGGCCGATTCAACAAAAGCCCGGTGTGTTTCGTTTTCATACGGCAGTCTGGAGTTCACTCTTCTCCGACTAGCTTTACTTACAGTTCCATGATCAACTTGTCATAGAACGCTCTTCACAGTTTAGAGCCTCCCCATTTTGCACGACAGTGATAAATACATTGACTCGAAGGAACTGAATTAACCCTTTAAGCCCCAATAGTGACAACCATCTAATTTCTCCTTACAATATCCCTACTTGGTCAAACATACAGACCATGAGAATAAAGTACATGATCAGCGAAGTTGAAATGTCTTGATGGTTAAGCAAATTCTCGCAACCAGCACCATAAGAAATGTGTGGAGAACACTAAGGAGAATATGCATATTGATATTGGTGCTTAAAGGGTCTTTATTTGATGGGCCGACTATAACTAGATAATGAACGTTCCCTAGCTGCGCTACCACACACGACGGTTGACAGCGACGTTTTGATCAAAAAACAATCACGTTTAAGGCTTTAATTGTTAACTTACTGAGAAACTATAATGCTAAATAAACTGAGATGTAAGTATGCATGCAGGTGCACGTTGAATGCAGCTCAGGCTCAGAATAATGACGCTGCGTTGCGTTTAGGCCGACTTAAATCCGACTTTCAACACACTATGGCAGCAAAGTGTCACTCCTGAATTGTTGTTAATGTCTGGTCTGATTGTGAAACCTATTTCATCTAGGTTTCTCGCCCGGTGGCTATGAATTCTATTCGAGTTCACTGGAATGCGACGGACGATTTACTTCCATTGGAAGACGCGTACGTCTTGGTATAAACTATGGGGCTTCCCGGCTTAAACGATTTTCAAGGCCGTCGCGTCCTGCTCCGTTCAGACTAGACTTGATCAGTCAGAAAGCAGCATAAATGTATCAAGCTATCAGATTCGGATATTTTCTGAAGAAATACCACTTCCAAGGAAAAAGGAGTTTGCGGTGATTTCTTGGGGGGCAAAACACCCTCTTGGCTTATTAACACTGAAGCCGAAAGGCCTCGTCCACGTTAATTCGTTTTCATCTCATTGACAACCCAGACTTTTTGTGTTTTGCCGACCGTCCACACCAAGATGACGGAAAGCGGAGATATTTACTTCCGAAAACATGGTTCTGGAAAACGCTCTCCAAAGTGGAAACTTTTGCAACCGAAGATTTGTCGTATTAGCGTGCACAGGCGAACACAGTACAGGCGGAAGTTTTCAAAAAAACTGATGTGAGGGACAAAATGACGCATTAGAAAAAGAAAACCCGGCATGCTTAGCCTTTCGTGGTACAAACTATGGCACACATGCATAGCTGGCCCATTCGGGCGTGCGCACTGATAAGTGGAAATATCGGAGTAGAACCTGGAAACGAAAGCGCATCATTTTGCAATCGTTATCCAGCTCCTAGTGTGGACGGTCGATAACGCTGAGCTCCGAAAAAACTATCCGTTTTAGAGAACACGCGAACAAGGAACATATTTTGTTCGACTTGAGAAAACCGTTAAGGTTTAAACTTTGTTACGGTGGCGGCAAGGCAAATAAAACTGGCGATACTTGTTCGCTGCTCATTTTTTTAGTCTAATTGCTTCGAATAGGATCCTGGTCGGTCGACGTCAGGTTTAGGGTAGATTGAATTGAAAGGGTTAAGAATAAACAAACAACAGTGCTGAACTAGCCGGATTTGAGCTGTTTTCGGCGAAAACCCCTTTATTATTTTTCATGACAATTTACAGTAGACTTTCTTTTCTAAGAACAACCCATTATAGCCTCGAAGCACCGATCCCCAGATCTTCCGATGGAATCCCAGACACGTTCACCACTACAGTACGGCGCATACACGTTTCTCAATAAACTCTGACTGGAATACCTTCGCCCTTTGCTTGCAACAAACAACCAACCAACAAAACAAAACAAAACAAAACAAAACAAAACAAGTAATAAACCATTTTAATAAAAACAAAATCAAAGTTTCGTATATTATTTTTTGAAATAGATAAGACGCTTTACGCGATATGATTGACTGACATACAAAGTTATTTTGACCATTTAATTCAAAATAGAAATTAAAAACCTGTTTCTCTTGCTCTTATTTTGTCTTTCTCTCGTTCTCTTGTTTCTCCCACTGAGTTATGGATACACTCGTAAAAGTCTGGGGAACTAAAAACTTGCAACCAAGCTATTTACCTAAACTCTGACGGAAACAAGAAAAGCGCGTATTCTATTTCTAAGGCCCAGTTCAGACGCCGTACCTCTCATGTGCCGTACCAAATACATTTTCGCTCCTAGGTCGTGTTAAGCGGCAAGCTTCGCCTTTCCCTGAGATTTTGGCTTGCCTAATTGAAATCTGTCGAAAAAAACTCATTTGGACACCGTACAACTGCCAAAAAACTACGTACTACTTGGTACGGCACATGAGAGGTACGGCGTCTGAACTG
>Ga0126336_10000690_pt1 | contig 15041 bp, 5 predicted proteins | sample SidCmetagenome_FD_92530 | JGI IMG/M metagenome (GOLD analysis project Ga0126336, IMG submission 92530) | Coral microbial communities from El Islote,Puerto Morelos, Mexico - Siderastrea C C metagenome | ecosystem: Host-associated > Invertebrates > Cnidaria > Coral | place: El Islote,Puerto...
GTGAGTGTAGTCCTGAGAAGGACTGTTTGAGGTGACATTGACTGACGTTTCGACAACCTGAGTGGAAGTCATCATCAGAGTCAAGTGAACTGTGAATCGTCAGTAGATGTTATAAGTCTCTGGCCGTTGTCCAGAGCTGAACGTCCGACAGACTGAACATAAACGAGTGACTAGAAATGGTGATATCAACAATCACATTGTTGAGCAACATTTAAAAACAAACCACAGAATCGACTGGGACTCTGCTGAATACGTTACCTACAGTACGGACTACTATCAACGAATCAGTCTGGAAAGCTGGTTTACTAACTTAGAGCAAACACCACTGAACCGTTGCCAACAGCTACCTGCACCTTACAAACGACTTATTGCCGACAATAACAAGACAGACAAACAATAGACAAACCGACTTATTTGACTAACAATAGACCAACGGACAGTTGACTAACAAAAGGCGGATCGAAACGCACCAATCACGTTAAACAGTCTTCACAGCCAATAAAATCACGAGTTAACTGACAAACGACCAATAACATCCCCAGATCGTCGATCAATCAGTCAGTCAATGTCACCTCAAACAGTCCTTCTCAGGACTACACTCACCCGGACGATCACAATTTACCGAATTATGATATGACTCCTGGGTTCAAACCATTTTCAGTCAGTATAGCTTCTATGCCATCTGTTAGAGGGGCAGTGCCAAAGGTATCCTGCTCGCGGTTCGTCAAACTTTGCTAAAATTATGTTGCAAACGCGAGCAAAATCCTCGTGATACTGCCCCTTTAAGCATTCTTTTTAACGAAGCTCCGTGGAGCAAGGACGCGCCCGTGGAGCATCATGGGTAAGAAAATTGGTTATCTATCAAGCCAAGGAATTTAGGTAGTGACGTAATAGTAAGGTGATCGATCGTCCGTCCGCACCACAGGGGAGCCAATATGGGGTGGCACACTCTTGAGATAACTCTGCTGTATCCCGCGTTTTTGGCGAGAAATTGCTTGGTGACCTGCCTTTTAGCAAAGACAACAAAAATCAAAGACAATGTTAAAAGATTTAGCAAAACGATTGTTCGAACAGTTTTAAACTTAAGAAAAAATAGCTAGTATCTATACTGTAAAAGTGGAAAGCGAAAATTTCAAGTTACGAAAAGAGGAGCTCCTCCTTCTTGGTACTTATTCATTTCTGAAAATACTCTTATTAAATACAAGAAGGGTATTAGCCCCCGCCGTTGTTCTCCGGCTCCCTTACCTTCAGGTGCAAAATATACTACAGTCATTTGCTCAAGATACGAGCCCTAGCCTGTGAAGCGAAAGACGCAACGAGTATTTTTTTGGCCACCCGAAAACAAGAGGTCTAGTTTAAGTGTCCCAAATGAGACTATGTGTTCTGCTGGTAGAGCCGTATCGACAGCATTTAGCGTACATAGCGTTTAAAAGGCACATTGAATTGAGTTCTTACGTCCAGTTTTGAACAATGGATTAAAAATGGAATTTTATCAGAGAATGAAGGCTATTATTTAATTGTTACTTTATTATTGCTGTTAAATTCAACTTTCTTATTGGTCCTTGGCATGGAATCGTTCTCGATTCATTTGCTTCGTGAGTGATTGCATTCATCTGAGCCACGGTGACATCGGTGGCTAGTATGGGGTTAATTTTTGTATTAGTTATATCTTTTTACGTGACAAAGGCGACTCGATCGACATAAACACCGGTATTTTTCTTGAGAAAATGTGTTCGAACCGCCACAAAAACCATTATTGTGGACAGAAAAAAACCTGAAGGCACTAGTTCTGCTCTGTTTAACGTCAGGACTGCGGCCAAATGCCGCGAATTCAAGGGATATTTACTTCGTCTCGATTCGCGCCGGTTACGCGAGTTTCTGATTCGATAAACACGAGTGTTTTCCCTGGAAAAATGTGTTCGTACCGTCGCAAAAACCATGATTGTGCACAGAAAAAAATGAAGGCACAAGTTCTGCTATGTTTAGAGTAGGGACGGCTGCCAAATGCTACGAACTCAAGCGAGGTGCGGACCGAGCTCGCAGCAGAACTCGAGAAAGACAAATTTCGGTTCCTAACTTGAACTTTTTGCCTTCCACTTTTAAAACTGTCGGATCGTTTTGCTGAAAATTATAAAATTGTTTTGGACTTTTTGTTCTCTTTGCTAAAACGCAGGTCACCGTGCGATTTTGCTCCAAAAACGTGGGATGCAACACAGGGTTATCTCAAGTGTGTGCCACCTCATCTTGCTGACCCTGTGGTGCGGACGGACGGTCACGTGACTATTAAGTCACTACCAAAATTTCTTGGCTAGATAGACAAAAATTTGTCACACCCATGGTGCTCGGTGGGCACAGCTTCGACACACGGAGCTCCGCTACAATATTTGGGGGGGGGGGGCTATTATTTCTCCTGTATTGAATCTAAACCAAGAGAGCATAAAGGGGTACCCCTTTATCCTCTCTTGATCTAAACCAAAGAAATCTTACATGGTGTAAGTTTGGACTGTGGCTCAGAAATAGTGAGGGAAATGTAACTACGCAGCGAGAGATGATCGCCTGGGAACGGATAAGAAAATATGGCTCTCTTAGGGCAGTATTGCCACTTTTGCTTTGAGACACTGCAAATTTGCAAACATTTCGCCCTTTAGGTATGTTCGTTACAAATTACAACGCCGGAGACCGGAGACCGGAGACCGGAGACCGGAGACCGGAGACCGGAGACCGGAGGCCCGTTTCAGGTTGTTGGGACCCGCGTTATGGTCGACAGTGAATAATAATATTTACTTGCCCAGCCTTAACGCCTTCAAAAGTAAAATCCGTAAACTTCACAACAATTGCTTGTTAGATAACCGGCAATGCTGTGATCTTTTTAGGGCATACATTTGAGATATAGCTTTCTTAAATGTAATGTGCATTTCTTTATCCTTTTTAGCTGTTCTTTATAAATCCATTTCTCATAGATTAACAGCAAATTGTATGTATATGTTACAGTGATTAGTTCCATTAGTGTCGCCAAGCAGCTTGTTTTAAAGCTAAATAAAACTGACACGTAAATTAAGTTTTTATCTTATCGTTATGTTTCTCATCCGGTGCAAAAGCCAGCTCATTTCATTTTTTTCTCACTTATCTTCAAACAGGACTTTTCAGTGACAGTCTAAAAGCCAAGCGAAAACCGGGCCTCTTTTGCTGTATACAAGAGTACAGGATGATGCAACAATTATGTTGGAAAGGTCACAAAACTGCCTAAGTGCGAAAATACTGCAGGATAAAGTGCTGTGGATTTGTAAGAAAGGTAGTAAATGTGAAAAAGTGATGGATAAAAAAGTGCTTGGGAAGCATTCAGGGATCATAATCTACGAATACTTTTTGTGGTCTCGATCTCCAAATGATAAAATGAGGGATTACAGACTTTTCTGAACGGCTGGGCGCTGGGCATGTTTAATTGAACGTCAAGCATAAACCCCGGCTAAACGTTTAGCCGCCTCTCTAAACTTTTCCATTTTTTTTTAATCTAGATCAAACATTTTCACCCAACATTTTACCTTACGAACAATTGCTTGATTGTTTAGCGACCTCTACCAACAAGGTTGGCGCAAGCGGGAAAAGACAACCAATCTCAAACAACCAGAAGGGAATTTAGTGGCGTCCACGTATTTTTTCTCACTCTGTCCGGTGATGGTCCGACATTGTTTACTTGTTTAGCCCCCAAACATTTTATGTGACAAACACCATGTTGGACGAAAATGTTTGTTCGTTTAGACGGGGATTAACATGTATTATCCCGGGGTCCTGGGAATGTTTCTGAATTAAGATCCAGTCTTACTACTGCCCTGTTCTCATATATCGCTATCAGCAATTCAGCTTTGTGTCGCCGAGCGTAATCTTATCTGTGAATATACAGTTTATAATTTCCATAATACAGTTACATTGAACTCAGAGCAGTTTATTGTTCAACTATTTTCACGGTTCACTAAATGCTACGTCAAAGTTAATTCTTAAACTTCTCAGAAGCAAGTTGCAGTTTAGCGCAATTGTAACTTTGGTTTGGTTTGTCGGCAAAACGGTCAACTACGAATTGTGAACGTAGAATGCATATCTTAAAAAAATCCCTTAGCTAGGAATAGGAAATTTGGATGTATTGTTCTGAAACCCGAATAAAAGAGAACGAACGTCATTTTCACGAGGCTATGCTCTAGTTGACGCTAACAAAAAAGGGCATGTTTTGCGGTTGATAATTATGCGTTTCTTAGAGACACTGACGTAAATAACATTGATGTGAATTCAGATAAGCAACGAGCGCTACAAAAATAAGTTACATAAGTAGGTTGATAATTTAGACCAAAAGAACAATTTTTATTTTTGTTGTCTTAATTTGTTTAAGAGAAACTCAGAACAAAACTGATATCCAAGCTTACGCCTTCCGAAAAATATATATCAAATTACTCAAATCACGAGATACATGCCGTGAAGTTTCCTTTCTGCACACGCTACCGTAACATAGGCATAACATAGGCATAACCACTTTTGACGTTAGGTTACAGGACAGATTAAGGGTAGATTTTGAGAATTTTGAGAACTAGCTACTTGTTTAATTTTCGAAAAGAAAATGATGTCCTTTTAGGTTTGTTAACTGGCAATTGTTTGTCCTAAAAGACTTAATAATTGAGTACTGACCGTTCTCGGTAGCATCTTATATAAAGTATTATTGTCCATAACGTACGTAAAACAAGTATATATCATGAAAACAAACCAAGCTTTATCACAGGTGTTTTACGTTTGTCCAATGCATTATTATGTTATTATGTTATACTAATATAACATAGCTGACTGAGCACAATCCCGTAACTGGTAACTAGTCAATAAAGGATAAGATGCTAACTACTACATTTTTTAACGTCAGTTTATATGTCTTGATGCATTTATTTTGTCTCTGGAAGGCTAGAGAATATTGGTGAACATTATAGTTAGTTAAGGACAACGTTTCATTGGCCATTAACATGGGAATTCCAGCGTGCATGACAATGTTCACGGTTTTGCCTAGGATTTAGTCATCTCGCTCGTTATCGAAGATCCTCGTAAGGAAGTAAGGATAGATATATTCTACTGTTCGCCAGACGTATTTTGACCACGTTCTTGGCTTTGGTGCGTTTCATGTCACACATGTTTGCGTAAACTCGCAAATTCGACTGAGTGTACGCTATGACATTTTGTGCCAGCGTTCATATATCGTATAAAATTTACCTCTACACTGTTAATTACCTGCTGTGATTGAATCCGCTTCGCAACTGCACCTGTTCCAAATTTTTCCTGAAATCATGCCAACGGTCAGAATAAAAGTTGTTATGGACAGCAAACTCACAAAGGCCAACAATGCTATCACAAAACGTTTTAAAAGAATGTCACTCGTTTTGCCCACGACTTCTGCTTCTCTTGCAGCCTCGTTCATGGACACAACTTCAGCTCCATCGTCGATTCCTTCGTCGACTTCATAAGCGTCTCTTCTGCCTACTCGAGCAGTGTGAGAAGGTTTATCAGTTCGGTTGTTCCAGTGCTCAAAATCATCATTTAGCGGTTGCACTCTGCCGGATGACGGCATTCAAGACAGTAAAGAGCAAGTTCAATAACTTGGTTATTCAGTTTTGTGACTAAAAGAATATCAGTGACTATATTTTTTTGTTTCTATAAAGCTGGGACATTTTCCTAGTTACATTAAACCAGTTTCACTTCATTCTCAACTTATTCCGTGTTGCGCTAAAACAATTGCGTGATATACTTGAAACATTTGATGTATTCGGGCACCAAACAGGCATAGCCAGCGGGGAACTTTATTGTGAATTCTGTCAAAGGTCAGGAAATAGTTCAACCAAAATGCAAATTAAAAAGATACAGATACATTTCAGGTATTACAAAAGTTTGGCCTACTAGTTTCCATGGATACAGTCCCTACAATCGTTACCAGTGTTGCGGTCTCCAAAAAGTTCTCCGGCGGTCGTAAGGAAAATATGCGACTTTAGCGCTCGTAACATTGAAGCGATTACAAATACAGTCACAACCTGGTTTTTACACGATGAGTACTCTTTTTCGCTGAACATATACTGATCCAGGCGATCACATTTATGGAAGCAAATCGACTTTTTGTGAAATAAGCTTGTTTAATTTAATTTTAATTCTAAAGCGTTTGTACCAGCCCGTTGACAACTAAATACAAAAGTTACGAAGTTCTTTGAAGGTAAAATAAACAAAATAAAGAGAGGTCTATTGAAGGAACAACAACATTCAGTTGAAACGCTAGGGCTACTGTCTAAGCCAACTAACGTTTCAATATTTTGACTATCTAAAAAAAAACCGGCTATATTTTGACTCAATAAAAGAACGGCAAATGACAAAGTTTTTATGTTCTGAAGATCTCATCGTAGTTTTCTACAGCCACACAAATGATCCCGACAAAGCAAATAGTCCACAAATTGGACAGTAAATGATCTCGCTGGAAACCTAGGAATTACGTGGACAGTGGAAAGAAAAGGACAGTGGAATGATCTCTTGTACAAGTAATACCGAAAGCTGGTCGTGAGAAAATTTGCAGCCGCTGGTGATAACTGATTTCGCAAGCCAGTTACATAGGCTAAATGAACTCTTTATAAATCAACCTGTCGAGATCATTAATCCAGGAATTCGAAATTTCTTTGTCTCGGATGGTCGCTACGCTACCTTTTTTAAGGCAACGCTGATTCCTTAGTTACATAACCAGCTTGGCGCAACGATTCACGTACGTTTACAATCACACTTTGAATAGGTGAAGTTTAACATTTCTTTTGTACTGATTGTTTTTATTTAATTATAACAACAGTATTCCTTCTTAAAAGCACGTGTGTAAATAAAACGCTGGACTAACACTTGCATGGTCAAACCAGGAGTAAAGCCATGTGCGATGTGTAAAGCAATCAGTAAATGCCCCTTAACACACTGCGAGATCTAAAAATATATTATCCTGGGTACCAGAGGTTTCTAGCGACTTCCAGGCGCTTAGCTAGGGCGCACGAAGCAAAGATTTTGAGAGCGGGGAAAAGAAAGAGAACAGACTGAGAAGAGAGGCGAGAGAACGCCTTCGTTCATTTGTCAGAGAAAGCCTTTTCACGCACTTTAGACCACCAACAGTGGCCCGGTTACATGAAACGATCAGATAGCGGCGTTCGCACGCCACTATCTGAGCGCCTAGAACAGGTTAGAGGTTTCTCTCACGTGGTTTAGTGCAGCAGTCGTCGGCAGGAGGCCGACAAACGAGCAGCGTAAGTGGCAAGAAAAAACGTCGGTTTTCTGGCGGGCCCTTTAAATAACAAAATATGAGGCACTAAGTTCGCGCATGGTCACGGCAGCAAGAAACGCCTCTGGCACCTCTTCGGTTTTCCTATCTTTTTTTGCTGATCTTTGTCACCTCCACATCCACCAAAAAACAACACCAATACAAGCACGCGAGTAATTACAATGAAGAACAATTTAGCCATTGCAACAAGGGCACGTCGCTCATCTCACATGGTCTAGTGACCTTCGTTTACGAGGACAAATATCAGTCACCTCGCCCTGGAAACCTGTGGCTTTCTCGGCTAAACATAATTAGTTTTCCCTTTTCTGCCACTGTGGTCTACGTTCTCAAAAATGCTTTATCCACTTGTCCGTTATATTTTTCCATCTTTCAGTATCATTTTAAAACTCAACGCTATTCCACAATTGTTTGTCTCAGATCGAATTGGATAACAGTTTAAAGACATTAAGTTTCCGCACTCAAAGGACAACGCCGCCGTTTTTCTCTCTTACCTTTTGGACGCGTTACCCGACGCTTGCGCCGAGTGAGGTCAAAACACGAGAAACCATATGTTCATAATGATTTATGAATTGATTTCGACTCGGTGGCCGTGGCTGGTCATGACGTTGCAGATCATGCTTTGCTATCGCAGCGTACGGCAGACCTTGTCGAATTTAAAGGTACCCACACTATAGGCAATGGCCACTTCAAACAAAATTTGACGTTTGGTTAAACCCAAGCTTCATTGGTACTGGAGGTAAACATTTCGAGGAATGTTGGGACTTGTGTGCCGTGATGGTAGCTTGATAACTTAAATGAAGCAGATTAGAGTATTATTAGTTACTAATAAGCATTTTTACATTCCATCGTGTGACTCCGACAGACAAATCGGTGTAGAGATTGCGCAGAGCGGGCTGTTGAGAACCTTTAGTTCAAATTGCCTCACCGAGTGTCGCGCTACGACGTGCAACAATTAATCGATCGAATTGAATTCCTAAACTTAGTTGGACACGGCAGTAGTAGTACGACGTTTGATATAGGCCTTAGAAACACAAACCTTTTTAAGCTAGTAATGTAGACAGCGGGAGAGTGATTCTACCTTGCCCACGTGTTTCATACTGTCGATCGTATCTTTCCTTTACTGTTAGGACAACATATGAAATACACATCATGGACAGAGTTTTTCCTAGCCTGTAAGATTTTCCAAAAACGTTTATTTGGTTGGTAGCTCAGTGCGTTTTCGAAAGTAAAAACCACGCATTACTGATAGTTTATTTATTTATTTATTTATTTATTTATTTTTTAAGTCGACAAGGTCTAGGCATATTGCATTCCAAACAATCTCTCTAATCTGCTAAAAACTGTTGTTTACCAAATGTTCACCGGATGTTGCTTGGTTGCATTGTTTCATCGGATTTCACACAATAGGTAGTTTGAAGGCGTCCACCGAGGTGAAGCGTATACAGCTAACTGCATTTCAACAAGTTCCTTTATTTAACGATCCAGGAAAATTTTTTCTTGCCGTTTACCCAAGTAGTGGCTCTTTTTTAAAGTTATTCCTTAAAAATTCGTAATTGTAAGCTGTGTTAGACCGGCTTTTGAAATCACTGTGCATTCATTATTTGGTGTCTTATTATGCTGGCGTTTGGTACATTTCTCTTGAGACCAGTGAACAATTGTAAATTAAGGCATACCACACACACGCAATTAGATATTCATATGCTTAGCCGGCCGGTGTATACATGCTTATTATCTAGACCGATTTCCGAAATATTTTTAAGCGCGCAGAAAACAAGTCATCTCTGGTTACATGTGTGGAGTTGAAAAGCATAATTTTTACGGATGTCAAGAGTCTTTTTCATCACGTGCTTTCTTCATTTGCCAGGTAAGATCAGTGTATCAAATAGTATTTTCTTTCAAAACTTTCGGTATGCGAAACAGTTTGATTTGCTTAGTGCTCGGGGCTAAAGCCAGCCAAATGCAGCTCGTGATCGTGAACGCTTGCCACACACTCTTATTTATTAAGGACCCATCAAATAATCGATTACTTCTGCAATACTTGTCATCGACCATTACGTACATTTGCAGAAAAAATATATATTGTGCAAGTTCTCCAAACAAGCTTGAAGTTTCATCGCATTCACGCTCATGAACTCGTTTCGCTTTGATTTAATTGTCATGAACAAAGGTACCCAACCTTAATACCAAAATCTTCATAATTTTTTCCTTCTAAGGTCTTAAAATACTTTTGTCCTGGTATTCACTAGAATCAAGTACAAAAACAAGTACGGAAGGCCATAAAACACTGGATTCAAATGCAAGCAGAAGCACATGGATCAAAATGTTTTGAACATCGTTCTTGCCCTTGCGTTTCTTGGCGTTTGCATTCTGATGCTTGCGCGTGTGTTTGTATTACACGTGAAACCAAGGCTTAAGGCACTGTTACACTAGGCAGTCTTTCTTGCAACGTGTCTCGAAATTTTTTTGCGATACAATTTGCAGGAAAAATTGCCCAGTGTAACATACCCTAAAATGAACATGTCTCGCAACTTTTTTGGTGCCGCAATCGTCGCGAGAAGTAGAGGTCAGTTCTACTTTTCGTAGCGATCTTCGCAACGCTGCAACGAACTTTTCCAGCGTTGCGTAGAGGTGTTACACTAGGCAACGTTGCGTGCAACTTGTCTCGCAACGGCGCAACAAAATTGCGGGACAAGTTGCAAGAGAAATTGCCTAGTGTTTTGTAAAACGCCTTTATTGTCAATGTTGTTTCTGTTATCATTATTTCACGATACCGCCGATACAACAGCTACTTCTGGCAATCAGATTGTATGAGTGGCCAAGAACAGAAGGTTGCACGCGAGGAAAGAAATATATCGCAGTATGAAAGCCGTGTACAAGCTAAAAATCTCTTTAGCAGATACAAATATTAGTTGACATATGTGAAAGATGGTAAAACATTTTGACTACAAGAAGAATTAGTCTCTCTTTTCGGCACCTTCTTCAAAATTCTCATGTTTGCAAACTCTATTTAGCTGAAAGAGTTTCAAAGTTCAGTTTCAAAGTTTGCCCACACAAATTTGACAACTTCATTCTACCGTTAGACCGTCGGTAGTCTTATTCTTGTCCTAATTTTTTTATAGCGTTAAACAGATTGCGCGAAGCTCGAACTATCGATGTGAAAATGAATAAATGTAACCTAGGCAAAGTTAAGATCAAATCGAAACTACCTCAGTGTTGCTAATTTTAGTCAACTTTAAATAAACAATTTCCTCCCCTGAGTATTTATAGATGACTTATGTTACAGATTCATTCAATTTGTGAGGCAGTTTAGTTCGCCAAGTATGATGGCCTACGTTACAGAAAACTATAAAAACAAAGGTGTGGCACAACTTAAGCTGAAAAGTGTCAAACAGACTATGACCGACTGCAGACAAAACAAAGCGGCCGAAAAAATTGTCTCGACAAACGGTAAACAGTTTTCTTCCCCGTTATTTGTAATCATATAAAAGCCTATGTTTAATTTTTCACTTAATTCTTTTTGTAAAAGACAAAGACGCTAAGTTCGCTAAATTAAGCTGTCACTAAGAACAGTAACCTTCAGGTAGGTTACTGTTCTTAGCCGACCTTAAGCAGATAGAGTCTTCAGCGTTAAGTTTGTTGAAACCAATATAATCTCTTGTGAAAGCATAACCGCAGAAAGAGGGATATCGTACGCATGTGCGCGAACTTCATTGCCTAAAGAACCACAAAACCTGACAGACCAGGGACCCGTTTCTCGAAAGTCCCGATAATTTTTCGGGCCCAAGCCAGCTATTTTACGAGCGCGATGTTTACATTAAAGACTCCAATTTTATTTGTTGGTTTTAAAAGCTGAGCAATAAAATTCTAAGTTGATAAAAGAATTCGGACTGATATGCAGGCTTAAAACTACGCCAACGTACTAAAGATTTTGATTTTAAAATATAACTCCGGGCCTTTTCTACGATGAATTTAATTCGGTTACTAATGTATCCATGGTGATGCAAATAGAAGCTGGTTCTCCAGGTGTCTTTTGTATCTTACAGAGAAAAAAAGATTAACATCATCCATCAATCTGTTTAGCACATATTATCCCATGGCATATTTTATTGTCATTTAAATCAGTTCGGATTTTTACCGCTGTCAAAACATAGTTTTAGAAGATATCTTGCCTTGTTATTATATTTAGATGACCAAGAGCAAAGTTATCCAAAACAATGTGTTTCTTTGGTTCGGGAATTTTTATGACATAAATTACATGCTGTGAGTAGTTGCAAGCTGTATGCATTGCTTATAGTAATTCGCTCACTCGTCTAAAAGCGAAGCTGTGTAAGTGCGCGATGTTGTTACTTCTGTACTTTAAGGTGTACCTTTCAGTGGTCTGGTTGAATTCGCAAGGTAAGAAAAATACGCTTATGATTTTATTTGATTTTCAGATAAATTCTATATGAATTCGAAAAAAGAAAACAAATATAATTCACACATAAGTGAAGTTTGTCCACAATTCCCTCTAAGAACAATGAATTGAGTTTGAAAGTTGTTGATCTTTCAAAACCATTGTCGAAATATGTATATCCTGCCCTTTCCGTCGAAAATCGTTTGTTAGATCAGGAGAATATTTTCTAGGGGATTTGTTTATCTGAAAGGCAAACAGCAACTTTTTTTTCAAAATATTACTTTCTTTAAAATCTTACATCCCTTTCAACTACATAATAGCGAAACAGATCAATCTCTAAGGCACATGGAGAATGAGCATGAATATGATGATTCGATTACCCAATATTTTCAAACGGTTTTTGCAATCATTAAAGGGCATTATCTCGGTCGGAGAGCACTGACTCTTTTAAAAAAAACCCTTAAATGCTACCATTTATTTTTAAATTCGGCATATGTGGTTTGCAGCACCGACTGTAACCATAGTTACTCGAGGGACTGGGGTTCTTTTATTAACTATGCTGTAACACACCAGTTTGGAGTTGTCAGAATAGACTTGGATTCACAATGCGAGAAAATAGATTTGTCTATCTACATGTAGGTTGATCAGAATATAATGTTTATAGACAAGCAAAAAAGATGATTTAATCCGACGTTTCGGTGTCGTCATGACGCCATTTTCAAGGTAACTTATACAAAATCTTAATTTCAACAAGTATCAAGAAGCAGTGTCGGAGCAAATTTATCATAATAGAGAGAGCGGAGAAAAATTTGCAAATACTGTCACCCGAATGAAGTCAGGTTGCACGTTTAGAGGGTTTTAGTTGTCTTAGTAATAAAGAACATCTCGCGCACTAAACAGTCAAGCTTAGTTCTGTATTTCGTAAGGACACAGAACGTCACAGTAGGTCTTCAGGGACCTTTCCGTGAATGTTGTTATAGAATTCGCCTGCATGGTTGTCTTACCATAGCAAAAAATTATTTCCTTGATAATGATGTAGCCAGCAGTTTAGTGTGTCAGGCTACATGCCTGCAATTCTCACTGCTTGATCTCGAAATTTTCGAGAGCCTCGAACTCAATACTCAGCTCTTTCGAATATTTTTCCTTTTTGGCGAGTATTTTTGGATACGCGGGGGCGTAGTTAAACAATAGAAGTACTTCCCTTTTGCTTTGTGATTTATGAGGACCGCATGCATGCTGGAAACCAAAATAAAACAAGAATGTCTGAAACTGGCTTCAACTTACTCGTGAAAGCGGCCGATATCAGAACTTCGTTGTTCGTGCTAGCTAAAACTGTGCCGGTGTTAAAAGCTCAATTTTTTCCCGTTATTCATTAATATTTTGTACCGTACGTTAAAACTTGACTCAGGCTTATTTAGCGACTTAAAATGCATAGATTAAAATGATTTCTTCCTTACGTAACTCTAGCCTCCCTACTTTTCGGGAATTATTATTTCACAACTGGAGTTCTGACTAACGGATTCCCTGATCTAAGCCGTTTGACAAAAAATTCAAAGCAAGTTATTTTTAAACCTTGCATTAACCACCGCAATGCGTTTTGAGTCGGTCAGCACATCTTACAACTTTTACTCGTTTTAGAGCATAGTATTAGACGACTTGAAGAGTTAAGCAAGGATGACCATGGAGCGCCTTCACAAAGCAACTTTAGCAATCGTCCTAGAAAAATAAAAAAAAGGTAAAGCACAAAGAAAGAAGTGCAAATATATCTCAAAGTTGCCGTGATCTCGCAAAACGTATAACCCCCTCAGCTGATAAGAGTTCGCATAGCATAAAAAGTTTGAACAGAAATGTTGAATAACAAGATCAAAATTGATCCAACATAATTGCAGACTAACTTGAACCAGTATGTCAAACATCCTCAAAATTGTTTATGAAAGAGAATCGTTATAAGTTATAAACCACCAAAAAGTTTCTGATAACATGGAACGATTCAGATTACCGTCACTTTATACCAGAGCACTTACGAAAAAAGAAACCCTAGACACATCTTCAATATATAAAGCAAACAAAAAAATCCGTAGTAACGCAAACTAAAAATAGCTCATACACTCTTTGCGAGCCTATGTCATTCTGTTGTCTGAGTGCATCCAGGATGCTATTACTCAGGTGAGGCTTTGACAGTGATTTATCTGATTTACACATATAACACATGGCGCATTATTCACTGTTGGCATATATTTTGTTACTAAAACGTTTTTATTCTATGGCGTTGTTATAACATTATGTAATGGGTCTTGTATCCAAAACGTGGCATCTCACTTTGCATCCTAAATGCTTTGCTGTTTTTTTTGGCTATGTCTGCGGGGAAGGGACACTGCTTGCTCTCTTAAGATCGTTCTCTACATAGAAAAAATTGCCTTACACATTGAAACTGCTTTCGAAGCTCTTCTTCCGATGGTTGTAAAATATTATGTGTGTTACCATAACAGACTGAAAGCTGGCTTACTTAAAGAAATGGTTTTGATTGGTTAGAGTAAGTCACGTGTTGTGTAATTGAAAGCCGCATGAACTGCAAATCAGAGACACCTTCCATGTTCAAACAGCTACGTGCAAGTTGTTCCAGGGCAATGTTTTTATCTTTGTACCTGAAAGTGTGTCTTGTAGTGGTCTGGATTAATTCAGGAGGTAAGACAAAATACGGGTATAGCTTGAGGTACTTGTATGATTGGATTAAATTTGGGTAGACGAGCGAAGCAAAACCAGAATTTCGTCCTGTATTTGACTTCACCGAAGAACAGCAATGATAAAAAAAATTACTGAGCTTGCAAAAACTATTTTCGGCATTTTCGATATTTTTATATTCAAAGGGATATCCGGTAATGCAACTGAAGAGAGATTCTAATGGAGCTTAGTCAGTCACCCATGGTAACCACTTTCACTTCAATTGCGATCTCGCTTCACCCTCATGCACACAATCCAGAAATAAGTGTTAAAAGAGGTGACCACAATTCTACGTCCACTATACTCTTTTCGAACAGTGATGTCGGTTTTTCTAACGTCCCAAAGACGTGATCATCTGAACTGAGCCAAAGACTTGAGCAAAGCCAGCATGGTCTTACAAGTTATTTTAAGGTTCTGCGGCCTCCTGCTATGACGTCTGGTGCCCAACAAACTCAGCTAGCGACAAGTGAATATCTACTTAAATAAATCATTTTGTTTCATGCTGGGAGCCAATTTTAACAGCAATGTCTAAACTATCCTTCAACTTTTGACAATAGCATAGCTTAAAATTTTGGCGTTCTTGTTCTGATTTGTAAATTGTTCTAA
>Ga0126336_10000691_pt1 | contig 15027 bp, 9 predicted proteins | sample SidCmetagenome_FD_92530 | JGI IMG/M metagenome (GOLD analysis project Ga0126336, IMG submission 92530) | Coral microbial communities from El Islote,Puerto Morelos, Mexico - Siderastrea C C metagenome | ecosystem: Host-associated > Invertebrates > Cnidaria > Coral | place: El Islote,Puerto...
GTAAAAGCAATAATCATGTGAAATCTATCACATCAAAATCATCGGCGCGCGACGTCTCGCTTATTGAAGTTAATTAATCTTTGAAACAAAGGAAACAAAAGGCTATTCAAACACCACCGCGTCCTATTCTTTACCTCGGTATTTTTGACCGCAAAAAACCGAGGTAAAACCGGAGTTTTCAAAGAAGTTAGACGAGGTTTTCCCGAGGTCAAACCGGAGATACAAACTGCAATTCCACCGCGGCAGTATCGCAGAAAATGCACCAATACTTTCGAGCGGTACTGTACCTTGGTTGAATTTGTCAGCTTTCAGTCCACCACCTACATTCTTCATACTGGAACTATTATCTGTTTGTTAAAACAAGAGTCTTTCATCAAATGTCTACATTTCCTGTATCCACGAAATTTTCATTCAAAATTGGTTAAAACTAGCATCTATAAACACCACTGAAATAGTTTTACCATATTTATTTTTCCTTTAGACTGACTTTCTGCTTAATATAGCAGAGAACTTAAGGGATAGAAAATTGTCACAAAATGTCTTCTTGCTTTGTAGCCAAGTCCACAATAATAATTTTTGTCTTTTTGCTGCATATTTCTCTATCACACTTCAAGTGAAGCAACCGAAGCATGCCTATTTGTTAACATTATTTTCTTACATGTAATTATCACGTGGGCTTCTAATAAATTCCTACGGTGAGATCTATTCTTGGAAACAAGCTTGCGTGTTTGTTTTGGGTCTCGGCTTATAACCGAATAAATACGGTAAATTTGTTTGCTTTGCTTTCAAACAGTACGAAAATGTTTAAATTCAGCTCGCTATTTCAGAACCTCCTCGCTTTCCAGTCTCGGTAAACATTTGTCTTGTTTTCGAATTGACTTGAATTGACTCGAATTGACTTGAATTGACTACAAAACCCAATAGCTCAGGTTGGAAATTATTATGCAAATCAAAATACCATGAACGCTTTGATTTGATTTTGACATTTCCAATCGTGTAGCTACCCATCAAATGAAGCAGCAAGACAAACAAACAAACAAACAGTTGGTCATGAAACCGCAATTGGCTTTTTCCATGGAAACAGTTCATTGTTTTCCTGTAATCTTTTCATTACTAGTTTACCTTTCTCCTTTTGTTGCAAGCAAAGTGGAAATTTGAGCGATTTAAAAAAAGAGAGAGACAGTTCAAAACTGCAAACTCAAAGTTGCCTCCAACCACAGCAGCTTTGAAACGAAACAGAGGCGAACAGCTGTCTGGTTTGAGGCGAACATCTGTGTGGTTTCAAAGCCATTGTGGTTGGAAGCAATGTCAGGTTGCAGTTTTGAACCTCTCTCTCTTTTTTTAAATTTATATATATAGCTCTCTTTTGAGGGACTATTAATAAAAAATCTAAGGTTAGTGTAATAGGTGTTGCCCCAAACTGGTAAGCCACAGGTTAGGAAGGGATAATTAAGTAATAGACCACCAATATAGTAATAACATTAGTCAGATGTGTTGTATTCAGGCTTTTTGTTGGTAAAAACCTAAAAATGAATGCTTGTTCCTTAGTGTCCCTTGACAGATTAACATGAATGTTTGCATGTACATGTACATGTTGCAGGTCAAATTTCAAACCAGGTAACTTGTTTCAACCTAGGTCAGTTTGTTTCAACCTAGGTCAAGGTTTTTTTTTTTTGCGGCAAAAAATTTTGGCATCTTCAATCTCTTCATTCCCCACTCACCTTATTCCCTTACTTCCCCTACCCTTCCCTCTCTATTCCCTGCTCCCCCAACATCCCAATCCCTAATTTTTTCTAATCTTATTGCTTACCTAACTGGGCTTGAACCAGAGACCTTTGGTTTTCCCTTGTATTCATGTCCTGTTGCCTTATCTATTGAGCCATAGTGGCTTGGATGCAAGTTCAACCATATTTTTATTATATATTCCAGTAATACATTTCCTTAAATTATGCAAATTACACATGTATGTTGGACCCAGTTCTTCTCAGTCCTGAAGGTAAACATGGCAGGTTGTGTTGATTCCACCTTGTTTCAGACAAAATTGGAAGAGCTTAAACAGTCATTAAGAAAAGAAAGTCCAGCAACACTTCAAAATTTATAGAAAATGACTTCTTTGATGAGAGCAAAAGATGGTTACAGGCAACACCTGAAGAGAAAAAACAGCTTAATCTTGACAAACTCACAAAGCAGAAAATTGCAAGAAATCACTGGAGTCTGACTGCAGAAGGAAAGGTCACCACCTCAGATAATAAACTCGTAGTTCCCAAGAGAGATGTCTACACTGTATTACGAGAAGCCCACTCAGCAATTGCACATCGAGGAAGGGACAAAACAGAAAGATACATCAGAAACTACTATGCAGGAAACTCTCAAGACATTATTAACTTGTTTGTTTCACTTTGTAAATTACATCAGCAACAGAAAGGTGTGACAAACCACTGCAAGAAACCAATTACCAATCCAATCATTGACTTTTGCAATTTGCCTTGTGAATGCCAATCCAGACATAACTGGGTACTTCATGTTGTGGGTCATTTTTAATTAGTAACTACTCATGGCTGTTTGCTCTGAAAAATAAGCAGACTGAAGCGGTAGCAGTAGCACTAACCAATTTATTTTGGATGATTGGTTTTCCATCAATACTGCACTCAGACATCGGGAAAGAGTTTAAAAGCAAGACAATGAGTGAACTATGCAGAAAACACAAGATTAAGCAGGTCCATGGGGCACCTCGAACACCAGCGACCCAAGGACTGGTGGAAAGAAATAACTGGATTTGTTTCTGCACTGTCTTAGATACTTTAGATAGATGGTTTATTAATAATTGCTTTGCAACCAGAAGAGAATTTGTCTTGTGATTTCTTCTCAGGTTTCTTTGCAGCACTCTCTCGTCACCCTCTCCTGACATTTTCACTTTGCCTCACTTTGTCCTGCCTTTTCCCTTTGTTTCTTCCTGCACCTACTTTGTCTGTATTTTAAAGCCCATCCCAGAATTTTAACCTCTTTCTGGCACATGCTCAAAGGGATTAATTGCACAACTGAACCTATAGGTAGTTGTTATCATAGGTTCATGTTTCACTTAAGTTTAGTTGTTTGTACGTTACACAACACCATCTGTTTTTTTGTTTTCCCACCCACCCTGTCCATTTCTGCATGAGGGTGGCAGAGAGGTTTATTACTCTTATTGTTGGTTGTTTTATTATGATTTCCTTATGAATAAACTTCTCTGTGCCAAAACACAAATTGTGTGTTGTCTGTCTGCGGGATCAGTTGCAGAATTATTTACCTAAAATTTAGAAGGCTTTAAGTGAGAGCAGTTGAAATGTCTGCAGGTAGACTTGAGAGAAAGGCGCTTTCTGGTAAACTTGTGCCAATAGGAGAATTTAATGCTTTCCATTTCAGCATGTAGTGCTATTGTTATAAAGTAAGTCCAGCCCTTCCTTTATCAAACCGCAGGTGATTCCCCTGACACTGTGGGGTACTAATCCCATCAAGGTGGGAAAACTCCTATAAAATTAATTTGTCTTTGCTCTTTATTTGTAAGTTATATTCTTGCATTTTAGGTTTGCATTCAGCAAGTTTTCAAACATTTTAGCTCAGATTTGACAAATGTCTTAGAGATAGTTTCACACGTTGAAAGCTTGTCTGCAAAATTCGCTTGGGGTAGGATGACAAAGGAGCCTGTTCACTAGCTGAAAAATGTCTCTGTGCACAATCTGCGCTGGGCAACGGATAACCTTGTGCTTTGTTAGCCCTTATTTTACTTTCCTACAGGTTCCATGGATTTCGTAAGAGTAGGGATTCTACATTGAATGAAGCCATGATCTCATTTTCTTGTACCCTTTCAATGTGGATGGTGGACATGAAATGAGCTGGGATGAGTGGTTGGGATACTTGTAGGCATTACAGCGAAATTCAACCCTTTCTGTAGTAAAGAAACCTCAGCATCACTTGAGGACCTGGAGGATAAGTTGATAACATGAACGGATTAAAGAACATAACAGATATATATGGCTCGCACGAACTCAGACCTCAGCTGTCTCAGAACATGCTAATGAAACCAGACACTATCCCCTCTGGGACAAGGTTAAGTTTATTGACCGTGACCCACACTGGTACACCCGTAGGGTTAAGGAGGCCATTCACATAAAACTTCACCCTAACAACATCAATAGGGATAACGGAATTGAAATTCCAGAACCGTGGATGCCCATGATCAAACAACACAACAGCCGATCCGTACCACAGTGGAGTCCTCTGAGGAAACAGCGTCTTATCAGAACAATGAGGATCGAAATGCACCACTCACAAACAAACAAAGGTGCTACTTATACTGATACACATCGCTTGTCCACATCCAGCTAGCGCTTGTCCACCGCTAGCTGGACCGTACAAAATTCACAGATAGAAACAACAACATATATCGCACCAAAGATCCAAGGGAACGTCTTCTTTATTGTCGCATCGTATTGTGAAACTAAAAACAATTGATTTACAAAATTAGGGACAAGAAAAATTAATAACTAAAGAAATATTCCAGATAAATCAGACTTACATTATTGCCTGATCTGACGAGAGTTAACATCGATAGAACCTTTCTTTCCTTCGTTTATGACTATTAAGCAGAGATAATTTCTTTCCTTCCGAGCACGAGTGCTTGCAAAAACTGACAAAACTATATTGAATTACACAATAGATGTCTAGAAATGCGAGACAACTTAAGAGCGCGTGACGAGCCACCTAGTGTGACTTAAAAGGTTACTTAGATTAAATCAAATCAAAACAAAGAAAAAGTCGCGTGCCATAGAAGTACTTACATGGCTCCCCTTGAAATAACCGCATTTCAAAACAAAACTAAATTAAAGTAAAAGGTTCGTAGTTTATTGACATGTCCGTGTCTAGTCCTTCTTCTGAATCTTCATTGAATGGCTACCCATGCGGGAATCCCTGTCTTTCCTCCCTAGGCAGCAGCAGGACGAGCTTTTGAATGGGTCTTTCCAAAACTGATGGGGGTGCACTCTCTTGCCAGTGCTGGAGAGATCAGGGTCCCCAACTGCCACCTTGACACTTAGCACCAATCCATCGGCCTTGTTGAGGTACGTTTCTACCACTCGAGCAAGGCTCCACCAATTTCTTGCCTTGTTGTCGTCTTTAACGATAACTACGTCACCAACTTGCATGTTATGGCATGGCCTTGTCCACTTGGACCTTTCTTGTAGGTTATGGAGAAATTCTTTCCTCCAACGGGTCCAGAGTTCGCATGATAAATGCTGGACTCTTCGCCAACGTTTCCTTGAGTACAGGTCCTCTCTGAAAAATGCCAGGCGGAGGTAGAACCGCCTCTGATTTCATTGTGAGGATATGATTTGGCGTCAGTGGAGGTGGTGACTCTGGGTTGCTTAGGCTGTCCACTGTCAGCGGACGGTTGTTAACAATCACTTCGGTCTCACAAATTAGCGTGTGAAACGACTCTCCGTCCAGGGAACTTGCACTCTTCTCCAGTAGGGCCGATAATTCACTGCGAATGGTCCTAATCTGGCGTTCCCATACTCCTCCTGCATGACTGGCTGATGGGGGATTTATTTTGAAGGTTATCCAATCGCAATTCTCTTTCAACATCTCAGCGCTGATCTTGTTTTGATCCATAGACTGCAAGGCTTCGCAGAGCTCTCATTTTGCTCCAATGAAATTCGTTCCTTGACCACTGCGCAGCTGACGTACAGCCCCCCCTCTGCAGATGAAACGACGCAGGGTGTTGATGAATGAGTCAGTTTCCAAGGTGTTTGAAACTTCAAGATGTATGGCTTGAGATGCCATACACGTGAAGAGGGCAACATACTTCTTTATTTCCTTGCATCCCTCGTTAATATACCATGGTCCACAGTAGTCAACAGCGCAGTAGGTAAAGGGGGGTGACGGTTTCAGACTATCCTCTGGAAGGTCGGACATTTTCTGCTCGTGGACTGCACCTCGTGACTTCTGGCAGGTGACACAATTACTAATTTTGGATGCCACAGCTAATGTTCCGCCGATAACCCAGAAACCATTTGCTCGGATCTCATTTAAGGACATGCCACGACCTTGATGTTGAACCTTCTCATGGAAGTACTTAATGATCAGACTTGTTACGTGGCCTTTCTTCGGAAGGATGACTGGGAACTTTGTACCATCTGTGAAATGCCCTCGTTGGATCCGACCACCAACCCGTAGCACTCCATTATGGTCAAGGAATGGGTCGAGGCGGTACAACGAACTTGTTGCTTTCATTGCTTTCTTCTTCTGCTGCGCAGATGATCTATGTTGTCCTTCTTGAAACGGTTTTAACATTCCCATTTCCCTTGAAAAGGCGACCTTCTGGGCTGCTTTGAGGATCTCCCTTTCAGCTGACAAAACCTCTTCTACTGTCAGGGCAGGCCTTTGATGACATTTGACTGGTTCAGCACAACGTTCTTTCTTGGAGCACGCCAGTTGACGGAGTTTTTGCTTGTAGCGTAGACAGTAGCAACGGCTCTACAAGCCCTGTGCCAATCAGAGAAGTATCTCAAACTCTCAACAATATTCCATGGCTCTTGTGTACTTGTTGCGTGAGATGTCACTTTCTTCACCTCTGGATCGTCTGACAACATAACAAGGTCTTGATCCTCGAGAGGTTGTGGCCACTGGTCTTTGGGCATCCAAAGGAACTCTGGCCCTGGGATCCATCTTGAACTTTCAACGAGTTCCTTTGCAGTGATACCACGAGAGGCATTTTCGGCTGGGTTGCACTTCATTTCAACATGTCTCCATTGGCTAGGTGAGGTTTGGTCCCTGATTTGTTGAACACGGTTGGCTACGAACACGTGGAATCTCTTCGAGTCGTTCTTTATGTAGCCCAACACGACTTTCTTCCACACATTCATGCTGGAGCTCCTGACGAAGCATGTCGCTGACCCTTACTGACACCACAGCTGCTGTGAGTTCCAGGTGTGGTATGGTGACCATCTTTAAAGGGGCTACTCTTGCCTTGCCCATTATCAGGGAACAGTGAATCTGGCCTCTGTCATCTACCAAAGGAACGTATGAGCATTGGCCATACCCAGTTGTGCTTGTGTCTGAGAAGTGATGAAGCTGGGTTGATATCACCATTCCGAAACCTTCTGGTTTAAAGCTCTGCGAACGGAGAGATCTTCTAAGTAATGCAAATCATCCCTCCATTTCAACCAACGCGATCTTACGTTTTCGGGAATAGGGTCGTCCCATTCTACTTTACCTCTGCACAGATCTTGCAGAAGGCCCTTTCCTGTCAAGATTAGAGGTGCCAGGAACCCAACGGATTGTACACACTACTAACAGTAGACAGAATTCCTCTTCACATTAAAGGGCGATCTTGCATCAGGATCCGGAACTTGAAGGCGTCTGACTCGATACACCAACCCACCCCAAGTGCTCTTTCCATAGGCAGCTCGTCCTTCTCGAGATTCAAATCCTGTATGCCTTTCGCATGATCTTCTACTGGTATGGCCTCGATGACTTCTCTTTCGTTGCTTGTAAATTTATGCAGATTAAATCCTCGGCGTCGACACATCTCTTTAGTCTTGCATATGAGCTCCTTTGCATCACTTGTGGAAGGTACAGATTTCAGACCGTCATCAACGTAGAAATCTTTCCTCAGGAACCTGGTTCGAAACCTATCTCTGGCTCATGGTTGTCAGCAGTCTTCTTCAGCGCAAAGTTACAACAGCCAGGAGACGAACCTGCTCCGAAAAGATGAACGGTCATCCTGTATCTCAGGAGCTCCTTGTTTAAGTCGCCATCCTCCCACCACAAGAAGCGTAACGGATCTCTACAATGCTCCATGACGTGGACCTGCAGAAACATTACTTCTATATCTGCCATGAAGGCAACAGGCTCCCTTCTGAACCTTGCTAGCACTCCAACAAGCTTGTTAGTAAGGTCTGGGCCTTGAAGAAGATGCTTATTAAGAGCATTTGATTTGTTGTTGATGTTGACTTGTTATGTCTGGAATATAAGTCCTTGGAATGAAAAGAGATATAGGGGATTGGGAATTAACACTTGCCCACTTGCCTAGGTGAGTGCCAAATCTTCCTTGGCGAGTACAAATTGTTAATTTTTTGGTGATGTTCTTAAAGTCAATCTGGCAAGTGCTGTAAAAATCTATTAGCTTCCAAACCTTAACCAAAAAGTAAGTACAGTCATTCCTCATTTTCAATGCGTTTGTTTTTCACTTCCTACGGACTTTCAGTAGAGCCTGAGACAGGTATTTTTTAAGAAGGGGAAGGTCAGTCAAGTCAAAATTGTTCCCAGAGGGTTCAAACTTTAACTGGCTGTCGCATACATGTAACTGCAGCAGTCTAAGGTGACAAATTAATTTTGATTTATATTGCATCCTCGTGAATAGCTTTCAGCAGGGAAAGTTAGAGGTAGGGCTGTTTCTGAACATTCCAAAAATCCTTTAAATGCTAAACTGGCTCTTAAGGACGTTCACGCTAATTGTTTCTGCGCACCCTTACTGCGCACGCAATTCACTTTGCGATGTCATGCCACGTCATGCATTAAGCGCGTGCGCTGTTGAAGAAATGTGGAGATATATAGCCCCAGTGGGCACTTTAAAATCAATGAATGGATTTAACTGTCTTAAATGCTCGGTGACCCCATATTTTCTTTTGATAGATCACTTTCTTTGTCGATTGCGAAAAATTAAAGAAAATCTGTGTTGTGGAAGTTTGATTTTTTTTCAACTTTTCTGCCTTTGCATCATCGAATTCTGCTACTATCGTAGCTGCACGATGTTCGCACTAGTCCATCTTAGAGGGTGAGTTTAACTAAAAGGATGACTCCCGTTCAAATTATTTACTTGACAGACCCACTTATAAATAAGATTTGACGAAGAAAAAGGGTCTACAGCGAATCATTTTTAATGTTTTCCAACTAACAAGCACTGAGGCCATGTTGACTTACGAGGGCCGATGTGTCAAAATTGGGGTAGTTTTCCACGCGCTTTATTTCGAAAATGAAGCCAGTGACCCCCCCAATTTTTTTGCATTTCTGACATAGGTAACTCGTTATCTGACTAGCCAAAGTATGAAAAAAATCTGTGTTGTAGAAGTTTTTCGCACAAACGTCCTTAAGCGCTTGAACACAGCTTGTGACATGGCTAACACTCAGTATACTCTCTACTTAATAGGGATGTGTCAGATGTGACTGGTGCCCCTGAGATGCTAGGAGGAAGGGTAAAGACTCTGCATCCTGCTGTGCATGCAGGTGATCCATACAATGGCAATATGTAATACTTGGCATATGAGTTAGTTAATTTATACTTTTTCCTCAGAAAATGTGTTCAAAGTGCTGCAAAAACCATGGTTGTGGACAGAAAAAAACAGCTCTGCTATATTTGGCATTGGGACCAGTGTGAAATGCTGCGAACTCAAGCGTTGTGCAGACCAAGTTTGCAGCAGAACCAACAAAAAAAGATGAATTCCTCGAAGACAAATTTCGTAACTTGAACTTTTTGCCTTCCACCAAAAAGACAACTGAGTAATCTTTTGAACTTTTTCTTTCCATTTATAAATATTTGATATTTTTTCTCAAGTTGTAAACTTCACTTCTGTCAAACTGAATCATTTTGCTAAACAAGCTAAGCTTTTACAAAAACCTCTTTTTCAAAAGCAACGGTGGTCATGCCATTTCCCGTCAAGAAAAACGCCGGTTGCCCAAAAGCACCACCTCATTTCCCAATAAGAAAAGATGGCTTTCTCGACCCACCGTCGGGTTGTCTTGGGTCTCCCCTTCCCCTCCCCTAGAGTCTGTACGGGCAGGCACCCGTACACTGACGTCACAACCAAATTTTCTCACATCCATAGGTTGCCAAATTTACATAGCAATGGTGCACCACTGGCATGCTATGCCTGCGGGCTCCGCTATTACACTGGACTTCAGTAAATATAACTAATTTCCTGGATTTGTGCTGTTAACAGAAAGCTGATTAGAAATGGGAAGTTCCGAAAGCTTGTATTTAAACAGCTTTCACTTGTGATGCCGAAATGCAATAACGATCAGAACTCTTACTCTGCTAACAAGTTCTGCTCGATCTAAGCAAAAAACACCTTAAGATCATATAGCTGGATCAACATTCATTTTAACAAGGACTTCACAGCTTAATATTACAATAACTTTCCAAAGCAATTCTTAAAACACTGAATTAAAATAGCTTTTTAGATTTCTAGGAGTTGGATTTCCTTTTCAATAGTATAGTTAAATAGTCCATGTGACAATATGAATTCGTTCAACATCAACATACGAACCAGCATGATGAAAAGTGTTACTGTGTGACTGGATACTGTTACGCATTCATGAAAAATGCATTTTGTTTTCTGCACATGCAGCTCAATGGTTAGAGCATGCGAATAGTAACTCAGTGGTTAGAGTGTCCGACTGGTGTACAGAAGGTCGTGGTTTACTGGATAGTGTTACTGGATGTCGTAATATTTAAACTCTGATGACACAGCTTATCTGCTTTATCGCTTTTTATTTATTTTGCTAAAAAAAGCAAATTCAACTTTATCTTGGAACATTGATATAAATTTGCCCACAACTGAAAATGTTTTCACCGAGACGATGACATATTTTACTGTTACGCCTAAACCGTGTTCAAAAGTTGGATAGCGCTATCCACCGAATAAATCACTATCCAGTGGATAAGTGTTAGGGAAACCAATTGCATTATCCACTGGATACTGATATATCCGGTGGATAGTGCTATCCAACATTTGAACAACTGGGGCCAGATCGTTAGAGTCTGGGGAAGGCAGCATTGTCCCTCCATGCTCAAACACGTTAAGGCATATCTCATGACATAATGTTTAAATCCAGTTCGCTAACCCGGGAATCCCCTTGCAGACCCAAACAAGTCGACTCGGAATTTGTAACGATTTTGTCAAATTGAAAACTGAAACAATATTATCTAAAAACGAACAATAGGTCTGGGAATGAAAAATGGTAAGAGAAAGCAAACTTAAAATGTGCGAGAATTGGCAAAATTAGTGGAGCTCATTTCTTTTCTTTGTGATAACACTTTCTGAAGGATCCAACTACTTACCATGATAACAACTTATTGTTGATGTGAATTATTGCAAGGACTATTAATTTTGTTTGGAAGTATACCTGAAAAAGAGGTTTGTGGCCATCTTTCACTTCATTGACTATTAAGAATATTATGCATGAAAAATGCATTTTGTTTTCTGGGCAGGTAGTTCAATGGTTAGAGCATGTGAACAGTAACTCAGTGGTTAGAGTGTCGGACTGGTGTACAGAACGTCATGGGTTCAGTAGCTGTCAGAGACAAGCTTGCAGCAAATTGAATATTCCATCTTTTCTTAGTTCTTTGAGCTTAAAATCTACCATCTTTCTTTATTTCTACTTTTTTTTATGTTAGGTATTCTTGCCAGGGTGTCTGAAGCTGATAAATCTGATATGCAAAAGCAGGGATATGAATATATTAGGTAGGTAGACATATACAGTATCTATAGTCATAGTTTCGTATGGTATTGTGTCATCAGGGACTGCACGGCCTATTTTAAAGTGATCGCTCAAGTGTGAGGGAGAGGGGAGGGGGTGGAATGACAGTCTAACGTGAAATTTTTGTCCTCTTTAGTGACTAACAATGCATCTAGGGCGGCCAAAAGTGTTAAAAGGTGTCACTTTTTACCCATCATATAGACCAGTATAAGTAACGAATCAAAGCTATACCAAAGAGCATCAAAGGCATCAAAGTATTGGACCTACCAGTGATTAATGATACTTAGGACACGTTTTGGTGGCCTAATCTGGAATAGAAGGCAATATACTATTACAGTTTTCTCAGTTTGGAGATGGACTCCTTTTGCTCAGTAACATGCCCACCATAGCAAAATGAACGGAATGTAGTCGGAACGTTTTGGTTTACTCAGAATAGAAAAAAATTGCGTCCTTTTAAGGAGTCGGTATTCTGGATATTCCTAGACCAGAATAGGAATAGCCAGCACAGTCCTAAAGTAATGCCTGTCCTCTTCCATCATCTATGCACATATTTTAAGATCTGTCAAGGTGCAAACCTTGACGTATTCGCATTTAAGATCTCAAACTCAAAAATGTCTTTCTTAAAACTTGTCCAAGCAAACTTGTTGTCATTACAGAATAAGGCAAACTGAGAAAACTGAGCTGAGTGTCATGAAATATATAGTTCACCAAAGTTAGTCTGTCAGTATGTTGTGACTGCAGAATGCCTTAATTGTCATCGTTAGCGAAAGATATCTTTTGGCAGCTATCCTAGTTTCAAAGTTTACGTGCATAGAGAGGCTTGAAGAAGTCACATTGATTTTCAGCAAATATGTAAGCATGTTGTTGCCGATAATCCTATCTGGAGACCGGCAGACTTCAATTCGTAATGCCCGGGCCAGGCAGGAACAAAGAGTCAACAAAAGTCAAACTCTTTGAGAGCACAAGAGAGTCAATTACAGTTCGCTAATTAGAGGCCAAACGACAGCGAGAGTTTCAGCTCCCATCGATTGTTATTAAAATCTGAGTAGGTTAATTCAAACTCTTCAAGACAGACTCCCCTAGAGCGCATGTGAGTTTCAACAAATCCAAAGCCAAATGATAGCAAGACAATTTGAAGTCTTGAAGAGTATTCAGTTTTTGTTTGGTCCATATGACAGTTAAATCTGAAACCACAGGAAAACCACGGTACTGGTTAACCCTGAAACTAAACAATGACTAATGAATTTTCCAACTTTGTCATTATTATTTTTTTAATGCCAGCAAAGGGTGGGGTGGTGAAAGCCCCCTCAGCCCACCCCTCGTGCGGTCCCTGATCATATGGTCCAAAAGGCTGGTATAAGCCCAGCGTGTTAAATCAATAATAGATAGCAGTTGATATCAAGCAGCATTTATACTGTAAAGCAGTGTGACTTGACTCAATTTTTCTGTAGGTGACCATTTACGTTGCCCACAATAATAAAATATTATCCCTCACGTTAAAGGCAAGGCATTACCACGATCTCCTAAGCTTTATTTTCTTGCGGAAAATTTGTCTACAAGAAATTGAAGGGCCCGGTGGAAAAAGGGTGTAAGTGATGATTTGAGGTTAAAATTGAAATTGGTGCTATTCAGCTGAACATTCATTTGCCTCAGAGCTGGTTTTCATGTAAGGAACACTGTTGTGCATTTATTTCTTGACCTGAGGTCTAAATTTTGAAGAATTAGCATATTACTTTTGTGTAAAAAGTTTTGTTGAACTGAACTCACTCAAGTGAAGCGTGAATGATTTCTGTTGTTCTCTCCCTGAACTAAAACAAAGGAATTCAACCTAGAATCCGCAGTCCTGTTGTTTTCATTGTGTCAGTTTAAACGTATTGTGCTAATTCTTCAAACTGAAGCTCTCAGGTCAAGAAATAAATGCACAACAATACATGTTCCTTACACAAAAACCAGCCTGTGTGCCAATGTTCAGCTAAATAGCACCAATTTACATTTTCAACCTGTAATCATCACTTATGCCCTTTTGCCACCTGGCAAAAAGGGCATAAGTCAATTTAAGAATTATATTTCCTTACAAATTCAAAGAAAAACTTGACCGCATCCAACCGATTGCTACTTTTTTTTTAAATTTCCAACTTCCATCAGTGTGACTAGGGAAAAGTGGAGGCGTGGTGGTGTAAATGTTCAAACTAACTTTCATTCAGAAGATCAAAGAATCCATGGTTCAAGGCTGATCTCTGCATCGGCAGAGAAGATGCTTCACTCCACATTATTTTGTGACCCTATCTGGGAAAACCAGAGTAAACGAAAATTGCATTGAAATGCGTTTCAACAAATTTTCAACGCATTGTGAATGCATTGCAACACTTTGATAATGATCCTCAACGCATATGAACATTTCTTCACGAATTCTTGAAACGCAAGGAATATTCCAAAATGTTGAGGAATGCTTTGGTAATGTCTCTCAATGCATTGAAAACTTTTCATAACGCTTGAGTAAAACACTTTTAAGATGAATGCTTTTAAGGTCAACGCAACGGTGTACGTGTTTACTTTGTAGGTAGTGGCCCAATGCAACTGGTATCAAATTCATTGTAATACATCGATCATCATTTATATAACTTTACTTTGAAAGTTGCGCCTTTTTATCCTTTTGCGTGGAAAATGGTAATGTGTTTGTACAGCAAAACTATGGTCACTACATTGTAAGTTTGAATGGGATTCCAGCTGAATGGTATTAAAACCGCCGGGTTGTTTCGTCACAAAGTCATTTCGCTACAAATGAACGTATGAATATTGAATTCCTGGCTATTAAAGCTTCAAAACAGTGGAGACTGAACTTTATAGCAAATCGACTTTAGCGTGCTGTAATCAGTGGCGGGTGAAAGCTACATACTTTTGACAGTTTGACTCCGCGGACGGGGTGTGGACAAAACCTGGGCCTGGGCCCATGGGTCAGCCCATGGCCTTGTGGGCCACCCCCAAAATTATTATTTTTTCGATAAAAAGGAAAAATAATAAACATAAGAAAAAATAAATTAGAAATTAATTTCTTTTTGATTTATCAGTTGTTGATATTTTTATTTTTAAAAAAAGTTGGTGGCTGTGGTGGATTAATTTATTAATTATAGTCAAGCAGAAACATAAAACAAAACAAAAGATAAATCACAACGAAACAATGCAATGAATCCAAACTATGTGTTTATTCGAGGTAGAAGAAGAAGGTAGCCCATAGGGTAGCCCATGGGCTGGCCCATGGGCCCAGGCCCAGGTTTTGTCCACACCCCCGCGGACGTGACCCCTGTGGCCAAGGCGGGGATACAATTGAAACTTGATAACATCAAGTGTCCATGCAAAATGGCTATCTCTAAAATAGGGAGTGGGGAATCAAGGAACGGGGAATGGGGAACGGGGAACGGGGAATCTCTAAAATAGGGAATCTCTAAAACGGGGAATCTCTAAAACGGGGAATCTCTAAAATAGGGAATCTCTAAAACGGGGAATCTCTAAAAC
>Ga0126336_10000692_pt1 | contig 15024 bp, 6 predicted proteins | sample SidCmetagenome_FD_92530 | JGI IMG/M metagenome (GOLD analysis project Ga0126336, IMG submission 92530) | Coral microbial communities from El Islote,Puerto Morelos, Mexico - Siderastrea C C metagenome | ecosystem: Host-associated > Invertebrates > Cnidaria > Coral | place: El Islote,Puerto...
AGAATCGGGGAGAAACAGGGATATTTGCAGAAGATAAAGCAGAAATCAAAGACAAGAGACAGCAGAAATGACGGTAAGGTGATAGTTTTATTGAGAAGTCGACATATTTCATCGCTGTTTGCTAGAAAAAACGTTTGATGAGAACTCAGAATCCATGTTTCCTATAGCTCATGGTCGGAACAATCATTTTGCTAAAGCTTAATTAAAGAACCTCTTTTTTAGAAGATGGCATTCTCCTCCCCACGGTCGGGTAGCCTTGGGACTCCCCTCCACCTCCCCTAGAGTCTGTACGGACGTACGCTGACGTCACAACCAAAATTTCTCCCATCGGTTTGCTTAGCAAAGGTGCTCCGCTAAGAAAAAGGAAACTATTTTTTGGCAGTAACCTTTCCTAAATTGAAAATCGGCAAAGAAAGTCAACGAAGCGGTTTAATGTCTGCCGGTGACAGGATTTGGGAGTCTCGTCATTAACTAGTAAATTTACAATCACTGTTATTTATTTTTTGCGAAAAGCACATTTGCATCATAGAAGCCTTATGATAGTGGTACAATTTAAAAAGTGGTTATTCTAGTCCACATAAACTATTAAGAAATGTCCTTCGCTTTGGACTGCCAGGATGGAAATAAGATCGATAAGTTGAAAAAGTCGGAATTCGACACTTTCAAGCCCTCCCCTTATGCCTTGAATAAAATCGGTAAAAACTAATGGTGGCTCGTTCTTTGTTGGAAACTCCACCTGATAAAGTCCTCTGATGGCTAAAAGAGCATTTATGCACGTACATGGAAATTTAGTACATTTGTGACAAGTTAAGTGTCTTAAACACATAACTGGAATGAACAGTGCAAAGAGAAGATCGATCGAAGACAGCAAGGCGACAAACATTCAGTCAATATTTGATGCGTATATGTTGAACCAGGCACAGGGAACAACTGAAAACAACGTTATTTATTTTTTCAAGATGGAGCAGGCACTTGTAAGATAAAAAGCGTTTGAGCACTTAAAGAGCTGAAACTGGCTAGGTGACAAACCTTCTTCAAAAAACAGTTCAGTGTATCAATAAGGCATGTTGCCCAGTTCAAGCCCGAGTACCAGTATGTCGCGCTTCTTGGTCTGTGGCAAGCAGAGTATTCCAAGAAGAAGCGAACTCAGTTTTCCTGCGATTGTTTGTTTTGGGGAACTTTCACTCGCGGCAGTTCAACACAGACTTAGTGAAGGCATCGTTCTGTGCAAAAGAGTGAATCTTCGAGGGCGAAAACTGACGCTTTTTGAATACCCAGTGAAACTACCGGTGGGGAGTTGGAACTGGATATGCACCTCGTCATTAAAAATACGTAACGAATCCAACAAACGCGACTGGAACAATTTTTTTTTTAAATTCAGTAATCTGTCAAATTTGGCAATCTTTGTTGGATATTTGTTTTGGACATATCTTTGCTTCGGGGCGAAAACTTTTAAACGCCACAACAGTTGACGTGAAATCCAACTCCCCACAAGGCGATATTTAGATTCATTAGCTTATAATCTGTGTGTGGTGAAAAAGCTAGGAATTCAATAACCAAGATTTATAATGTTATAACTATTATTATGCTTGTGTGTGGAGCTAAGACCCAATTAATCCTTTTTCTATTTCTGCATCGAATACTTAACTAACTAAGAAAGTGGTCTTCAGAAGTAAGCATATGACGCATGGCTGATGAAATGTGTTATCAGCTTTATAGTGGCAAGATAGGACCTTTCAGAAATTTTAATTGAGCCACGGATACGAAAAAATATAGCACTTTCACATTGTATTTGCGAGTAAGTGGATTGTCTCTAACAAAATTCAGAACTTCTTTGATTGAGAAAGGGCAGTTACAAACCGCCTTTGGTCGGATGCTGAGCAACAAACTATACCAGGGATCGATCTGTTTTGTATTAAATGCAAATAAATATTGTAGGAAAACATAAAGGAAAATGCATTAAATAAAAAGCCAGCTTCTTCATGGTAGGAATGCGTGGAATGTTCAATCAACTGTAGTTTGTATGGTCATTTTCCGTGAGAAAAAACAAAACGTTGTCTTCTCTACAGCTCAAAAACAGCAAGTATTTAATCATAAACCAGAGACAGGTTGGGTCAGCTTTCTTATGCGAGGTCGAACAGACACTTTTCAGCTCTAAGAAATTGAACACTTTAAGTATTGAAGCTGGCCAGGTGACAAAACTACTTCAGACTCTTTAAGATCAATTTCTATAACCAATACCACGAAGCAATCCTTTTTTTTTTAATTAAATAGAAAATTACTTGCATTACATACACATGAGTGACTGTTTTTTTTCTCTAAAGGCCATTTTTTCGGGTTAGGAAAGCGTTGACTGAAAAAGTCCAATCGAAGCAAGTTTGCGTGCTTATTGTCCGTGACAAAGCAAATACTAATCATGTGTACAGCAAATATCTGATATGATAACCCAGTGTGAGATAGAGCGATAGGAATTCACTAATTAAAATGCTTTTAGCTTATAAGTGTTTGTAAAACGCCAACCTAGTCGAAACTGGTTCAGTATACGATTAACTTCACATGACTTCACTTGCGTTCGAAACTTAAGAAGGAAACACAAATATTTGGGGCATAACACGTTTTATCTTGAGTAAGTTCAAGGTATCTTTAAAGGAAAGAACTAAGAGCAGCAAGACAGAAGGTCAGATTCAGCAAAACAAGTTTGAGATATGAAATGAGCTAGGATTGTTTCTTTCACCTAACATTTAGAAACTCAAAATTATTTTTTTAGTTTTTTTTAAAAAATAATGTCTGTTATTTATTCGTTATAAACAGAGAGAAACTGGAGAGGAACTGAACTAAATACGAGCTAGCAATGGTTTTCAAGATCGTTTTGCTCTTTGTGTGCGTGATTCCACACTTGGTGTTTTCCGCTAACCAATCGGTACGTTTCTTTACGGCAAATTGAACTAGTAACCTTGAGATATAGTACCTATTAATATTCTACCGAAAGAAGCTGTATTTGAATGGGAAATTTGTTTGGGGGCTGTCGTGATTTTGCGTGCTGCCTGAAGTCTTGCCTGAATATAGAAGACAAGAACCAAAAAATATATTATTGCGAACACAGCGGACAAAACGGTTTTGTTTTGGCCCCATGCAGTGTGATTAAAGGAATCTGAATATTTAGAGGTTTTAGCATGCGGTAGTATTTCAAAAAGAGTCTGTTCCTTGAGTTATAATTGTGCGATCACATATACACATATTAAAGAAGTGATATCAGGAAGAACCTTACGATATTAGTGCATCAAGCTTATTATGATTATCTGCAGGGACAGAATCCCGTGATGCAGTCATGTCCAACTAATGACGTTCCAGGTGTACCTGGTGTCCCTGGGCTTAACGGAAGAGATGGTTTTAAAGGAGACCGAGGGCCTGCTGGAAGACCTGGGAAAACAGGGTTCAAAGGTGCTAATGGAGGCCTAGGGCCTGAAGGACCACCTGGCAAAACAGGACCTAAAGGAAGCCCTGGTGTAAAAGGAGAACAGGGCCCTCTTGGTGTAGTCCCTCAAAGAAACTGGAAACAGTGCGTGTGGGGTCCTTTGAATGATGGCAGGGACTCTGGCTTGATAAAGGTCAGCGAACACAAGCTTTAAGTGAAATCGGAGTCACGAACCAAAGTTCCAGTCACGCATAAATGCCTTTGTAAAGCTGTGACTCATTACAAATGAAAATAATTATCTTAGACAATAAATAAACAACAAACAAATGAATTAATGATATGTTAATTTGAGAAGTTGGATGGTTTTATTCATTTTTCTTCAAAGAAATGTACTTAACTAATGTCGACTAATAAATTATTACTAGAATAATAGTTGTATCATTTTGTTTCATACATCATTTCTGCCTTCCGTCAATCCATACATTTTTATGGAATACTCTATTTCTTTGGCAGTTACACAAACACAAGCATGATATACGCACGTTTTTTTAGAAAGAACATCAAGCAAGTAATTTAGAATTGAAGCTTGTTTTAGAAATTAATAGTCAATGACGTATAGGCTAAATCTTAAATTTATTATCCTTTTTTCTTTAATTTAAGGATTGCGTCTTTGTCAAAAAGGCGAACGACACAGCTTTAAAGGTCGAGTTTGATGGTGATTTCAGGGTCGCACGATGTGAGCGTTGCTGTAAGCGTTGGTATTCACCTTCAATGGCATGGAATGTTCCAAACCAATAACAATCGAAGCGATTGATGTCATTTACACAAACCACGGCAGAACAGACACCAACATTCACAAGCATAGCCAGATTGGAGGATACTGCGAAGGGCTTGGCTATGGAACCGTACGCGTGGGATTGGTAATTGGAGACTGTAACGGCTTCAAGAGTGGTTCGGACGGTTACACTGGTTACAACTGCGTAAGCCGTATAATGATCGAGGAAGATCAGTAGATGATGCATAAGAAAGACCGTTACACAAAAAATGCAAAGATCACGGCTTAAACATGACTTGAAAAACTCCTTGGAAACAATATAATTTCCTTCTTTAAGAAAATTGTGAATTCAAGTATTGATATACCTTAGAATTCATTGCTTGTTGCTTTGTGGTGGAATTTAACGTTTGTGGTCCCTAAACGCTCTCCCATCGCAAGTAAAAACTGAGTTTTACAAAATGAAGAACTTCCATCCTATTGTTTCAAACAAAGTGGACAACATCAATGATTTCTTCTGAATAACTTATCGCAGAATGAAGATTGGGCACTGGAACTTAATTACTTGTCTTTCAATATTTTTACTACACTTCAACAGTAATTAAGCGCAGTTCTCTGAAAGCCAAATTAATAATAATGAAAGGCTATATAAAGTGCACTTAAGCTGCAATTTTTTGCCCCCAAATTGACTTTTAAAAATGTTAACATCAACAAAAGCAACAACAAAGAGGAAAAAAAAAAGCAAATTAAAGACAAAAAACAGCAACCGGTGAGCGAACTAATGAATCAAACAATACCTGAAGAAAGTTAAACAAGTCATGAACAAAATTTGAAATTAGAAGTAAATAATGAATTAAGTAAATTAATATATATGTTTTGGAAATTATTCTTGTTAAGATTTCCTACTCAAATGTGGAATAAAACGTGTACACGTTTATGACCACATGGCATTATCACGCCAATAAAACAAAATGTAAAAAGTCCTCTATGAGTTAAATAGTTATTTTATGTCTTACGATCTACCCTACTAGTTTTGACCAGCTAATTTACATAAATTTTCTCCATAAGTTTCTCTTTAGGACTGTAAGAAATAATTATTCAGCCCACCTTCATCCCTAAAGAACAAAAATCTTTTACCTAGAGTTTTGATTTGATTCGTCACATGTTTGCTCCATGTTCCAAGAATAGAATCGAAATGTATTCAAAATCTCTGTTTACCTAGTTTTTTTTTTCGTGTAAACTTTACCACTCATCATTTCTTTACTCAACATTAGTCGAAAATCATGTACAGGTTAAATATACACTTTGGAGTAAATCTTTCTGGTTGCTCACTTAATTTCCCGTCTTTAAACTCGATAAGAAGAGCTCTTAGCTAATACGCAGACAGATTGAAAAGGCGAACAACGCAACATTTATCCACTGTTGGTTATGCAAAACCATGTCATTTTAATAAGCATTATTTTTACTTGTTAATTAAAATAGGCCGCCTTAATTTTGTGTGAGTTGAAAGTGGACGAAACGTTTCAAAATTGACTAGCGTGCACAGCCGGAAAACGCGAACAAGCAGTTTTTAAGTTATGAAAATAGTTTTAGCAGACAACTTAATAATTGCAATCAAAAATAAGTAAACTGGGATCGTGTTCGAAATAAAAATCAAAAGAAACTTTTTGAGGACTTAGAGAGCAATTATTTAACAAGCTTTATTTGCTTTGCATAAAAATTGTCACATGTAACATGGGATCCTCTCTTGAATAAACTAATAGTTGTGCCTCTGACAAGCAGTCACAACTTAAGTTTTCTTTTGACCATCGAAATATCTAATATTGCACCTTCTCCCTCTCTTCCATTTAGAATTGATCACTCACAAGGTGTTCACTCAAAGAGCGACCAGATTGCTCCAACGTGCAGAAAACTCAAAGATAAAAGGTTTAACTATTATCGAAGTTTATAAATTACACAACGTTTCGCATTGTTTACTTACCGCAGTTCAGCAGGTCTTCCCTATTAACTTGCATGTCGTTTGGTATAGATGCTACAACAAAGACTCATTATTTTTTAATCTACAAGTACCAAAGGCAGTTTTATTTGTGAAATTTGGGGTCCTGTTATGAACACGTTTGAAAAACAACTACTGTTTTCTGTAGATTGAAATAACATTCTTCTAGTGCATCCAGGTCTCCAAATATAAACACAAGGAAAAACAGACGTAAATTGCAGGCTTGAAATCCCTTTGCAATTGCAAAGGTCACACTATTTGCTTGCAGGCACTAGATTTCTCATTCAGTAAATTTGAAGGACGATGAAAAGGTCTTTAAAGAGAAATTCTATTCCAAAAATGCATAGGTCTGAAAGAGGCTATGTTATAGTGAGATTTTTGGTTTGATCAAAATAGTCTTAGAACTCCAAAAGGTAGATGTGAAGTGAATTCTTGAATGAATAACAAAACACGATCAGTTTATGATGGTTTTTGCTAGACATGAAGGAATACTTGAAAAAAAGCGGCCCGATTTTTTTCAAGTTGCATCCGTTTCTCTTTTTACCATCCTAGGCTAAAGACACTCAACTACGTTTTAGTTTACTAGTAGAGTAGTTTTCAACAAAACTGGACCATTGCCTTGGGTTCCCATTGGTACAGACATGTCTTTAATTTGGCTTCTTAAATTAATAATAAAACTTGGTGACATAGACCCCTTAGAGGAGCTGTGCCACGAAATTTAGCCAAGTTCAACCACTAGGACCTAGCGACCAAAAAGCGCAACATAAAAATAACCGCTTAACCAATCCCAAATTTCATTTTGTAAAATACTAAAATATAAATAGTACCATGTAAAAGTACTGCTGACAAGGTTTCATTTGAATAGTCAAACGATAGGGTTTCGTTCGCAGAGTCAAAAGTTAGAACCACCCTTAGTTAATGCCTCCATAACTGACTGTGGGAGTGAAAGGGTTAAAACATTGACGAAAGACTTAAATGAGACAGCAAATACAAAAGAAGGCACGGATGGGCAAATTGAAGAAGATCAAGGCCTAGTTCATACGTCGAATTTAATTCACATTAAATTCGTCTGAATTAAATTCGCCTTTGACGTTTTATCCGTCTTACCCAGACGTTCAAAACGTCTAAGACGAATTCAATTCACGGACGAATTTAAATATAACGCTCGGGATACACACTTGTTTGTCACGAAGCTGTGATTGGGAAAAACTAACCAAATTGGACGGGACTGCCGTGAAACAGCCCCTTTAAGCATAAGGAAATTACCCTTTGGACCCACAGTTTCACTTTCCCTTCCTTGCCTCATCGTCGACAAAAATAACATTTTTGGAATATCAGTAACATTAAATTAAATAGGAAACCGCAGAACAAGCCTTAAGTGAATTCAAAAGAGACCTTTAATTTACATTTAGGATAGGTAATATTTTCCACAACAACGTTAACTCCTACAACCAGCAACAATGAATAATAAGACGATCAAGAGGTTGGTGAGTTTGGGCTACCTGTGGGTAAAATTGCTAAGATAAAGGGGTCGGCGAAACAAGAAGTTTATACCCCTGACCGTTCTGGCATTGATTTATAAGCGGATAATTTCCAAAAATTTGTTTTTACGTTTGAAGGAAATAATTGTAGACAAATTATGTCAATGATTACTCGCTTCTCAGCCCAGCTTCACCGCTTAAGAGGAAAAATCTTCCACCCAAAATTCTTCCAAATCGCTATTTACCTAGCTGTTCGATTTCATTTATATCCATAAGAATTTTGCCACTCAACATCAGCAAATTTATTTGCTCAACAAGCATTTTTAATCAATGCGCATAATATCAGTTGAGAATTAAAGAAACAATTTCCTTCTTCATTGAACACGTTAATTCTTTCCGGTTGCTTAACTTCTTTAAACCCGAAAGAAAGCACTCTTAGCTAATAAGCAGTTAAATTTAACAGGCGAACTACAAAAGATTTCTCGAGCTATTGGTTATGTAAGACCATGCAGTTTTAGGAAGTAATTTATACCTTAGAACAAGGCGCCGAACTGAACAATTGCAACCTAAAACAACGATATTGTTGGCCGTACTCAAAATAGAAATCAAAATAAATTTTGTATTCTGAGGACCACAAGTAGAGTACTGTCGATTTGAAAGCAATCATTTATCAAGCTTTATTTGCTTTGCATAAAAATTGTCACATGTAATATTGGATCATCTCTTAACAAACTAATAGTGTTGTGCCTCTGACGAGCAATCATAATTCACTAGGTGTTGTAACTGAGCCACCAGTTTGCCCCAACGAGCAGAAAACTAAAAGGTAAAAGAGTTTACTTATTATCAAACTTTATAAAATACACAATTTTTTTGCATTTGCTTCCTTACAGCAGATACAAGCGAAAGCACGTTGCTACAGGATAGTAAAAAGGATAGGCTAACCTAAATTGATAACTTCTATACAGTGAACTTCAGCTGGCAGTTTGTTTAATAGAAGCCCATTACTCGGAGTCTCCATCCGTGATATATCCTTGAGTCAGCCTTTGCGAGTATCTTTCTATTTTTATAAACATGTTTTCAGCGAAGTCTCATGTGTCCACTGACTTTCGCATGCGGTCAAGTTGATGCTACTGAAGAAACTAGCGGGCAAAGGGAAGGATATTCCCTTGTCCTTCGTTCGTTTCCTTTCCCATCCTTGATTTTGCAGTTTACCAGATTATACAATCAAGATTCCAAGTTAGGTTTTAAGCTGCACATTATGACATGACAATAGTCTGAATTTCTTAAAAAAGCTAAGGTTATATTCTGCATTTTGATCTCTCAAATTCGTAGTGAAAAAGCAGCAGAAATCGCCCGTACACAGGTGATTAGAAATCACCTCAAGAATCTACGCAAAAATCGCCGCTAAACAACAGACTAAGACCGCAGTTTCTCTTGCTATGTTTAGTCTTTTAGCATGAAACTTCAAACCTCTTTGGTCAGTCTGCTAGTCCTGAATATGTGTTGGATTCAGAACTCTGAAGCTTCTTGTCAAACGGCCAACAGCGTTTGACCGTCAAGGTTGGGCAACGTGTGACTCATCAACACAGTACATAAAGGGGCTGTGGAGGAATGAGAGGAAACCGGAGGATGAGATCTCTTTACTTGAGGAAGCAAAGTGCTGTACAGCTCTTGCACCATATGAGAACACGCCATCAACTTGTCACGACACTAACTGGTGGGCCACTCTTGACAAGTAAGTTCGCAAGACAACTATTAGAGCCTTTTCCCCATTACTGCAAGGCGCAAACGGCATTTTGAACTGGACGCCGTGCACTCTCGCAGCATACATAGCTTCATTCATAATAGATTTCGGACATGCAAGAACCTTAAATATGCGCTTGTTAAAACTAAGATGTATAAAAATACAACCTTATTCTACCTGCAGCTAGAAAGGATTGTTACCTTCAAAACGTGAATCTAGGATGTCAAATATGACGGTAGGAGAAAGATTACATGAAATTTGAGGCTTGCAGTTTCCGCTAGAACCTTGGGGCTACATCCTTAATGTGATGGGTGTATTTACAAGCCTGTTGTTTCTATTCGTAAGAAACAGGACAGTTTTAAAATTAATCAACCATTCAGCAGGCGAGAACGTAAGTTTTAGAACAAGGCCTCCCACGGTGGGATGCGAGCTGCTGTTTCTGATTTTTAAAGTGCCAGCATGGAGACTTGTTTCGAGAACATAGTGGTTCAAACTTTGTTATCTTTTTGTCATTATATCTCTGTTTCACTATTAAAGCAAGTCTGAACGCAAGCACCTACAAGTGAAAGCAAAAATCACAACTCCGCACAACAAAACACCTTCCGACCTAAGTCGGTAATCACATGATCAAAACTGTTTTGGTCTTATGCTGGCGTTCGCCTTTCAAAAACTTTGTTAGTATTTTAGTGCATACGTTAGTGATTCCAAGATTATAGCTTAAACATAAAAGGAGCGTTTAATTCATTGTTCCATTATACAATTTTTAATCTTTAGGTACCACGTCTGGGCCGTTTGTCCCAATGGATACTTTTTCCAAGGTCTATATCGCAGCGGCGGGAGCGGCTGGTTGCATAAAATTGAAGGTGCTAAGTGCTGTAAGCCAAATATATTTCCTGATCAATACGGAGTCTGCTACGACGAGAACATATCGGTCTCGTTTGACAACCGTGGGCTTAGCGAGTGCACGAAAGATGGTTACTGCGTGGCTGGCTTCTATAAATCAAATTGTGAAGGACTTTACTGCATTGAGCTGCTTAAGTGTTGCAGGATGATCGTTGGTGAGTTTTGGTTACATTAAAAATTGTCTCGTCTAAAAGTTTGGTCTAAAATCAGAAATAGAGACGAAAAGATTCAAGACTCAATTTGAACACCAAGGGCTATATTCTCGCATCTTAACTTTTGCGGTTAAATGGCCCAAGTCAACCACGCCTTTATTTATTGTTGTTTATGCACTGCACTGGAACTTGTGGTCACATTGCGCATCTGTATATTCTCATCGGAATTTTTTTAGTCAGGTGTCTGTGATGCAACGTAAAGAATCAGTCTCGCAGCCCTTTCCTTCAATGAAGGAAAACCCAATCTATCGTGACTTACACAAGAGTGGGTTATCAGATGTGGAATGTTCCTTTTACCCAGACAGTCTACAAGAAAAGAAAGCTTGGAGCGTTATTTTCGTTTTCTTCGTATACTGGGTAAATGTGTTTTCCTTTTTTTTAAGGTTGATATTTCACCGTCCGACAATTTGCAGTTGGATAAAGGATAAAGGAAGCTCAATCCCAAAAAGTGAAACATCATTTAAAAGTTAAATAAAGCTTGAATTAAAAATAATAAGTTAAGAGCCTACACAGAAGACGATTGTAAAAGATTTAAAGGGAAATAAACTTAAAAATAAAACAGAGTTCAAGAACAAAAACATGCCTTGCTTGGCTTTTTTGTTTGTTAGTTAGATCAAGAACTTTCCTTAGTTAGATGTAGAGTCGATGCAGTCAGGCCTAACATAAAATCTTTCGTCCGTTTTCATTATTACTAGGGGATCCTGTTATTACTAAGCTACTTGTAAAATACCTTACTCTTACTCTAAACTGTGAGAGCGATTTTCGGGACAAAGATGCTCTTCCCTTTTTCATCACCCAGGAAAAAAAATCAGGACGTATTCGCCCCCAAAGAGATTTTTTGTTTTTACCCTTTGCCAAACGACAACAAGATGACAAGACGTTACCCCTTAGCCGTCCTGGCATTTGAGGTACACCTCTCTCTCTCTTCGGAAATTTAATCGCAAAATTACATGGAAACCTAGTCAAGTTAACTTTACAAAACCTCAAACAAAAAAGATAGACTAACGAAAGTTCGCATTTCTGTTGGATAGAAACAATCATAGAGCTTTAATTTTTAGTAACATCCTCAAATTTGTGAAACAAGACACTATATTATAGTAAGGGTTACGCATTGTGTAACCGGGCCTTAGTAGAGTGTGATATTGTTGTTGACAGGAAGGACAGCGCTGAATAACGTCTGCGCATGTGCGAATTTGAAAACACAACAGCGCAAGATTCGGCGCGAATGTGATGAGTGGTTCTTTGTAGCGAGTTTGTCTTGAGGGAGAAAATGTCTTTTAGTTTTCGGCAGAAACGCTTTCATTTCCCAATCTTTGTTCGTAACAGAATCTTAAGGACGCTTCGCAAATGACAAGTCCATTTTTTCAGCAAGAAATGTTAGAAAATGCGACAGAAAGACGGCATGTTTGGAACTACGTAGAGCGTATTCAACCGTCATCAAGTTGCTTCGCTTATCTGCTTTTCTTCTAAGAGAAATGAAGTTTTATTAATGGAAATAATGGAAATAAAAGCAGTGAGAAGTTGTAGAAATGCCAGTAAAGGTGAGTGGAAATTTTACTTCAAATGAATACACTGTAAAACAAAATTATTATTTTCAATGAACATATCAAACCATTTAGCTTTACTTTAAGTCTTGTTTTATGCTTGCTGCCCATGTTACAGCTGTAACAGTTCCCAAAAAAGCATTTGTTTTGAAACCTGTACTGTTCTTTCGAGAAAAAAACTGCGATTATGTAACTGAAGATAGAAGTTCTATGGAAAGTTTCTTCTGTACTCAATCATTGTACAGTGTATTGTAACTACATGTAAGCTTATTTCATACTCCGACAGTCGTGGTTCATTTATAGGGTGTAGCTCAATGCTCTCGCTATTTTTGTAGCCCTAAAGCTGTCAATTTTCATTACAAGACTGGAGATACATGTGCAAGCAAACTGTTTTTGAAAAAAGTTAAAATGTAACAGATGTTACTGTTCCCAGGTTATGAGGGATGCTTTTGACGGTCTTAAACCAGGATAGTAATTCCCATGCTGCCATGGCCAAAAATGCCCCACTGTTTCCATGGAAATGGCTGTCAAAAAGAGTTATTCCCTGCTGTGTCGGAATAAAAGCCACTGTTTTGTCATTGATTACATAGATGCAAGCTGTTCTGCTGATATTACCGAGCATGATCAAAGTAATGTGGCAGGGATGCTGATGGTATTGGCTCTTTGATTATGCTGACAGGTAATTCTGCAGAGATGCTGGTGCATCCAAGAGCTATGGTTTGCCCCATTTTCAAGGCAGCTTCACGAACACCGTAGAGCTGTCCAGCATTGCTTGCACACTTGTCATAAAACTGCTGGCCAATCATCATTGCTGCAAGAACTCTATACATAAATGTGTTGCTCAGTGCCTGGCTACTAATGAGAGATTCAGGTGAGCTATAATAGAGGTTGCTGTATGTTAAGGCTATAAAAGTGCATGCATTACTTCCTAATCTTCCATTTAATGTGGACTGCGAATATTGTGGTGGGAAGTGCCAGCTTGTAATTCGGTTAGACTTGATAGGATTGATAGATAACTGCTGAACAATGGAGTGTGTTTGGACAGTTGAGGACTGGGTGTGAGCATAGGAGGCTTGTACATTAGGGTGTCTTGGTTGATCAATGTTTCCAATAGCTGCACGTATGCCATCTACTTTTTGTCCCCAAACTGCAGAGGTGTAGTATTGTTGTGGACTGGTATCATTTGGCTCATCATTGGTTACACTTTCTACGTTATTGTCTGTTTCGGAGTCACTACAGTCACAGTCCGATTCTACACTGCCATTTTTTAACAAACTCTCATTGAACTGATGGACTTTATTCTCTATCATTGTAAACATGAAGCATGAAATGTGTGATAGCATGCAAGGCGAACAAAATCACCACCCTGGATACAGTTGTTGCAGGTGGACAGGTCACAGCAAACTTGCAGATTTGGTTCCTTGCCCAAGCTTTTACTTAGGTTGTATGACAGGGGCAGACACCTAGATTCGGCGTCAATACCGTAGGTTGGGAATTTGTACTTTGGCCAGGTTTTCGGTTTGCCATTACTGTAGCATTCACTTGGGATCTAGAAAGAATAATAAAGGTTCTCCATTAAAGACTTAAGGACACTTGATTTGTTTTCTTTATCACAATTCTGTGGATTTATGAAGTCCAGTTTGAGAAATTCTTTTCATGGAACTACATAATTTCACAGTGGATGTTATTAAAATTTTATTCAATTTGTTGTATTCTTTCCTACCTTTTTTTAGAAATACTTACTACATGAGCTCTCCCGGTGTTTTTGGCTATTTCAGAAACCATTTGCAGGATAAATTCTGCCGATTTTCCAGCAATCAACCAGAAGTCAAATCTTGAGTCTCCTCGCGTATATCCTGGTACAAATGCACCCCAAAAGCTGGCCAGAAATGCAGATGATCTAACAGTCTTTGCTACTTTCTCTATGGTTGCAGCATCATCATGGCTTTGAGTATGGGCTCGCAAAAGAGAATGCCATATCTCAATCTTTTTTTCAACAAATAAATACAACCAGTGTTGTTTACATTTCCAGTAGTCAGGAAGAAAGTTCTTCTGGTAACCACAGTCGCTTAGGAAAGATATTGTTGACTTGTCATAATGTCTCCTGCGCCAAATGTCATATAGAATTCCAAACCTCCTGTTCTGAATATTTGGTACTGGAAGTATACCAACGGTATCACATCTTCCAACAGCTAGAGTGTGGAAACAAACTCGTGGCTCTTGCAAAGGGTGAACTTTTTCAAGACTTTGTCGCGCACCATTATCCAACCAAGTAAAGCTGCAGTCACACAGAGTGATGATTGGTACGGCCGTGGCTTCTTTTGCAATGTTCCACCAAATAAATGTGAAAACAGTTTCTCAAAATGTGCTTAAATATGATTACAGTATCTTCCACGGCATTCAAGGCTACTTGAAATTGACCTTGCTCTGGTATTAGTGAGGTGTACTTGCCACTGCAGTTGTTAGCTATAAGTTTCTTTGGGTAATACCAGCCAGGCCAGTCTGCAGGGAAGGGAAGGAGATTTCGCTTTAGATACTCATTAATGTCAGGATATTTTGACATCACATGGTCTAAAGACTCCTTGTAATTCTGAAGGCCTTTTAAATCTTGCTCGCACTCGTCTAAAAGCTGACAGGATTGTAGGCTTTCGATGTCTCCATCATCTGGGTGATTGTATACCCTAGGAAACATTCAATTAACTAAAATATCTCAAATCGTTTATCATGACAAATCTTACTCGTTTGAGACTGATTTTGGTTGATTTATCAGGTTTAATGAAAAAAAAAACATATGTGAAAGAAAATGTCCTTTTCGTTAACCCTTTCCCGTCCGATTTTTTCCTTAAAAAACGCATTTTTTACCGTTAAAGCGGTTTTTTGAGTGCTATGTTGCCAAATGCCACTAAACTTTGCTACAAAAGCGTTTTCTTACAATTTAGCTAGATTTTGAGCCAGCT
>Ga0126336_10000693_pt1 | contig 15024 bp, 9 predicted proteins | sample SidCmetagenome_FD_92530 | JGI IMG/M metagenome (GOLD analysis project Ga0126336, IMG submission 92530) | Coral microbial communities from El Islote,Puerto Morelos, Mexico - Siderastrea C C metagenome | ecosystem: Host-associated > Invertebrates > Cnidaria > Coral | place: El Islote,Puerto...
ACGATATCACCAGTATCGTTCAATTTTTTCTTTTCCCTCTACCTTTTTTGAGATCAACCGAACATTTTAGTTTGAAGCCATCATCAAGCATCAAGCAACGACGAAGAAAAGAGAGATTGTGTAAGTTAACACGGAAATTTTGGTGTATTTCGGCATCCGGCAAAGCTGGACTTCATTAAGCCCCATTTGTTAAATTCGCTGGCTTCCAAGTTTTCCCAAAGACAGCAACATGGACAACCCAAGCCAGTTTCAAGGTATAGTTTAGTTCAATGTTTCTACTGCGTCTATTGAACGAGGATTGTGACCATGTGGGGTTATGGTACATGTTAAATTATTTCACAGAAGTTAGGGTCCAAATCAGTTTCTACGTAAACATCAGAACCTGCCTTTTAGTTTGGAATTGTTTGTGCTCATTAAATTTCGCTACTGCTGTTTTGTAACTGTCAAGTTAATGAAAAAGTCTTGTTCTTATGATAAGAAGTGTCTATCTCTTTTTCCACGCCTTAGTTTACCAGCGCGGCGCAAGTTTATAGTACTGATTTTCAAGATTAACTTCCTGTGATTTTGACCTTCCGAACTTGAGAATCGATTTCCTCGTTTTTTTAAAAAATAAAGCGCTTCTGGGGAAAACGAACCACACCAGGTTTCTAGTTTTCCCAATACCCATTTATGTGCAAAATATGACAGAAATCGATTTTTCAACTTCTGCTGCCGAATACTCCATGTTTACTGAAAGTCGCTCGTAACCGCAGGAGCGGATCCAGGATTTTTCTGAAATGGGGTTGTAGGTAAAGGGGGGAGGGCAAACGTCACTGAGTCGAGGGGCGTCTGGACTCTAGCGACAAATTGTCCTGGTAAGTTTTGAAAAAGTAGATTGTAAATCAAATAGGGAAAAAAGAATTTGAAAAACAAAACGGTTAAAAGGAGGGGATGCAGCCTTAAATCCCACTCCTGGATCCACCCCTTGACCGTCCAGAGTCAATTGCACTTTCCCTTCTGGGACCCTCGTCGACAGCAAGGTTATTCAATGAACGCAAAAATGTGGTCTTCCTTCTAACGATAGAAATGTCTTTTAACAGATCTTGAAAAACCTAAGATTGACCCTTGTCCTGGTGATATCAAGATTATTTCAACTCAGAGATGGCGTGAGCTGATGCTACCTGCAGTTACCGTGACGGATAATGTGGGCGTGTACCTATTCACAACAAACATGAAAAATGGAAGTGAAGTCACCTGGGGAGAATACAACATTACTTACACTGCATCAGATAAGGCGGGAAATACGGCGTATTGCAAATTTCTTATAACAATAGCCGGTGTGTATACATTGTGTTGCTTCATGATATACATCCACTGTTACATTTAAAAGAAAATTGTTCACAGGGAACGACTTTGCATCCCTTTCAGGATCATCCCGCACTTTCCCTACTTAGCCCCCTTCCTCAAGTGAGCTTTCTCTCTAGTAAGCCCCATACCTTTTTAAGGCCTAAAAAGGGAAATTCAAAAGTAAATAAAAAAGGAAGGAAGAAAGAAAGGGAGGGAGGAAGAAAGAAAGGAAGGAAGGAAGGAAAAAAATCTCAAAATGCGACTGAGAGGGAGCACATTGTGCCCGCGCTGACTTTAACGAATTATAACTTTTAAACGGCTAAACGAATAATCACCAAATCTCATGACTTTTCCAAAAATTCATGTCAATGACATGTCTATGATGATCGACGTTTCTATGGCAACCGTCTACTCAAAATGTCTTTTTTTTAGTCTTTTTCCCCTTCGTTTGTAAGGAGATGATCCTTCACTTTTTATGCTTGCTTTGATAAAGTGTATTTGTTGGAAAAAATTGACATAATTTTCGATGCTATCATTATCAACTGTATGACTGCAGCCTCGGAATTCACGTTGGCGGCCTCAAAATTCAAAATGGCTGGTTGTGACGTCATATGACGTCACAACTAGCGTAAGTACATTGTGCCACATAGATTATGGCATAAATATTAAAAACAAATGGTAGTGAGGTGCCAAAAAAGTTCTTTTCAAAGTCAAACGTTTCGGGCTTAGCCCTTTATCAGTGGCAAATGAACGATTTTCAAATTACGCGTGACAACAACCATTGCGTGAGAGAAAATATATAACGTTTGTTGAAGAAGAAGAGAACGCGCTATGATAGGCGAGCGCGCGTGGTCGCGCAGTTCCAAGCCTGAAGATTAGCCGTATTTCCAGTCTTTTCCGGTGGATGTTATTACCGGTGCAGAGCTTAATACCACGAATCTCGGCGTCGGACAAAGTGTGGTCTAAGCCATTAAAGTTTTCAGCAATGGGGAAACCGGGAGATTTTTCTCTATGCTTCTGAGGTGTTATCTGAAGTGTTCTCTGAAGTTGAATTTGCTGACCTGACCGGCGTCAGGTCAGCAAAATTAACTTCAGACAGTGAACGGCCAACGCTAACCTCTCCCTCTCTGAGAAACAGGCATTAGATCGCTCAGCAAACGGGAAGACATCGTCATCAAGCCGGCAGACAAAGGTGGCGCTGTAGTCGTATGGGCAAGATCCTTGTACCTCGAGGAGGCTCAGCGTCAGTTATCTGATGCCAGATTATACCAGCTCCTCAACCACGACTGCACCAAGGAAAGCCAGCAAACAGTCAAATCTGTAGTACACGACTTGATCAGCACTTGTGAACTACCACCTACTGCGAGTAACTTGGTTGTATCTAGTCCACGTACATCACAGTTCCACCTTCTGCCTAAGATCGACAACCCGAACAATCCAGGACGACCAATTGTATCGGCTTGCAGTTGTCTAACCGAAAATATCGCTGCATACCTGGATGAGGTTATGGCCCCTCTTGTACATGGTCTTAGTATGTACCTCAAAGACACAAATCGTGCCCTTCAGATTTTTTATTCCTTTCGTTTCGACCCTGTTAACGACAAACAGTGTTTCATTTTTACCATGGACATTAAGTTGCTATATACTGTTATACCGGATGACTGTGGTCTTAAGGCGTTGGCCCATTTCCTAGACAAAAGACCAGTACTTCAACCTACGACATCCACTCTGATCCGACGTGTAGAGCTTGTATTAACTCTTAATACATTCTCATTTAATGGGGCCTTTTATCGACAGGTAGCGGGGTAGCAATGGGTAGTAAAATGGGACCCAATTACGCTTACCTGTTTGTCAGTTACATGGAAGAAGCCATCTTATCACAGTATACTGGTATTATTCCACAATTGCACAAGAGGTACATTGACGACGTTGTAGGGGCCGCATGCTGTGATGGTAAGGACCTTGGGGACTTCATTGACCATGTTTCCAACTTCCATCCTGCTTTCCAGTACACACACACCATCTCCGAAACTTTGCTGCCTTTCCTTGACATCGACCTACATATATCTGGCAACCATTTTCAAACGTCTGTTTACTACAAAGAAACAGACACACAGCTATTTACATCACCAGTCCTCACACCCTCGTCATTCTAAGAACAGCCTTCCTTACAGCCAGCTTCTGCGTCTCCGCCGCCTTTGTTCTGATGACCACGATTTCACCACTGGGCACAAGAGATGTGTGGCTTCTTTCAAGAGCGGGCTATCCCTCTGACTTACTCCGTGAAGATCTGAGGAAAATAAGCAGCATCAACAGGCACGACACCATCTATAGTCACAGAGAGGAAAACATCCAAGCTGGTAGGGTACCATGGGTACTTACCTACCACCCCCTCAATGAAAAAATCAAGAGAATCCTACTTAACAACTTCCGGATCCTTATCAACGACCCAGAGACCGGGTGGATCTTTACTGACGCCCCGCTCGTAGCATATCGTCGAGATCGCAACATTAGAAACGTGTTGGTTCACACCACGGTTGGCAGTCAATCCGCAGATCCCGCTGGTACCGTTCCTTGCAACCATCCACGATGCCGTACTTGTGAACATATTAGCTCTTCACTTACTGTTAACGGCCCTAACTGTACCACCAACATCAAAGAATATTTCAGTTGCCATTCCAGCAACTTAGTTTATTGCATCTCGTGCCGTCGCTGCTCTGCTCTCTACATCGGGGAAACCGGTCGAATCCTCCGAGAACGTTTTGGAAAACACCTCAGAAGCATAGAGAAAAAAATCTCCCGGTTTCCCCGTTGCTGAGCACTTTAATGGCTTAGACCACACTTTGTTGAATGCCGAGATTCGTGGTATTAAGCTCTGCACCGGTAATAACATCCACCGGAAAAGACTGGAAATGCGGCTAATCTTCAGGCTTGGAACTGCGCGACCACGCGGGATGAACATTAACTAACTTTCCTTTCATTTGAAACTTACACGCGCGCGCGCCTATCATTGCGCGTGCTCTTCTTCTTCAACAAACGTTATATATTTTCTCTCACACAACGGTTGTTGTCACGCATAATTTGAAAATCGTTCATTTGCCACTGATGAAGGGCTAAGCCCGAAACGTTTGGCTTTGAAAAAAATTTTTAGCACTTCACTACTACCGATACCGTTTGTTTTTAACATTTTCATCTAAATTAGCGCCACGCAGTTATGTGAACTTTTGTTCATCATTTATCTAGATTATTACATATCCTACCCTTAACCTGATTTTCGTAGCAAAAGCAATGAAAATGTGAGAAATACAGTTGTTCAATATCTCTCTTTCTCACCCAGCCCTTCCCCTTTACTCAAAAATATTCATACTTATTTCGTCAAAACAGCTTTTTATGGCTCCATGTACTTTCTGTAGAGATATCTGGTGATAGAAATACATTTCCAGTGACAATCTAATAAGTTTCAAATGCTACAAATGTAACACAGCTGAAAATGACGCTTATAAGGGAAATAACGTCGTTAAAAGTGACGTCATAAAAATTCCCCTTGGCTCAGGAACTCGCAAATAGCCCAGGCGAAATAGGGTTAAAGCAAATATACAGTAAGGGAACTTTCAACTTAGAACATGATTATTCTACAGGATTGGTTTTTTTAAAAAAAACTTTTTCGATATAACTGAAATTTTTTAATTAAGTAAGTCTTATCATTTAGCCATTTTTCTGTTTCTTAATGCCAAAGATACTCCGTGTGTGGATTTGCCAGCACCGAAGAATGGAGCCAAAGCGTGCGAGACATGGCTGGCTGGTGGAATGACCTGCACTGTGCATTGTAATAAGGGATATGGATTTGCTAACCGTCCACACCTTATTTATCATTGTAATGCGGAAGGAAAATGGTTGAATATGATGGTGCCTAAAAAACCTGCTTTTCCTGACTGCTCAAGTAAGAAAAATAGGTTTTAATTGATTTTTTACTCATCAGAAAGCTTGTTCGCTGTGACATATTACAGCTTTTTTCACGATAATGCCAACTGATAAGCTCAAAAAGTAAAAAACAAAACAAAACAAAACAGAACGAAACCAAAAAGAAGAAGAAAAAACACGAATAACCGTGATGGCCTAGCGTTTTGTGAGTTATGTAAATGAAGCATCGTGCAACAAAACAAAAACGTGCCACCGATTACAGGATTGCATCGATTACAGGCCAGATAGGTTAATTCTATTTAGCCTGGAGAGGGGGGACGGCTTGGGGTACAAAGTGCCTGCGCTGACTTTCAACGTTGATAACCGATGACGTCGTGCCAATGACGTCATAGGCTAATGATATAGCCTAAACGAACGTGGCTGATGTCTGTCTCTCTTCGGTGACGCCGGGGGTACTCTGTGAGATGTTGGGTGGGGGTGTGCCGCAGGGAGACTGAAACCCTTACCTTATCAGTGGCACATACCCATACAGCTTATAGATGAGAGTACCTCCCTCAGGCTTTGAAATGTTTGTATGGCTTCCCAACCTGGTGGTGGGGGGGAGGGGGTTAGGGGGTTTTTTGGTGGGGATGCCAGGACTTTGAAAACCTTACCCTGCACTATAGCGGCACATACCCCTTATTTGTCTGAATAGCTTAATTCGAAGTAATGATTTAACTGCGGGTTTTGGGAGGAGTTGTCGCACAGATGTAATGAAAGCCAAACACGAATAATGTTTGTAAGAAAAATAGAGGCGCAACTGTTTTGAGTTTTAATTAGCGGGCTGCTCTGCTTTCTTTAAAGAAAAACACAAACCAAAAGGTTTAGGGATTTATGGACAGTATTTCTACCTCACTGACGAGTGCGGCGGAGAAGATATGAACGAAGAGATCGCTGGTAACTTCATTGACCTTTTAAATAGCACTTCTCTTGGCCAGGCTGGAGCTTGTTCTGGAAACCGATACTGTAAGATTGAGAACGTCAGAGTCGAATGTGGAGAAACAACTCGTCATAGGAGAGATGTACCTGATACCAAACAAAGCACAATTCCTTTGACCGTTAGTTTCACAATTAAAATTCCTCTTCCAAAGTACAGTAACTCATCACTTGATCTCAACCAGACTTCTCTAAAAATATCTAATGACATTCTTGGAGCCTTGGACAAAGCGGACTTGAGCTTGAACATCAGTGGTGTTGTCATAATAAGGAACCCATCAAGGCCTCCTGAGATTCGTCGCATTCGTGTCCTTTGTGATGAGGGACAAGTGCAAAGTGGGACCATGTGCGGTAAGGAAAATAAAGACACATTAGTTTACTTTGAATCAACCGAGATTCTTGCTTTTCTTGTTGAAAAGTGTTGTCACTGATAATTTAAATTAAGTGTTCTCACTGACAATTTAACAAGTATTTCGTGAGTGCGTTGGATATAAGGGGATCAATAACTCTAACAAGGCGCTTTTTGTATTTGTTTACTCTTTTCGAGAAAGCGTGAATAGTATAACTGTCATTTATGCCCTCTTGCTCACTTACAAATCTGAATCACAAAATTTTATGTTAATGTACATTGCCAAGGCTGAGCTCTGTTTGCTGGAAAAAAGGTAGAAGACAACCAAAAAATACCAGAAATTTGCCATGTTTTGGCTACTTGCGTGGCCGTTCTGCAACTAACATGTAAAAATACAGAAAGTGTAAAATAAACTATCTATTTCCAGCAAAGGTGAGGGCAGACCCGAATGTCATGAACAAAGCCAAGCGACTAAAAAAAAACAAAAATTGGAAGGGGAAAAGGGTGGATTTGCCCTCACCGATGTTGAAGAAAGAGGCCTGTAACCTGGCCTCCATTCACTTAAATGTGAATTTAGTTAAGTCCCGGATGTACAATGATAAAAAAACTTGACTCCCACCAGTGCCAAAGGTTGCATGAAATCATTTACCCTCCCGGGGAGTAAATGTTCTATTAATTTTTATTAAATTGCCGATCGGAAAGGAGAAAACACGCAAACGCACAAAAAATCACTTAGGCGCTCTTCCCTTAACTAAGTATCCTTAAGAGAAAAGGCAAACTGCACACATATAGACAATGTAGACTATGATGAAAGCAATGGTTAGAGCAAAAACCTGAAGTGTCACTTTCTATTATCTTTTTTACAAACTAGTCAACTGCCCTGTTGGCTACTTCTTCAACGGTGCCAACTGTCAAGCATGCGCAGTGGACCAATACCAAGAACAAGAAGCTCAGACCTCATGTGTTTCGTGTCCATCCGGAACTTCAACGTCTGGCCAACAAGCCTCAAAAAGAAAGCAGGATTGTCAAGGTTAGTAACTATAATAACGGAAATTTTGTTTTGTTTACTAGCTCGTTTTATTTATCTGTTTATTTATTCATGCATTGCATTTATTCATTCATTTCTTATCTCGTGGTTGCAATAGAAGCTAACGAACATGTTGGTTCCGGAGGTGATTCTAATTTACATCATATCCTCCCGTGCGCTTTATCGTGCGGGTTTTGTATCTTGACTCAACTAGCGATCAAGATCCATACAAATAGCAATTTTTTTAATACTATTCTGACCCTGGGCTTCCCGTGCAATCACCACGCGATCTCACCCGTAGAGGGGTGATTCAGAATATCCTTCATAACAATGCAACCTGTTGATTGCTCGTTAACATTTTTTCTTTTTTAGACCTACACAAGACTGACAATAAAACACCAGGAATCTCCAAGCAAGTTCTTATTTCAGCTGCCGTTGGAGGAACAGTTTTTGTTATTTTGCTTGTGATATCGTTCTTCTGTGTCAGGAAATACTGCCTGTAAGTTGAACCTCTTCTTCATTCGTTATCATCACCCGGGGCAGTAGACGGTGCCTGCATTTCAGAACTAAATGGCTCAAATTGCATACCGCCTGGTGCCAGACAGAACATTACATTGCGTCATTGAGTACTCCTCCTTCTGGTCATTGATTAATGCTGAAAAAAAGCAGGAAGGAATTTAGACACAGAGCAGGGCTTGGGGATTAATGGTAGTTCTAATTTTTGCGAAATTTCTGGAATTTACTTAGCACTCGGTTACTCGCTTACTGACTTTCTTTGTTGAAACCTGGTTTCTATTTACTTTTTTTGCAGAAGCAAAGCAAGGAAGGCAGGTCCAGAAAGTTCGCCTGTTGGTTTTACCAATCAAGCCTACGACGACATTGATTGGAGAGAACTGAGGCTGCAAGATCTATAGTGCACACCTCTAAAGCTTAGGTCTGGTTGAAGAGTCGTCAGAAGAAATAAAAATTAGGTTACACACTGTAGGAGCGGAAGATAAAAGGATGGATAAACATGTGTCATTTCAGGGCAAAAGAAGAAATGCTCATTAAGAAAACACCTCAAATACTAAAATTATGATGACTTCAATAATTATGAGGTGTTGTAAAGTAGCAAAATTCACTATGGATGCAAGAGATCAACGCATTGAATTTGTATGTAACACTATTTTCTATTTGAATGTACTTTTACCTTGAGCGCGCAAAAACATCATCTAGTAGAAATACCTATTAACTGCAATAATAGAATTTGTAATCCCAAAATTATTACCAAGGTTTCTACCCCGTAGTGCAACCTTTATAGTTTTCTTTCCTACCCTAGACAACCTTAGAACCTAGAACTTTTTAAGGCTTTAAAAGTTGACAGGTTCAACACGGCTGCCGCTATTAACAGCTTATTTTTTGTCCGAAACAGATCTCATTCAGATTTTGACCGTCAGTTCATTTTCGAGCAACATCATGTTTTTTTTTCTGAAGTCTGCACAAAAAAGGCCTACTATTCTAATCAGAAACCCGTACATACATATTTGTTTAACAAATAACGTCTTGTTTGTTCTAACCCGAGCTTACATTTAATCAATACTAAACGTAAACAGTCAATTTTATATCAATAAGGAAATCACCGAACACCCCTACCCAGTTAAGTCGTGTTCACCAGCATTTTTGTAGAATGTTCCGCCATAAGATGATCTAGAATGTCTTCCACATTATTTGTACTTCCCTTTTTGATAAAAGTCACTTTATTGAGACAGGTAATACTGCAAAAACCATCTGGGCAATTTATTTACCTAGTATCTAGTACCTAAAGCTTAAGGTAAACAATTAGAACTTTCAGAGCTGCACGAAAGTTATCCTCTTTATAGCAATTATTCAAGAATTGTTTTACGAGGGAACACGTCATGTCAAGTGGTAAATAACCAACGAGGCGAAAACAAAAACAAATTTAAAAAAATAAGAAAAACGGAGAGAAAAAAGAAAAAGGAAACTAGCTTTAGGAGCTGAAATGCACAAGTTCGTAATCCATTCAGACCACTTGGGGCCATCATGTGCTTATTCATTGAATTGGAACAGATTATTTCTATATCTGATGCAGCTCAGAAACAATAGTTGAAGTAGTAAGAGTGGAGAACTTTTTAGCGGAGCCCGCACGCTAGCACGTCAGCGGAGCACCATTGCTAAGCAAATTTGGTAACCTATCAAGCCAGGAAATTTTGGTAGTGATGTAATAGACACGTGAAAGTCCGTCCGCACCACAGGGTCATCAATATGAAGTGGCACACACTGGATATAACCCTGTGCTGAATCCCGTGTTTTTGGCGCGAGATGCATGGTGACCCGCGTTGTAACAACACAAGCAAAGACAACAACAGTCAAAAACAAATTTGTTAATGAAAAAAAAAGTTCAAAAGAATACTCAGTTGTCTTTTTGGTGGAAGGCGAAAAAATTCAATTTAGGCGAAAAAGTTCAGGCGAAAAGTTCAATTTTGCCTTGTCGGTTCTGTTGCGAACTTGGTCGGCACACCGCTTGAGTTCGCAGCATTTTGCAGCGGCTTCGACGCCAAATATAGTAGAGCTAGTGTTTTTTGGTTTTTTCTGTCCACTGACAACCATGGTTTTTTGAGGTCCGAACACATTCTGCCAGGAAAAACACCAGTATTTTCACGTTGATAGACAGCTTGTCACTAAGAAAGAAGTAAGTGAGATGATGTCGATCAGTCATTGCCAAGACTATTATCATGGACACGTTCAAAATGCAACGGAAAAATCGTTGATGATCACTTCATATTTCATTTCTGTCCATCGCTCCGCAATATAAGAATCTTGAAATTAGAAGATAAATTGTGCGTAAAGAACGATAAATAACCTTAAGGAACGTAAAGACCGGTGAGTAAAGAAGCATAAAGAGCGTTAAAGAAGCGTAAAGTGTTCACAGCAAAGCGGGACAAAATACAGCAGAAATTCATGGATGAACATGAAGACGTAAACATTTCATTTCTTTCCCTCAGATTCCATAAATAATAACTTGTAATTACATCCATCTTTATGTTTGTATTTTACGTATCTTTATTGTCCATTACGCGGCCTTTACGCGTTTTGTGAGTTTACGCGTCTTTACGCGCCGCGAAACCATGCGTAAAGAAAAGCCCTTAAATTTACGTTTCTTTACGCACGATATAAATATTCGTAGATCCATCATTTCTTTTTTTTTTTATTTTACCGCCTTGAATGAGAGTAATTTCCCAAATTAATAAAAGCCAGTAAAAAAACAAACAAACAAACAAACAAAAACAAAAGGGGGCTCCGCTTTTAGGCTTGGCTAAATCTATATATTATACGCTTAATTAATATGACAGTTTTACTACACGGTTTTGCTAATTGAAGGTTGCGCTCAGTTCATCAAGAAGAACATATATGGTTATCAAAGTTAACCTGGATTATCTATTAAGTAATACTTGTAAATTTTGCAGGATCTAGATCTGTTTTCTGGAAAATGTAAAAAATACACAACATTAAAATGAAAACATGTAAAAATTTCATACCTTAACGGTGGTTGCCGGAATTAAACCTTTGAATTCTCATGCAACTCCTTTCCGTAAAAGGTACAAGAAAATGGTGTCGTTCCCTCGCCCACATGCACTTATACCATTCAACTTCCCACAAAATGGTTAAACCAGTCCCCACTATACAACTGGCTTGCATTTACCCATACTCGGGCAATGTTTTGATTAAGGTTTGGATGTCTTGTTGCATTTAGGAAATATTAAGTTGGAAAAATGCATGCGACTTAGCAGCAACACGTCACGATCAGAAGTGAAGTTGGGGAGTTAATAAATGTTTTCTTTACTGGAGGTGTCGTTAGCGCATCAGCTGATCTCTCTTTCGGACTTTTTCTCGGAGTTCAGAAGGTCGGTGGGTTGATGCTGGTCTTTGCGTTGCATTGTTGTGTTGTTTACTTAGCCAATTAACTTTACTTTATGTTGTCTCTCCCTACCTAGATGTCTAAATGGCTACCGGATTAAAACACTAGGAGCAATGGTCTTTGATGGACCAGAAGCCCACCCAGGGTGGGGAAAGGGGGATGAGGGATTAGTTACACTCCTAGTCTCTTTCAACTGGAGTTGTGAGTAAAGCTCTTGATATTGCTGTTGTTGTAGTTGTCACTTACAATTCCTGCCTGTATATGACTTCACGGCTTTACTTTCCTGACTTCAAAGGGGCGTTGCGGACAATCATCTGGACTGAAACTGCACGCACTCATCCATTTATTTACCTGTACAAACGTTTATAATCCACTCTCACAAAGCAGGGAAGGAAAAATAAAGGACACATTAACTTCCTGCTAACATTAAGAATTTTAACGCAATTTGAATATCCTCAAAGGTAACGGTATGTTGACAAAGGAAGACCTACAAATTAAAAGTGAAACTTTTTGTCTGCTAATTAACGAGTCGGTAGAGAAAGGGAGGCCATGTAAGGCACATTAAAGGGGTTGCAAGCAGAGGAAAGGGATCGATGCTCCCAGAAGGGGGAAGGCCAAGAAGAACACCAAGTTATACAAAAAGTAATGTTCTTGTAGAGTATCACTGTTGAAAGTAAGAATGCAGACACATTTTTTTATAAGAATAATTTTGCATCGAATTGACCAAGTACATTCTATACACATATTCGATACATGTTGACATGTTCGATACATTTTCACAGGACTTAATAACATTTTACTTTTTATTCGGATTTATCTTTGTCGCATATGATGTAACCTGGGTGGATTACGTTAGTAACGGCGCCAGGTTCACCTGGTGTCAAATAGTGGAATTAAAACCTGAAATGAAGCAAGATTTTAGGCTTCAGTTTTAAGTGATGATCACCACAAGGATAAGGGCAAAAGTATATTATTCTAAGATTGCGAGAAGACCTACTAAAAGTTGAAAAAGTTGAAAAATCAGCGTAAGGCATAAAACAAAGACCTTGACGCGAAGGTCTTTGTCAGAGTTCCATCTATTAAATCAAAGATATGCGGGGTTAGTAAAATCAAATGCTGTATGACCTTTCGTATTAAGGACGTTTGCGCGAAAAAATTCTACAACACAGATTTTTTTTCATACTTTGGCTATAGTCAGATAATGAATTACCTACGGAAGTGCAAAAAATAATTGGGGGGGGTCACCGACATTGCTTTCGAATAGCGTGGAAAACTCCCCCAATTTTGACACATCGGTCCTCGCAACTCGACATGGCCTCAGTGCTTGTTAGTTGAAAGTATTAAAAATGATTCGCCCAACCCACTTTCTTAGTCAAATTTGTTTTGGGTGAGTCTGTCAAGTAAATAATGTGAACCAGTGTCATCCTTTTAGTTATACTCAACCTCTAAGGTGGACTTTTGCGAACACCATGCAGCTACAATTCGATGATGCGAGGGCGGAAAAGTTGAAAAAAATCAAACTTCCACAACATAGATAATCAACAAAGAAAGTGATCTATCGAAAGAAAATACTGGTCACCAAACATTTAAGAGAGTTAACCCCGTACACAGATATTAAAGTGCCCACGGGCGCTATATATCTCCACATTGCTTCAACAGCGCGCTCACTCAATGCATGACGTGGCATGACATTGCGAAGTGAATTGCGTGGGCAGTAAGGATGCGCAGAAACAATTAGCACGAACATCCTTATTGATTAACACGCTAATTTCCCTACCATCAGTCCCATCCTTTATGAATTCCAGCAATACCTATCGGTGAGTCCTTGTCAACCGAGTAACCATTAAAATAAAAAATTGTCAACCATAATATTTTTAATACTTTTCAACTCTTTGCTGTTTATTATTATTATTATTATTATTATTATTATTATTATTATTATTATTATTATTATTATTATTTCATTTTACGACCAAAAAAAGGAAAGAAAAACAAAACTAGTGAAGGCATGGTGTGATGATGGTATGATGATGGTATGACACCAACCAGGAACTCATCAAAAGCTAGAACCAGTCAGAACTGACAGAGAAAACAGCGCGAACATTTGAATGGTTTTCAGTTTTCTTATTGGTTGGTACTAAATTCTCGCGCTTCTGGTTGGTGATCTGAGCGAGTTAAAATATATTTTAGCCCGCTCATTTTCCCCATTTTAGCCCACAAAATACGCCACAGTGCCCAATGAAATGTGTTTATTCATTCAAGAAATTTTTATTAATGAGCAATCTGATACGTAGACTTAAGCTCAATCTCCTTTTGAACTTAAGTGCGTAATTTTCAACATTTTCTTTCAGCAATTCTTTTCTCGCATCAATTGTATTTTATTCGAAAAGTAGAAATCGTGACTATTCTAGACTGTTTTAGTCTTAGTGTAAAGCTCTATATGTTTTTTTTTCAGCTGTGGAATACTTTCTCTTCCTTATGTTGTTATATTTTTTAGTTTCTTCATTTGAAGTGAACGACATTTCTGTCCTAATTTAGCGACTAAACTTGGACGATTCATTGAGTGAGTTCAGTGTGGCATGTTTTCGTGTTCTTTTTTTTTTGGAAACCTCTAAGCCATTTCAGTGTGTTTTTAGTTACAGATCGAAATGAAATATTTATTTAAGTAACTATAAGCGAAGCATTTCTCGGTTTAAGTGTATTTTGTCTAAAATGAGACTCTGAAAGCTTCCTAAAATTAGTTCAGGGTGTGTTCTTGAAAGCGCCCGAATAATGCTTCGCGGACGAAAAACGTGTGCCATTTTGTCTTGATAATTATACGTGTGCTTGAAGTTTCCGATGACATTTTGGGGGAAATTTTGTTCCGTAAACTGGTTGACAGCACTAAACAGCCAAAGGGATGCATTGGAATCAGTGAGAAATGTGTATTTGTATTGAAAAGTCTGTCTAGTCGCTACCGGGAGCAACTCAAGTGTGTTCATTAAAGCAATTGTAGATTTAAAGGTACTATTTTTGAACTTAATAAGTTTTCAAACGAATGCTACAACAAGAGCTGTCAGTGAAAGTCGTGCTAATGTCTTCCCTTTGAAGAAAAATAAGCCAGCTCACTGTTTTCTCAGCAGTCCACGTGATTTCCCTTGTTGTTTTTCACCTTTTGGCGCGCGAATGTCCGCACAACTAAAATTTAGCGTATTTTTCGGGCCAATAAGCATGAAAGAGAGAGGTGTGGAGCTCCGCATTTAGGCTTGGCTAAATCTATATATTATATTATATTATATTATATTATATTATATTATATTATATTATATTATATTATATTATATTATATTATATTATATTATATTATATTATATTATTATATTATATCTATATATTATATTATATTATATTTGAAATTTTAACCTTATAACTGAAACTTTCTCACATGTACACTCAGTCTGATGATCGCTTAGTGCGTGAAACTCGAGTTACAATTACTTTCTATCTTTAAATTTGTATTTAGCTCTGCAT
>Ga0126336_10000694_pt1 | contig 15015 bp, 13 predicted proteins | sample SidCmetagenome_FD_92530 | JGI IMG/M metagenome (GOLD analysis project Ga0126336, IMG submission 92530) | Coral microbial communities from El Islote,Puerto Morelos, Mexico - Siderastrea C C metagenome | ecosystem: Host-associated > Invertebrates > Cnidaria > Coral | place: El Islote,Puerto...
ATAGTAATAGTAATGTATACATTATAATTATTTAGATATTTATGTAACATAGAAGAGCCAATTAATTTTTGGAGTGTTATTAAACCATTATTATTATTATTGTCAGTACAAAAATCCTGAAAAATCATGCGGCAGTCTGAACAATAAGCATCGAACAAATTCAGTACCAGAAAGCGGGACATTTTTTGGCTATACCACGCGAAATTGACACTGGTTTACCTGTACTCGTTGTAGCTCTATCTGTGTTCCAGCAGCTCCAAATGTTCAGATACAAATCGGATGCCATGTGAATACGTTGAATTACTTTCACAGTTGTTTGAGAGTTACGTTTACCATTCTGTCCGCGGGCTCTAAACTGAGAACAACTGCGTTTTGTGGTTTGCGTTTAAAAAAGTAAGATGGTGAATTCCAATGTTCCTCACCTCCGTAATCTTGTTTCAGTGAGCTGTATAGAAATTATCGTTCAAGATAAAATAATTCTGTCTTCAGTTCGATTAAACAAACACATGATGGCTCCGTTGTCAGCGTTGGGTGAACCGAGCGATTATAAACTCGTTCATTTGAACTCCCGCAGCTATAACGTACCGCTTCGATCTGCTTTGAACGATGATTACAATTTTCCAGGAAAAATCAAACACGTGCCACATTTCAGAGCCCATAATTGGAAGACTTTTTCCCTGAGTTTTTTCCCTTTTTCTCTGAGTTTCTCCCACTTTTTTTCGCTTTCTTGATTTTATAGCAATTAGTGATTGCGTTTTTACTAATAAATTATTCTAATAAATATTTTATTACTAATAAATTATTCTACTCGGGCTTGCCGGATATCAAATAATTATAACCGTTTTGACGCTACACGCCTTGCCCTCGTTGTACGCAGATTTGCGTGTACCCACGCGCATTTATGATGTTGAGGGTGGCGCAATTTTCTCTAAAAATAGCACATCTGCCTTTTTCGATGGGGCCGCGTGGACCCCGCGCTTACGGTCTCCGTCCCCGATTAGGGCTTGCTGATTGAACTAATCAGAACTCGAAGCAAATATATGCAACCAGCGTCGAGCGCGGGAAAATTCGTGCATCACAGAAGTCAGGATTTGTTTCGTTTTTGCTTCTGATTGGTTGACAAAGTGATGCGAGCTTCTTTAGCCAATCACAGGGCACAGTAAAGAATAGCCAGAGAAGATGCGTATTGCTTTCCACGCTCAACTGAAGACCGCTCTTTTCCCAAATAATTATATAATTATATTATGCACGTATCAGAATAAACCCTGATCTGGGTCTATGAAGTGCTTTGCCAGGTCTCACCTCTATAAATAATCTCATGTTAAGCCGTTCGCGCCTCTGTTGCATTTCACATTCCATTCTTGACATCGACCTGGCTTGGAGAAAGACAAGAATAATTAAGAAAAGGAAGATTGAGGGACTGGACGTAAAATGTCTGGTTAGGTAAGGAAAAAACTAAAACCTGTGCCTTTTTCTAAATCCAACCAAAAGCATTTTCTTTTAGGGCAAAGAGCTTCAAAAATTTTATAATTTTTAGGGGTTATCCGCATGAATAAATAACGGATAATGCTAACGACGACGACGACGACAACGACGATGATGATGATGATGATGACGAAGACGACGACGATTTTTCCTCGTTTCATTCAAATTTACACGCCACATAAAATAACATTAAGACAGATAAAGGATACATTTCCTTGGAGCAGCGCTACCGGCCAGTTGCTTCGACTCCATTACTTCGCCCTCTTATCAAATTGAACTAATAAACAACTTCCATTATTCCAGTGGTTACAAGTTATTCGATCCCGGCCAAGATCAAGAAAGCAAGTTTATGAACATTTTGTATATTATTAATTTAATAAACTAAGTCACTTACGACAACAACTACGGCCACAATAACAGCACTAACAGCAACGAAAACACCAAGGGGATGGGGGAGATGGTACTCAGATTTAAAGAAAGGGGGTAGTGTGAATTTAGCGACAAATTCTAATACCAAGCCCTCCTCCCTCCCTCCAAAAATCCCATGGGTAAAAAAGAACCCCAACATGAATTACCATGCCTCCATTCTTGTCTTACAGCCCATTTCACTGCTATGCATTGAGCTAGGTTTTTCAAGAATGATTCCCTGGCTATGATTCGCCCGTCACGATTCGCTGGCCTGTTGAATTTTTGTTTTTATATTTTGCAGAAAACGACTGATTCAGGGCAAGAACATTAGAACCCTGGAACACGCATGTGACACGGCATTTAATTTCCTTACAAGGGCCGAAAAGGGGTTTTCCTCGGTGTAAGAACCTGACAAGATTTTCTTTGTTTTTCAGCTATTGTTATGCTGTACGCTATTGTTTAAAATGTTTTGTTTCCTTTATTTTACGTCATCCGCGGGTTTCACAGGTTCTTACACCGAGGTGAAGCCCCGAAGAGGCACGGTTTAACGTTTTTCGCTGATAACCTGTGTGCGGTCAGCCAATGAGAAAGCCAGAAATTCATTAGCCGAGATTGAGAATCTAATAAACCTTATTAATGTCTAGTTAATCAAAGAAATCCTTTGCACATCCCCGTATCTTGATTAGAGTACCCTTCATGAAAGCTGAACATTCTCCGTTACATCTTGAACAAGAAATCAAGCTGCAATGTTTTATGTTTGTACACGGCTGCTTTAAAAAGCGAGATTTGTACATGCCTTATTAGAGGGTCTCAATGCTACAGTGGTGACTTTTACGGTTAACGGTTAAATTTTTGGCTTTTTTACGGCTAACGGTTAATTCCTTCCCTTACAGTTAACAGAAATCTTAAAAATTAATTTCCATTTCTTTTAAAAAGTTTAACGTTAATTCAGTATCATTATTATACACCTATTTCAATTAAGGTTGCTTCAGTGATGCATGATGCATGATCCTTGTTTCATAGACCGCAAAGCATCATGTTTGCTACAAAAAATGTATTAGTCGATTTTCTCACTAAAGGCACTTCAGGAGAAAACCAAATCATAAAAAAGTATACGTTTTCTCTTTAGGACTAATAGCTCAAGAAAAGCAGCTATACATTTAGCAAGCATGATGTACTGCGGTCTATGAAACATCAATCACTGAAGCAACTTTTTTTGAAATAAGATTCTCTGGTCGCGAGTCCAAAGGGGCCTGGGCCAATTGCTGTTCTTTTCGGTACCAGTCTTAACGAGAGATCTTGACACCTTCAAAATGACAAATTTAATTTACGCCTAACGACTAAATTTTTGGCCATTTTACGGCTAACAGCGACCCTCTCATTAGGGTAAACTTACCCTAAGAAGATTGCAGTGGACTGGTCCCAGGTAAAAGAAGTAGATTTAGATGAACAGGTCTTGTTTTTCAGACAACTGGACGATTTAATAAACTTGACAGGACACAAAATAGCTGTGAAAAATAATGATAGACTCTTTGTGTCAATCTTAAGGTAAAGAAACTTTCAAGCTCTTATTGATATGTGGTTTGACGAAATGGCAGTCTTTGGGAACTAATTTACCAAGGACTGTGGACACTATTGTCGTCTACTTAGACAAAAATAAATTATTTGCTTTCAAAAGTAAAAATGGAACTTTTTGAACGCGATTTTTTTTGTTAACTGTCTTGTTATGATTAATTATGATTTAAAGGTACATTTTAAAAACATTTTTTGCAAACCCATACGGTTGTTCCGATTATTACACAAAGATAATTGTTTATTATAATATGCCGTTCAGTATCGTCTTGGAGCCCGAGGGAGGAAGAGGTGGGTGGTACTCAGATATATGAGCGACGAGGAGGTGCTGAATCGAAGTCACATCTTTACACCTCAAAACAGTCCTATTCAGCTAAACTGGCTCGAAATAACGTCCAACGGCCCAGAACGTTCCCTAGAAAAAGTCATTTTGTCTGCATAAAAAACCAAGAGATACTGAGAAAGTTTTACTTTAACCTTTCTTTCTTAAGAGTTTTAATGAAGCTGACTTAATCGTTTGACATCAATTGAGAACCCTAAAAAAATCCTACCAAAATCTTTCTACCCGAAATAAGTATACCAGAAAATCTCTAAAGGCAAAAAGAGGGCCGGCCAAATCGCTAATTTCTAAACCCAAAAAAGCCCCTTGCACCTCCCCGTCATACCTGAGTGGCCCCTCCCCCGGGGCTGAGAAACAAGAATGAAATTGCTCCCTTTCGAGAAAGCGACTGATAAAAATCCACTGAATTTCACATAGCTCAAAATAAGACGACAATAAAGCGTATATTAATATAACGGAGGAGAAATTTCAGTGCCAGGTGTCAGCCGATTTGAACAATTTAACTGTACTTCTTACTATGATGTTGTCTGTTTGGATCGTCAGCAGTCTCTCGCTATCGCGAATGTACCATGTACAAAGGCAACCAAAACTTGTTCGAGATAATGGAAGTTCTACATATTCCATAGTAAATACCTAATCGAGTTTTAGTTTGTAATAGCGGGGGCCCACTCTATTAGATTAACGGTACAAATAAGCAATGAAACCAGGTAACTACTACTAAAAGCTGTATTTACATTACCTAGATTTTAGAGGACCTTCATCGCCACGTGTTTGCAAATTATCGCTCAGAAGGAAACGTCTTGGCTTGGAAACCGAGGCAGAAGATGACAGTTCTTCATGTCCATAATATGACTCCCCTTTAAAAAGATTGTCAAGGTTTCTAAGCCGATTAGAAAAAATTCGAGGCACATATAACTCTTTGCGGCTTCGCTTTCTATTCGTGGTAAATGTGAGAAATAAAATCGAATAATGTATTCATGAATGATTATCTGCAATTCAAATGAGATTTAGTGCACTGACACATTTCCATGTGAGAGCCAGTCTCGAACATTCAAATGTCTAAGGCTGTAAATTTGTACCCTAGGTTTCAGCATTTTTTAAAGATTTACTCAAAATTTAAGTTTGTGTTAAAACCCTTTTGCTGTTACTACATACTACAAAATCCAGAACTGAAACGGCGGGTTTTACAGGTCGCGTTCCTCAAGTCACAAGTACAGGTCCCTGTGCTACTGATATCCAACCAAGCTACATTGTGTCCCCAAGTCAGGGTAAAACATCATCTAGAATGTCAGGGGACACTGTTCAGTTTGTTTTTAATATCAGCAACACAGTGACCTGTAAAAAGTGAGCTACATAAATCGGACAAAACTAAACGCTCCAAAATATAAATTTCTGAACAAATGAGGCATCGGGTCATTACAGTCTGCACCCACGAAGGGACTAATCCCTGCAACTCGTCACGGGGACCAAGTCCTTTCGAGTGAACTAACCATTATTGTCAAAACACATGTACACGAGAGCTCACGAAAACAACCACAGGAATGTGCTCAACCCCGCTACAATAACTCGTAGTTTTAAATTTATCGCAATCACGAAATAAAAATGATGGTGGTGGTGATGATGATGATGATGATGTTTTCCAAAATTGGGGTCGATGACATGCATGCACAGTCAATTGAAAATTGATTTTTCATAAGTGCAAATTCCCTCAACATTCAGCAAGATTGTTTCAAACTTAACATTTGTCAAGATTGTTATGATCATGAAAGAGTAAGAAGTGTTCGTTACCACCCCAGGAAAAAATATTGGAAAAATACAACACAAAATAAATACACCTTGCAGAAAGCTATTTGAGAACATTTTTTCTCCATTTGCAAGAAAAACAACAACAACGACCACGACATCTCGTCTGTGGGACGGTTATCAAACAGTTACGAACAACAACAGTTGCGAACAACTGATATCATGTTCTCTTGTTTGAGATACATACATCTTTTATTTATTGTTTACACATACAAAACATATTTCATAACAATAATGAAAAAAGCGTTACATACATAAAGCCTCTGTATCAAGGTGAAACTCTAACCTTTGCACTATCCTTTGGGTCTCTGAATTCTAAACTTCCATTTTTCTCAAATTAGGATCAAAATGAATACATTTTGCTGCCAGGAGAATCTATCTGAAAAATAACTCATTTCCTTTCAGTTGACCCCTGAGAACCAGGGTACCTCACAATGTCTGATCTGAATCGGTTCTTGAATTAAAAGGTTTTGAGCCCCTTGACTCTCAGAGTCAAAGCTTGAGGTACGTAAGGTGATCTCCACAAGTGTCTGTTTGAAAATCCTACAGTGTTACTGAGACGAAATTAAAGCATGTGAGTAGTACGTTCCTCCGGTGCTATTTATTATGCCATATTAGGGGTTCTAACTTTTGTGTCTGCAGGTAGAGTCCTTTTCAAGTGTGGCTACTCAAAAAAGCTACTGATCAGAACGTTTCCGTGGTTTGTTTATTCTGTTGTATAAGTTAGTTGGTTCTAACTTTTGTGTCTGCAGATGAAATCCTAAAGTGTGACCATTCAAATGAAATTAAAGGTACTGAGCAGTACTTTCCTGTGGTGCTGTTTATTATTCTATACAAGCTATGTCTGTAGATGAAATACTTGAACTTACTAACTCAAGACAGTGACTAGTGCTGTTTATTATACTGTTAAGGATAGATCTGACTTCTGAGAAATAAGTGTAACAATTCAAATGAAATCTCTTCAATGGTACGTTCACCTGGTGTTGTTTGTTTGAATTATTTTTGTTGGTTTCTCGGCTTTCAAACTTCATGCTTTTGAGAGTGAAAGAGTCAAATGACGTGATTACAAATAACAAATTTTGTGGCTGCTTTGGTTGCTGGGAGTGTTCCATATGACGTCACTGTAGTGACATTCCAGTGTCGTCTTGACAGACTGCGCATGCTTGAAGTCCCTAACTTCGACCAAAACATTACACTGTGAAGAAATAAATAAATAAATAAATAAATAAATAAATAAATGAATAAAACAAAGAAACAGGAACAGTTTACAATGAGTAACCTTGCTAACTTCCTTGGAGTTCATTTAAATCGTATGTCTTTTTTTCTAATTGAATTTACAAGAGGGCCGATCAAAGGCCCTACCAGCAGATAGTGGGCGGTCAAGGGTCACACCGGGGCACAGGCTACCAACACACAGTTGCTTCTCTCAATACCAGCAGATAGTGTTACCCACAGGCCACAGGCGAACCAAACAGCCAGATCTTAACTCTCGTTACGGTAGTAAGACGCAAGTAGCAAGTTTTACTACTCTCCCTTGGATAAGATGGTAGTTCATCACAGGATACCAGGCATTTTTGTTAGGTTTTCCTCATAGTTTGCCGGTACCAATTTACACTGACCCGAGTAGAGATAGTCTACGAAGTAAAGCTATGCTTTACAAAAAAAGTTCCTTGCCGAATGGGAAGAAATTCCATCGCAGAAATCGTTTTCTTAACAATTCACCAGTACCATTTATAGGCCTGGGTGGAGAGAGACAGTGTTGCGTAAACTTTTATATGTATGAAAGCAGCGCGACAACAGGATTCGAAAAATTGAATTTCAGATCGAAATTACCATATGCTTACCAAGTGACCACCAGGCCTCTTCCGTGGGAAGTGTATCAGTTAATAATAATTTACCTTCAAAGTAAAAATGCTTTTGCTGATCAATACGTGTTCTTGCGTCATGTCTCGGATACTATAACAAAACAAACATTCCGCGTTAGTTGTCCTGATCCAGCAGGTGAGCATTTTAGCTAGATATCAAAGTTTCTTGGTGTGTGTTGCAGGCTTTTTCTTTCTTTCTTTCTTTCTTTCTTTCTTTCTTTCTTTCTTTCTTTCTTTCTGTTTTTTCGAAAATTAGAACTGAAATAATCAATATTTTTGTCTTAAACAGTAAGTTGCGTTCCTTCGGCTTCAGTCAATGCGTTCTCAGATTTGGATAGTTATATTGGCTGGAACGAAAACCTAAATGGGACAAATGAAATTTAAACTACCCCGAACACTAAATCACTCACATTCGGACGTAAACGTTTGTAACTAGTGCAATGCACTAAGTCGGTTATTATTTACCTCGAGAAAACGTAAATAAATAAAATTACTGGACTGACTTACCGCGCGTTAGCAGAGGCTAATAAGGCAATAAGTCGTGCCAGGCCACCCGATTTCTCTTCAACCGTCACCACAAACCGTACCAGTCTTCCCTCTAGTGCCAGTCCTTTCTCGATGCAGGAGCTCAAAACCGATGGATCAATATTTCCGCCACAGAGAGGTACAGCAACTCTGAAGGGAGGTTCAAAACATATTATCTCAGCAACATCTGCCGAGAGTGTTATGCATCTGCCCACGCTGAAAGTGTGACCTTTCAAATGATTCTTCTCCTGAGGTAGCTTTTGACTGTGGGTGAAAACCGTTTAAATGAAGCGCTAATGTTCTGTGGTACTGTTTAGCTCTAACTTTTGAGTCAATGGCTAAAATCCTAAAGTGCGATATTCAAACAATAGCTACTGATTTGTACTTTACTGTGGTGTATTTAACGTGTATTACGCTTTTCGGTCTGCGGACAAAATCTTAAGGTGTACTATTTAAATGAAGCATATTGAGCAGTACTTTCCTCCAGTAGTGTTTTTATATGCTTTCTAAGATGTTTTTGACTTTTGAGTCTGTATGTGACCATTCGAATGAAAGCTTTTGAGCAATACGTGTCTCACAGTTGAGTAAGACTCAGTTCCTCAAATCTCCCCAGCCTCAAAGTCTGACAACTATCTTTCAAATGAACGTTTTTGTCAAGTACTTTCATGTGGTTCTATATTTCTTTTTGTCACTTTTGTTTTGTTTTGTTTTTTTGTGTTTTTTTTTTTTGGGGGGGGGGGTGAGGTGAAGGCTAGCGAACAATTTCATCAAGTTTTCTAGTTTTGAGAGTAAAAAGAGCCCCTTGAAGTGAAACAGTTACATCTGCCTTCTAGTGATATTTGTTGCTGTATCAACTGCGCGCTAGCTGTCACTCACCGTTTATTTTCAAGCTCTGGTAAATACCCTCCAAGCAACGCCGCGACACCGGCCGCCCCAGATCCCTCGACAACTGTCCGTTCACTTTCAATCAGTTTCAAAACGGCTAAACCAATGTGATCCTCGCTGCAGAGATAAAAAACTTCAAGCTTGTTTACAGCAGAGGTCTGGGTTCCAACCATTAACAGTCGAACTTCTTGTGTAGTGTGCTTTGTTACATTGTTAGCACAGTGCTAGTCGTTTCTATAATGAAATTGTATAATATGCGGCCAAGCAGGTTCTGCATACTATTCCGGCATAATTTTTAGCACAAAAGTGAAGCAAAAGAATCGAGAATTATGCCGCAATAACAGTGAAAAAAAGCCTGTAATTGGGGGGCTGGATGGCCAAAAGAAATCTGGGCTGCAGTATGAGGGAAAATGTTGAAAACATAACCCTCTTGGGTTGCATTGGGACGAGTTTTCTTAATTTATTTCATGATAACCAAGCCTGAACGATAGATATTACATTTAGGCATCGCTCGTGCTTCAATATAACAAGCACTTAAGTATAGAAAAATGAGATTCGAGTGATTTTTTTAAATGATGTTTTGAACCGTAGAAGAAAAAAAGTGAAAGCTTTGAATGTGAGCATAATAGTGATGCCTATCGAGCACAATAGTGGTTTTTTTTTTACCGCCCAGCAGAAGAGTAATAGAGAACAATTTGAGCATAGTGTGTAAAACCCTAAGGCCAAGTCAGGAGAAAATAATTATGAATAAAGTGTTCAAAACAGCGATAATTGTACGTATGCCATAACTGTTTGGCCAAAATCTTCGGTTACTTCCCTCTAACATTATACATGTTTCAGGAGCTCATCAAACGGCGCGTCCAACTCCCAACTATTTTGCAACGGCGTTTCCTCAAATAGGGTTATTTTAAGATCATCCTTAGTTTTCGGGTCATCTTAGGAATTCTTCGCAAGCCAACGGATCATCTTCGCTAATCTTCGGGAAGCCCTAGGGTCACCATACGAATACTTCGGGTCCTTTTTTGAAATCTTTGGAAGTCTTCGGGTCATCCTCGGAGCTCTTTGGGAAACTTCGGATCATCTGAAAATATACCAACTTAAAAAAACGCCGTTTCACAGACGTATAATAGAATTTGTACGCTCTTGGCGGTGCGCTCCTAGGCTTTTAACCTATTGTAAGTGTTGGTTTCATTACCTGACAGCTACCAGCTTGTCCACGAGTCCTCTCGCGATGTGAAAAGCGTTCTTTCCAACTTGCGGCATGTTTAGTGCTAAATACACAAAAAAGTCAACAATAATAGTCAACAATAAGGCAAGAGAGGATGAACTAAGAGAGTCAATCCCCGTGCCCCATGATAATTATTTAAAAATTTTTATTAGGTTGCACCCACGCCGCGAAGGTTATTTTTATCTGTCGTTTCCATGTCAACAACCTAAGATTACATGACGTTATTTTAACTGACCAATGAGGTGTCGTCCTTAAAATAACCACGCAGTATGACACAGAACCAAAAATAGATTTCAAACAATTTTCATTGGAAGAGGCCCATGTATGGGGGATTCGCTCTCTTCCTTCATCCTCTCTTGCTTAAGGCAAAGGAATTTGCGTCGGTAGCTGTCGGGCTTTTTATTGAACATGAGCGGCGGATCAAGTCTTTGCTCTGCCATTGTCTTGTTTCCTGACCTTTACCAAGAAACATTGCAACACATCGTCCACACAGGTCAGGACACACACAGGTAAGTAAATGGGTACCAGAAAGCTGTTGGCAAAACCAAGCAAAACGCTGTGGCTGCCCTTCGATGGATGCTACCTCCTAGAGGAGGAGGAGGGAGACAGGGGGCGGGGACCTGGAAGAAAAGGGGGCTGCAAGCGTACGGGAAGCGGGAAGCGGGAAGCGGGAAGCGGGAAGCGGGAAGCGGGTGAAATAATAATAATAATAATAATAATAATAATAATAATAATAATAAGCGAATATTTTAACAGGATAACCCTTCAGTGCAAGAGCACTGTTATTAATGGGGTCCTGTAGCATAAAAGCCTCAAAAAAAAAAGCCAAATATTTAAAATCTAAAATCTAAAAACTAAAATCTAAAGTCTAATCTAAGGTCAAGAATCTAAATTATAAAAAATTTAATAAAGTAGATGAGGATGAGAAATTAAATGAGAAAAATTACACAAGATTGAGTACTATTTTGCTAAAGGAAGAAAAGGTGGGGACCGACAAAAAGGGGCAGGAACCGGGACGAAAGGGCATGGGAAGTGGGAAGTTTACATCTCCTTGTCCCCTCTCCCCCTCTCCCCATCCTATCCAGGGGGGAGATTTTGCTTAAAACGCCGTCTCCGGTGAGTTATCTATATCTTTCATACCTTAGACTGGACACGGAGCCCGTTTACTTTTTTTATGTACCCCGTGCTACAAATGCTTAGTAAAGAGTAGGCTTAATGAGCTATTGCTCCTGTAAGAAACTTCCTCTAGTCTCATTCTTAGACATCCGAAATGTCACCAAAATGAATTAACTGTGAAGACCTGAAGGAAAGCCGTACGGGAATTTGGCATGACTTTACCTACCGTCTGCCAGAGAAGTAGGATTGTCCACATCAATTTTCACAGGTTGCCCAGCATCCATTGCAGCCTGAAAACTAGCGCAGTTTTGAGATTCAACTCCCTGCAAACATCAAGAAAAAAGGTCCAAACGCTTTCATGTGCCTTTACTATCGGACACGCTTATCACGAGATATCGGGGAAGGGGAAGGGGGAATGGAGCAGAAACACGGGAGAAAGGGACAGAAACCACAAGTAAACGGCTTAATTTTGCGCTGTTAGATCGTTGAAGGGGGAGATAAGCTTTAAATTTATCTCGAGCGACTTTTGAATGTCGCGTGCACTTCTGGAAAAGTGTACCAACTTTTTGCATTTGGTAAAGCCAGGGATAAAAAGGCATAAACGAATTTCAAACTCACTATGATCTGAATATTAGGGTACACTGTCTTCACTGCGAATGCCACTCCTGCTAGAAGACCCCCTCCTCCCACGGGAAGCACTACTGCATCCAAACAGCGAACTTGGTCGATGATTTCCAATCCCATGGTTCCTTGCCCACTTATCACGTGAGGATGATCACACCTGTTTGGAAGGCAAACAAAAAGGGATTAAAAGAAGAACTTACAATTTGCTCCCAACTAGTCATATAAGAAATTTTTAGAAACAAGTTACAAGACAAGAATCTCACCCATCAATGTAAGCTAAGCGCTTCTCGGTTGCCATGCCAGTAGCAAATTCCTTCGCCTATAAAATAAAACAACGAAAAAAGTTTGCTATGAAAGTGTAATAGGTGAAAGTGAACTACAGATTAAAGATTTATGAGTAAAAAAAGATACTCGCAGTGATTCTAAGAATTTAAACTGCAGGTGTAAAGAAAATCCAAAAAAATCAAGTTTGAATGCTGCAAGTTGAACTTATGACAAAAGCTAAGGATAAATTCACACAACGGCCGCAAGTGGCTCACAAGACCGGCCCTTAATACTGGTTTCTGTAAAATGAAGCCACTAGGAAGTCCATCGCAGGATTACCCCTCAGCAGTTTGTCGCTGGTATAAGTATGTATACGTCTGGGTGGAGAGAGATTAGTAAAGTTTCTCGTTTTTTGTGGAAACAACCCGACACTACGTAGAGGCTCTGAGACATCGACCTTCTGGATTTTCGAAAAAGTCCGAAGCGCTACTGAGCCACAACAAAACCATGCCTTTAAAATAATCTGAATAGAAATGTCTAATTAACATTTCTCGTTTTGGCCTGAGGAATATAACTGGCGAGTTGATTTTGGACGTAATTAGGGCGGTTTCAGTGTAGTGTCACCATCCGTCCGTTGTTGATTTCATCTCACCTATCCAACCCGTGAATAAATGCATGCATATTATTATATGGCTGTGTGAGCGGGCAAGATGAACCAAATCCTGCGCTCTGATTGGCTTCCCGAGTCGGCAAGATGGAGCTATCTTGCCGGCTCGGGAATGCCCGCTGTGTTCCCGCAAGAAAAATTTCTACAAAGCCAGTTCACCAAGGTTTTCATTTGTAATTCCCGCTAGAGTATGTTTTGGGACAAGAAAAAGATTTTCCACAGTTTCTTTCTATTGATGGAGTCGCAAAAAAAAAAAACCGGCTGAAAGCCTCGAAGAGGGTGAAAACAAAGAAAACCGAGATGTTGACGATATCGTGAACAACTCATTATAAAACCTCTTTGGTGTTCTCTTGGCCATATAATAATTCCTTTATTGACCAAACTCGCTTGGTTAAGATGACTGGATGTTGGCCTCTTTCATTTTTTGCGTTTTTATGGTGCTTGGTATGGAACCTGGCCAATATTCAGCCATCGTGCCCTCACGCTTGGTCAATAATGCATATATACAGATAATACTGAGGGTGGTCCCATCCGTGGTTTGTGTCATATCCGCAGTACTGTGTCTCGTACCCAAAACGAGGTGACTGCAATTTTTTGAAGTAGTCATCTATAGCCACATGAAGATCTAGTCGAACCCAGATCTCCCGCTCTGAGGACTGGTCCCCTTCCACCTGAGCTGACCGGAAGTGACATCGTGTCATCGGAAAGCCATTTAAGACTACTCAAACTTGTCTTCTCCATACTTGCCTCCCATTGGTTGCTTCCCTTAATGATGACTTTGGCGCCAAAATTCTTGCACATGGTCTGTTTAATCAAAGGTGAGTTTTCTGGCAAGACCACATGAACAGGAATCCCAAGGGCTTGGCCGTGAAACGCGAGAGCGATCCCATGATTGCCCGACGATGCGGTTATGACTCCACGATCCTTTTGATCCTGAAATGAGTCAAGCTGATGAAATCTGTGATGAGCCAATGTAATTTCCGCATGGCAAAATGGCTTAAAAACGTGTGAGGCACAGGAAATAACTAGAAGTGAAGTGAAGTGAAGTGAAGTGAAGCGAAGTGAAGTGAAGTGAAGTGAAGTGAAGTGAAGTGAAGTGAAGTGAAGTAAAGTAAAGTGAAGTGAAGTAAAGCAAAGTGAAATAAAGTGAAGTGAAGTGAAGTGAAGTGAAATAAAGTGAAGTGAAGTAAAGTGAAGTGAAGTGAAGTGAAATAAAGTGAAGTGAAATAAAGTGAAGTGAAATAAAGTGAAGTGAAGTGAAGTGAAGTGAAGTGAAGTAAAGTAAAGTAAAGTGAAGTGAAGTGAAGTGAAATAAAGTGAAGTGAAGTGAAGTGAAGTGAAGTAAAGTGAAGTAAAGTAAAGTGAAATGAAGTAAAGTGAAGTGAAGTGAAGTGAAGTGAAGTGAAGTGAGGTGAAGAAGTGAGTAAAGCGACGTCGAGTGAAGTAAACGTAAAGGAGATCAGACATAGACATAAACGTGATTTAGACAAGGAAAAATATTCTGTAAAAGGTAGAAAAAAATGCACGAATACTGTTTTACAAAATTTTCGTGTTCCTTTTCCCCACCCAGCAGAGCCAGCTCCTCTCACTTCTTGGGGCAGGAAATTCCCTAGGAGAGTGCGTTTTGGATAAGTAGATTAAAGTGGAGTTAATTATAACTTACTTCAGACAATAGCAACAGGGAGTTGATTGCTCCTCTTTCTTTAAAACTGAAAAGAAATCAATAGTTAAAGAACTTTTTTCCATATTTTTTGAATGAATACTCATGAAAGCACTAACTTCGAAATTGTCGTTGTATTCTTACCTTCCTGAGGGATGCAAGTTTTCTTTTTTCAAAAATACCTCCATATTATTCAATTCCGGCATGGTGCATTTCTGGTGTAAAAAATTAAACATATCTGCATAAACTGATACCCTCTGTTAAAGGAAGCTTACGACCTGTACGGTCTGTAAAAAAAATTCCGCTGTCATTTCTCTGCATACTCTTAAGGGGGGAGGGGGGACCGTTAATTACAGATCTGGCACGAAGTTAAGGTATAAAACCACTGCAAAAACCGTGTACCGTGTACCTTAACTTCGTATTAGGTTCTCTTTTAAACCGCCGATCTGGATTGATCCGTTCAACTGGCTACTACTAATTGTACGTAGCGGATGGTATTGGCCATCCCTCGTTCGTTTCACCACAGCATTCGGCATGTTTAAGTTGAGATCATATCATTTTTAGGCCACAAAC
>Ga0126336_10000695_pt1 | contig 15004 bp, 16 predicted proteins | sample SidCmetagenome_FD_92530 | JGI IMG/M metagenome (GOLD analysis project Ga0126336, IMG submission 92530) | Coral microbial communities from El Islote,Puerto Morelos, Mexico - Siderastrea C C metagenome | ecosystem: Host-associated > Invertebrates > Cnidaria > Coral | place: El Islote,Puerto...
CACCATGATAAGCGTTTGGTAGGTGATGGGAAAGAATATGAACAAAAACATGGCTAAAATGCGAATCTGGAAAGGACCAAACTGGCCAATACGCCTCAAAACCGAGTCCACGTCTAAAGCCATGTTGTATTCTGAACTAGTGCTCTTGGATCCCTAGATACGGTGTCACTTGAGTCTCTATAATGTAAAATAATCCGGGGACTAAGGTAACAAGGCTAAACTAAAATGTTTTTTGATATGCTACAGTTTTTATTCAAGCCGAAAAAATATAAGCGTAGGATATAACACGAACCTTAACAGGGAGAAAATTATCCTGTTAGCTAAATCAAAACTAAGCTTTGCTCAGCGTTGTATGATGTTCAATTCACCGGCTTAAAATCTATCGCGTGATTTGCTTGTTTGCGTGGGAAAGAGTTTGTCACGTTATTACCGTATGCATTAATTAAAAATATTGCATCACCGGGTAGGCTAATGATTGCACTGCGTCACGCAAACCATCCACAATTTCTGTCGTTCGCTTGTCTTGGTAGAGTGCAGTTATCGGGAGTCGAATTGAAATTATAACCATGGTAACGACATCGGTCTGTGTTTTTTTTAAGGCGGTTAAATTTTCATTTTCTAATCAGCTTCAGCGCCACCGTTTTCTTGTCGTAGCCAACTACCCATTCTCCTGGAGAGAAGACTAAAGGGTGCTCTGTCATATGGGCCATACACCTACGTGCCGCTGGACAGAGTATTGTGCATCTTAATCTGGAAAAGGGCACATAATAGCTCTTTTGCTGTGAAAATAGGTTTTGATTTTGTTTATTTGTTTGCTTTTTGAGTACGAGACGGGGTTCCGTTTCAACCGACCAGAAGATAAGGGAACAGTGGGAAACAACTTTCGTCAATTTAAATACTAAGCGGTTAAATATAAATGTGCAGTTTGTCAGGCAATTTAATGCATAAAACTTCATAAATTATACCCCTGGTATTTTCTCAGACTTTTTTAAATTTAACTTATCGTAAAATGTATTATTCTACGTATAATTTGTGTTTTCCGCATTGTTCGTCGACAGAACCACCTTTAGAACGGTGCTCATTAGCATATCTATAACTCTACTTTTTTGTTTGAGATGTCAACACCAGAATTCAGAGAAATGTACTTCAATTTTTAGGCTGAAAGGATTATTAGTAACATGCATGTACCAAATACAGCCTATTTAATACGTTTATTCTTGGTTTTTATCGCAGAACAAATTTGTGCCTAATATATGTTTCATCATCAATATATCATCATTTTAAACTGTAAAAAAGAGTATAATTCTCTTGACTAAAAATAACAAAGTAGAAGGACCCCGACACCTACTTTCTTTCTGGAGACGTTAAAAAGGAAAAGCCTCTCTCATTCTTATGTCTGAATTTTATAAATGGCACTATTGGAACTGAGCATTTGAAAGAATTCCTTGGAAGAACTTAATAACTTCACTGATTCTAATGTCGACTGAATTTTGCGTGAGATGAATTAATTAGCCCTGCATTTTGTTTACTGAATGATAAAATATACGACAGGTAAGTACCATATTCTCCACGTCATTGAAGATTAAAATGAATTAGCGGTGATCGGTAGAAAGAAATGTCTTTAGCAATGGCTATCGGTGACATATACTTCACCCAAAAAGGGAGATTTGACGTTAATCATAAATTTATACCTTTTTTTTGTTATTTTGAAGTCGTGCAGAAACTAAAGGAAACAAAATGTCGGTGAATAACGACAAACTACACAAAAAAAAACGCTAACAGTTTTTTCCTCTTTGAAGGCTCGAACTCTTTAAATAAGCGAAACAACTTTACTTCTAAATTTCACATAACTTAGTGAGATGTGAATTAAATGATGTGCCACAGCTGTACAACAGCTGTACAAGGCTTTACTTCCCGTGTGTGAGTTAAGTTTCGTTTAGTTTGGTAAGTGCGAACATCTTCTTACAGAGAATTGATCGTCATTTTTTCAGGTAAGTTCAATACTAGTTGATTTTTCGCTTTGTGTAATTGAGTTGTTTGCGCTCAAGTTAGTTGTCTCTGTCACTTATGGATCGAGAGGATAAAATTGACTAGAGTCGAAGCATAGGACACATATCTGAGTACTTCCGCAGTATTTAAGCCTGCTAAATTGAGTATCAGTGTCTTCTTGAGTCGTCGTTCCCCTAAAGCATGTTTCTATTGATGACTGAAGTTATAAACACTTGCGAAGTCATTGAAAACTAACCGCAGAATGGCTTAATAGGTTTTCTTGAATAGTATAATTACTACTCAATGTTATTCAAAGAAATAAATTTAATGGTAATTATTATCTGCTCATATGCACGGCGATTGTTGTTATTCAGAAGAACTCTGCACTTAACGTTATCATGATCAAACTTTTTATTCAGTACTCCTCGCTTCCTTTTCACAAGATTAAGTATATTCAGTTTGTAGAAGTTCAAGATTAATGAATTTTTGAGAGCAATTTAATTTTCGAAGTTTCAGGAAATACTGATGAATGGGTTCAGTGAGTTTACAATAAATGTACCACTTTTAGCTGTTCTGCATAAGCTAAACTGGTATAATTGCTCATCATAGACCTTTTTAGTCCTTTTCCCGCCATTTTTGAGGATTGCAAATTAACTTAGCATGAAAAACAATATCAGATAATTTCCACAAAATTCCAATCCTTAAAAATCTATCAATCAGTTCTCAGACGTTGGACATACCCCCAACAATAATACTCTCCGTCACCCCCCACCCCCACGAGAAAGTTGAAAAATGTTGTGAGAGACCCTCACCCGTTCATTTTTTGTGAAGTTGCAATATCTTGAAGTATTTCACCTTTAATAGATAGCGTGTGAAGCTCTTTACAAGATGAGGTAAATATCATGGGTTGTGGAGCTGCGGAGGGCCTGTTATGTCATCCTGGCCAAGATGGCCAGCATCTTGGATTTCACTTAAAATTAGAACTTTTCAAAAACGGCGGAAATTGAATTTTTATGCAAGGCATGTTGAGTATTGTCCGACAAAAACTTCCGTTCGGTTTTTCGAAACATCAGGCAATCTCACCATAAACAGTTTTTTTCAAGACTACACTCACCTGGACGACCATACTTACCCGAGCTATGAAATGTATAATCAGCGTCATAATTATTCTATATTTTTGTTACCGAAATGAATCCCACATAGTCTTGTCCCGATCTTATCCTGTTATTTACTTATCTGTCATGGTCATATGTAATTTTAGAGGTATAAGCTTTTGGTCTGGGCTTTTGTTCTCAATATTTTTTCCCACTTAGAATTGTGTTAAAAATCTGCAGTCACACACACTGTTATACGTGTGGACAAAGACTTCTCTATTACGTCACTACGGTTCAATGTTTCTAGGTTTAATATTTAAAGAGGTTAAAAGATTTGGCTGCAGGGCGAATCTTGGGTAAGAAAATGAGGTTTCCTGTCAAACAGTAATAACTTCATTGTTACGTCTTTTCGCAAGACTTAAATTTCGCGATTTGGTAAAAGAAAAGACCGCGTCAAAAAAAAGTAAATTTAGTGAACGTTTGCCAAATGCTTATCCACATGATGCACGTATATATTGGAATCGGCGCTACGTATTCGAATTTTATTTATTTATTTTTTTGTAATGACATCGAAAAAAGTTTTAAGAAAACAGGGTGACAGGTTCTTTTGCGACAAAGCCCAGCGTTATATTACACAGGTCAGCATTTAACAATACTCGTTTTCCCTGTTGTACGTGTATTGTGACTATCATAAATTAATAAACGTCCAACCCAAGAGTCCACGATCCTCATGTAGGGATACTACGCTTTTATAGTAGGGTATTAAATTTGGCATCGTCAATTTTTGCGAGAACATTTTTACTGATCTTTTATTTCGCGATATTTTTGCATTCGCGAAAACGCAAAGATTACGTCCCGCTAAGATAAGTAACAATAACGTAATATTTTATTCGTGACATAAATTCTTTTCGAGTGATCATTGGCCTGTTAAAGTTTACATTTATTTCTTTGTAATTTACCATCTTTCTTTCTTTATTATCACACACAGTGCTTTCGACATCGCTAACCCTAGCAGTATGCACGACGCATATCACAACGAACTCAGTAAATATGACCTCGTTCGCCACGAGTCTCCCAGTAGCTCAGTGGTTAAAGCGCCCAACCGGTGTACGGAAGATCATGGGTTCGATTCCCGTCGGGGAATCAGATTTTTTCTTTGTCCCACGCTCGTGACAAACTGAATATTCCATCTTTCTCATTTCTCATTTTCAACCCTAGCTATTTTAATTACGTTTCATAACTCACTTTTTGTTATAATCAGATATAGTTATAGGAGTAGGACTTAGCAAAGCCCTTAAGGACTAACAAAAGCTGTCCCCTTTTGATTTATTAATTTCCTCACGTTGTTTTTTTTGTTTTTGTTTCGTTTTTTCTTTTGTTTGGGGTTTGGTTTGCCTTTCTTACGTTGGCTTTCTTATGGTCTCTAGTATTACGTACTAGCATGTTTCTTTCCCTGCCCGACATGATCAATAACTTCAGAAGTAGCAGAAACGAAGTGTTAGTCATTTGTCATTTATTTCTTAAACGTAATCTCATTTTATTGTTATATTTTCATTTAAGTTCATCAATCATTCTCTCAATCATCAATCATTCTGAATTATGTGACGTTGCCATCCACGGAAGCTATGTAGACTCTTATCATTTCTTGGGTAGGGGGTCACTTATTACTTAGGTAGGGGTCACTGTGACTATGACAATTTCATAATTTATCTTCTTAAAAGGAATAAAGCCCTTTAAAATATCAACAAATCCGGTGAAAGCAGAGCTCGATACAAATGACACCATTTAACATCGTCTTTGCCAAATGATCACTGTATTTGGTAGAGGACTTGACAGGGTCTAGCACAGAAGGTGGCAAACGACGGCTTTCAGAGAGTGTTCTCTCAGGGCCCTATGTGCAACTTGTGCATGAACCTCGGGCATGATCAGCTTGGATATTGGATGATTAGCAGGTAAAAGAGTAGGGTGGAGCTCTTCATATAAGAGGGGTGCATTTCTAAAACTTACCCGACCCTGACCACGCCTTCTCTAATAAATGGTGCTAATTCTTCGAAGCGAGATTCCCAGTCTCCTAGCTGTCTTTGAGCCGAAATATCCCAGTAGTGTAGAGCTTGCTCGATTTCTGCTGGCATTAATGGTCCATCACGTGGATCGACACTGGACGTCTGGTGTTTCGTTCGTTTTCTTGCATTTGACAGGATTAACGCATACAGTAGGCGGTAACTCTCAGAAGTCTTTGCCAATCCGAAAATGTGGCTGGATCTAGGAGATCTTCGGTTGGGGCAACAGCTGCGATATGTTTGTGTTTTGAATTCTTCATTTCTGGGTCATTTTCCATTGGTGTGTCTAGTGTCTCCTTTGGCCGTTGTTATTTGGGCCTTCTGAGGAATGCAGGACCTGTAATTCATCTGCCTCGGTTCTTCGGTGGACAGTCCCCTGCTGAGGTCATCTGCTGGATTGAGGTCAGTAGAAACGTACTTCCAATTCTGCTGGTCCCGAGTGGACTGGATTTCCGTGACACGGACTCCCACGAATGCTTTCATTGGTGAGGTCTCTGAGCGAAGCCAATGAAGGACTATTTTCGAGTCAGATCATAGCTCCACGGACTCGGGTTTCTCTTTAAATTCTTCGTAAATCGTTTTTGTGAGCCTCGACATCATGAGCGCTGCCATCAATTCGAGCCGCGGAATCGTGGTTTATCCCAGGAAGAGGGGTAGGGGAAGGGGCAAGTCTCGCCTTTGCTGGCATCAAACGGACTCCAGAAACATCTTGGGTCGGCCACAGCAAGTACGCTACTGCTTCATAAGCGTCGTTGCTAGCGTCCGCGAAGGCATGCAACTGAGACGGACCAGCTGTGGTAGTCGGTTTAGAAATTTGACACATTCCAGCCTTTCCATGTCAACAAAGAGATGAATTCAGAGTAGTTTCATCTCCTCAGGTACAGGATCGTCCCAGTCGAACTGCTTCGATCTCCAAATATTCTGCTAGGCGATTCTTGCTTTGATGGTGTCTGCTGAGGCTAATCCAAAGGGGGTGATAAATCTGAGTACAGTACTGTTCGCTTTGTGAACTTTCCGCTTAATTGAAGATTTTTCACTGTAAAATTTATGGGATCTGTCTGATGTCTGATGGTTCCAACCGACTCCTGGAGTCTTTATTTCCCCTCTCCTCCCATCCAGGTTGATTTCTGTCACTGGTGGTTTCTTTACGTAATTGCTGCCAGACATCTCCTCTTCCGCGGAGTGCAAGGAACAAAACCACTGCTTAATCTTGAAACTCCCCTGTGCAAGAACGGTATCTAAGGCTTTTATTCGGCTAACTGCCTCTTTTGGGGTGGAACGAGAGTGGATCAGGTCATCCAAGTAACGATAACGGCATAGGAATTTCTGAGGCATCTGGGAATTCTCTCTCGTTTTCTTTAGCCATCCTCAGCATGACAAAACTGGCCATGTCGGGTGATGGTTTGTCACCAAAGGTCAGTCTTGATAAGACGTATATGACTGGCTGCTCCTGTGTCTGGAGATTTCGCCAGAGAAACCAGTGGACATGTGTGTCCATTTCCGGTAAGAAGATCTGCAGGTACAACTTTGAAATGTCCCCAGTGGAAGCCACAGGATCTTCGCGAAAGCGCACCAGTACCCAAAAATTCCTATGAGGCAGGGTCCCTTGCAAAGGAATGAATTAAGGGAACTCCTTGGTACTTGCAGGCAGGATCGCAGACCACTCTGAGCGGAGTACTTGGTTTATCCGGGCGATAAACACCACGATATAGAAGGTACTAGACAGGCTTAATATCTTGCCTTAATTCTTCTTCTGTTAACGGGCAAGCCCAGCCGTTCGCTAAGTACTCTCAGATCTTATCGTTGTACATTTTGGCCGTGGACTTATTCTTGGACAGGCTTCGTTCCAAAGACTCCAGTCATTTCTCTGCCAGTGTGTAATTGTTTGGAAGAAGGCTAGGATCCTTTTTCCATGGGAGGCCTCTGACGTAACGGTTTTCCTCTTTAGTGCAGGAAGCTACGAATAACTCCATTGCCATTCGATCTCCTTTGGACATTGTTACCTTTGGACATGAAAAGCAAGGTGCCTGCACCCCTAGTGTTTCAAATTCGTAAAATCGCTCCATGTTAATTAACCTTCTGGACGAAGCTGTTCGAGCATTCCCTTTGTGTTGTCCGCTCCAATAATGTGTCATCCTAGGCGTGTGCGCTTCCCCACTGGCTAGAACAGCAAACCTTGACACACCACTTCTTCTGCATGAAGATGGCTGTACTGGACTCCCAGGATTAAATCGATTGGTCTTGCTTTATGTGGAAACATCGCAAAGGTGAAAGAATGGATTTAGCTACTTTCTGCCAAGGGCGGCTTCAATGATAAATTCTTCCTCTTTGTTATTTTGTTGTACTCTCTCGCTTCCGACTACAGCCAGGTCAATTCGCTCTGCTCTTGATCAGCCGAGCGCTCTTCCTTTTCTAGGATCGAAGCCATTCTATTCTGTCGCTTTTTCTGGGGCTGTCGTTCTTAAGGACGTCGCTGAAATCAGGATCGAACTCTTTGACTTTTTTTTCTTACAAAATTGCTAAAAAGGTCCTTAAATGGTACATTTGGGGAACATTTCCCTTTTCTCTGATTTTAGTGGCCACAGTTTTCCATTTTTCGATTGGGTGATCTGGCAAACATCTTAAGATCTTTCAAAGATTATCGCTCGCGTTTACGTCAGCGAAGTAATTAATCTGCCTGAGCGTTGCAAAGCAATTAATCATGTCAGGGAAAACTCGCAAAGGGCTTGCTGATCGTTCGACTGAATTTTTCGCCTCTCCGTCATCTTGCTGATAAATGCCCTGGCGACAACACTGGGTTGACCGAAATGTTCTTTAAGAGGTTGAGGGCAGTGGCATACATGATTCCTTGTGATCCTGGGCCAGATATCGTGCATGCAGCATCGCCTGTGACATGTATCGTCCGTCAAATGCGGTTTGTCATGAATGTGTGTTTTGAACTGTTTGTAAAATTCCACGTAATGTAATGGAATTCCGTTAAATGCCACGAGCTTGACAACTGGAATATCTTTGATTGCTTCAAGTTTGTACAAAACATCTGCAATGGTCATTTCACGCACAGCAGAAGGTAATCAAGTTTCTTCAAATTCCACCACATCGTCTATCCGCGCTTCAAACGAGCGGGCGATTCGTGATTCCATGTCAGCATGTGTGTTTCTCTAGATGGCGTGAAACATTGTTGAGATAAATAACTAATGTTGCGATATCTTGCTGTTGATGTGGCTGTTCCGATAAATTTTGCGGTGCGGAAGTCGCGCTGAAATTGGTCGATCCATTTGGCTCCGAGTTGTTCCCACTGCCAACGGAAGAATTAGTACCTTTGTTCGGAGGTGGAGGCGTCTCGTCTTCTAAGTGGTGGGTTCCTTGCATAACTGAAGGGACTCTTGTTCTTGAATAATCGATTGTTGTAAATTCTCTTATGTGATAGGCATGACAAGGGATTCTTGTTCTACAACAGTGGGTGGTTGAGGTTGAGCTGTGCTGGAGCTTTCCAATGATTTAAAGCAGCTCTTAGCTTCTTCTTCAATGCAAAAGACATCGTTGGTGAGCTCGTCCTCCCATTTATCCAATTGAGGGACTCGTGTCGGTTCTGCAAAGTTCGGCGTGAACCTCACAGGCCAAATGGCAATCCTTTCGCAATTCTTCGATCTCCTTCTCGAGGCGTTTCTTTGTCTGATTTCCATCGGCAATAAATTTTCGAATACGTTTAATCGAACGGGTGATTTTCCCTCTGAGTACCTCTCATTTATATTTCATCTTTATCACACCGTCTTCGGATCCCACTGAAGAGCTTCCGATGTTTTCAGTGGCTTGGGTGGACCGTTGACACTCATAGTTCATCAGTCCATTTGCTGCTAATTACCAAAGCATATGAATCTTCCTTTCTGCCTATAGGTCGGCAACAGCGCACTGCTGTATGGGATAATCAGATTTTTAGTACAGAAGGTGACAAACACATCGAGCTTTCGAGATTTCTTTAATAATGTTAAACCAGATTCTGCAAAACAAAGGTTTACATTGTACTAATTGCTATTAAAGTCTAAGCTTGACGAATTTATAAACATTTGGAAATCCAATACAAACTTATGAACAAATGAAACGAAAAAAACGAAAAAGTGGATCTCTCTAGCGTGGAAGAACTATTAGACAATCTTGTCGATGTTCGTGAGAACATTAACGGTGCTAACCGCAACTGAAATCTAACCCTAAAAATTCCACTCTTAAAACTCGAAAAAGAGGTATTCATATAGCGTCATTCAAAGAAAATCGCAGTTCAATAATCATCGCATTGTTAAGAAGTAACACATTCTTCTTGAATCACGCATTATTCAAAGTTCGAAGATCACGTAATTGCTTTTAGGGAAAAACTGGAACTGTTTGGACCAGGGTCTTTACTGAAGGTATCCTTTTTTTTTACAAAGAATCTTTACACGGTGCAGAATGGGGCAATAGATAAAAAATTAAACGAATGAATGAGTCAATGAATAAATGAATCAACGAACGAATGAATAAATGAATGAATGAATGAATGAATGAATTTTGCACCCTATGCCAAATTGGGACCTAATTAATCCCATGAGACAAAGAATCGTTTAAAAGGAAAAACTCTCTAGGTTTCGAAGAAGAAAGACGCTCATAAGCAGAAGTAGTAAAATCGAGTTGAGATTAAAAAAACTACGAAGTTCATGAACAGGGAAAGGATAACAGAATTTTTGATGACAAAAAAAAACTGCAAAAATAAATCCTCAGATTTCCCTGCGAACGACCTGCAACTCCAAACTAGAATGAATGCATGCAAGGATGGATGGATCAATTAATCAATCAATCAATCAGTCAATCAATCCATCAATCAATAAATCAATCAATCCATAATGAACATTCTCTTTTTTGCAGGGAGGGGGGCAAGATTACGTAATTGTTTTGGAAGGTTGGCAGCTTCAGCTTCCACTTGGTATTGATCAGTTTTTTTTCCATTTTCATGTGTATCTGCATCGATCATGGTTTCAAAAAACAGGACAAACATTTCTGCAGTTATGGTCGAAGTGCTGTTCATACTAGTTGTGCTTGTGTGGAATGGACACAGTGGCGCCCTTGCCCGCAAAGGTGAGCAGAGATCATGCTTCATTTCATTAAATTTATTTTCCATAGTTTATTTAGAATATTACGATATTACAAAAGGCAAAGGGTCAGGCCTCGTTGGCAACATGGAAATTTTCATTGGTGGTCTGAACCTCTCTGAGGGATTGCTTTCGTAAGACATCTTGACTGCTTTCATTTTGCTACCACCGTCACGAAACAAGTTTGAACCTTAAACAATAATCGAACACAAACAAAAAACACCAATTTTTCAAAACTTAAACAACGTTTCTTTTCAGGTCTGCAACATGAGCGAATGATGTCACATGACGTAACACTTACGTCCTGTTCTCAAACATCGGCCATCTTGGATCCGCTTTTCCACCCAAAAGTAATAATCAATAAAAGAACGCTAAATGCTAATTCTAATTTCCAGTATGACCTTGAATAACTATATTGTACTGAAAACCCTGCCTTTACGGTGGCCTCTTTCGTAAGTGATCATCAATCCTGATTCCAAGGGAGGTGGCATATGAGAGTTTGCTTTAGATACCAGTTGGAAGAAAATGTTTTTTTTCTTTTTTAGGATGATGATACAAAGTAATTTTGCGTAGATTTAGTTAAGATAGTTTTTAATTATTTTTATTCATAGAGTGTGGATCAGTGGTAAACAATACGCTTACAAGCCCTGGATATCCTAACAACTATCCAAGCAAAATGGAGTGTAGTTATTCGGTGCCAATTCCGGAAGGAATGATGATGATTCTTGACTTTCAGGAGTTTGACTTAGAGCCTGAAAAATCATGCGGGTGAGTAAAGACAAGGCTATCACTGTAACATATGCTATGTAGTTTATACTGTTGTTGTTGTATAAGCGTATACGCGCCATTGGATCTGAGCATGCAGCGTTATTTTTTTATAAATGAACGGCTGGTAAGAGCCCTTTCACAGTAAACTTTTCACTTTTGCATTAAAACGTATTTAAACTTGGATCTGAGGCAACTGGGCAGAAACCACAAAATTGCCCGGAATTGTCTCACATCATCGTTCAAATACATCCACTTCATAATGCAAATGAGAAAAGTTAGCTGTGAAAAGGGCTATTACAGTACACCTGAGTCCCGGGTGTCGCTTAGCATCCTGTTAATTTTTTCGTAAGCGCGTGAAAGTACTGACACTGACCACGGAGCGATTTCAGAAACAAGATTTAGTAGCTCTAGTCTTTCTTCTTAAACTGAATTTATGAGGATTTTCATACAAATATTAAACCTGTTTCGCGGAAGAATTAGCTTACCACATTTTACAAAACGAATTGGTCAGGGGGGGGGGGGGGCTGGTACAAGAGAGCTGTAAACCGTGCAACCGGTGACTTTATTTAAAAAGAAAAAAAGCGGCGGCGATTTTTTTATCAAACCACCACGGTGAACTCTCGAAGCGATTTAGGCGGCAAATGATGGAGTTAGAGTTTTTTTTTTTTTCAAAATAGAACAGTAAACAGTCCATTTTTACAAAGAACAAAGAACGCTGACTCGGTCAAATTTAATTTCCTCCATCTCGCATAGGAAGATGCTGACAACATTTCAGAGACGAGCAACTGAAGTTGATGGTTCAACTTTGTTTCCTTGTTTGTTTGCTGTTGTTGTTTTTGTTGTTTCAAACGTTCCACAAACAGTTTAAATGGCGTAAAAGAAAAATAACGAAATTTCATTTGCAGCTTGTTCTTACTTTCGTTTATAGTCGACTGTGCTTGTAAGTAGCTATCAGCATTTTCCTCCGTGGGCTAAGTGGCTCAAAAAAGGCTTGGTTGTCATACTTTGCTAAAACCTCGGAATGGATTTGTAGCATTCTGATTGACTTATTGGAGACAGGTTTTTAGCTATTAACCCTGCTGTGACAAATATGGCCAATGAACACGTCAACAGCGAAGTGAGCTGAATTTTTGTCTCCTCTCGTGAACTGGCAAAACGAAAAATTAACGACGTTGTGTTTACAATTTCTTTCGCATTCACGGTCATTGAAATTTTACAAACAGCAGCTTATTATACTGGAGGCTTTTCCCTCCGAAATACCAAGACATGACATTACACAAAACACTATGTTGGGCTTGTAATTAAAATAACGAGTGTCACAGGCTTATAGCGAGTCCATAAGACCGGGATCGCAAGTGCATATAACCTTTGAATTATCCGCCCCAATTTGGACAGAAATTGCCGTTCAAAGTTGTCCGAGACAACTTCTCGATTTCTGCGCTAATATTCGCAGTAACTCACTGTACTGAAAAAAGTATGAAATCAATTTGCATTGCGTCATAGTGCCCCTGCTTTCTACGAATTAAAGGCATTGAAAGTTAAGAGTTAGCATTTCAACCACTGAGGTGGTGGTGTTTGGATTGTATAGAGTACAGAAAACACTCATCTGATTACTCCAGGTTAATCTGGACAAAAATGAGATGGGGCCAGTACAATCTGGTAAATTGCCTCCTCGATTATCACATGGGAACTTTCCAGTAAAGATGACATTTTGAAAAATATTGAAGTACGAGCTACCAGTTTAGAATTGCTCAAACTGAACAAGAAAGCCCAATAGGCATTTTAACCGGCTGTTCTCACCCACCACTCCCCCAGGTTAACAAATGTTAACGCGATCCCGTATTTATAGGAACTATCATAAGCGTAGGGGCACCTTCGGACTTGAAGGGGCGGTGACGTTCTCGCCTACGCTGCAGGCGTAAACGGGTAAGACTAAGGAGAGCGAGAACGTGGGAGAAAAATGGGGTTTCCCTAGCCCTCAGACACCCTTTTTCTCTCGTGTTCTTGCCCCCCTTCCCCTTCTCCGTTTACGCCTGCTACGCAGGCTATTCTCGCCCCCAAAAAATACACAATGACCGAAAGCGTAAGTGTTGAAATCGGGACACAAACGCACTTAAATTGTATGAAAAAAAAACATAAAACCTATACCAACACTCACGTCTAATGAAACCGTTTTTATTCCAAAAATAGTTATTTTGAAGCCTCGCATAATCTATGACCTCTATCTACAGTCTACTGGAACTAGTAAAATCAGAAACTTATTAAACGAAAGTTATTCTGTCCGCGGCATTGTCTTGTCCAAACTCTTCACAATGAATTTATTGCCATAGGAGCGCTTGATACAGATGGTATTGTTGCGGGGATAGCGGCCAGAATAGATGCGACCTTCAAAAACTCTGCCAGTCATTTCTAAGAGGCTGTTTGCGCGCAATGCTTCAATGACTTATGTAACTTTTTTTATTTGATTGGTGAAAGCGCACTGTCTTGAATTGACTGAACAGGCGTTGGTCTGCCTGGATTAGCTCCTTGTCGAGGTTATAGTACCTGACAACCAGGTCAAAGCTTTCACTGGTGGGCGAATCACTTAGGGTGATGTCGCCCAACCCACAAAGAACTTCTCGGTCATTTCCACCAAAGCCATTCTCAATTTCGGTTAGGATCTTATGCAGAGAGATGAAAAAGGTGTTGATACTATGAAAATCCTCTGCTTTTGATGGCGGAGGAGCAGCATTGACGCTTTGGTTTTCTGCGATTAACGCTTGTAAGCGCTGAGGGTTGTCGTCGTGGCACACGAGCATGGGGGAATGAAAAATATCCGATTCAGCTATCCACGATTTCATCTTATCACTAATACATTCACACAGTTCCCACATTGATTTTACAAAATGAATGAATGTAATAGACAAGTTTTGCAACATATTTCATTAACCAATGGGATCACGAGTTGATGACACCTGATGAGACCACATACCTTCTTTCGACGTTCGGTAGTTGGCATGTTCGCATTTAGTCTGGCATTTTGGAACGACAGTCGCTGTTTCGTTTCTCTTTTTTTGTTTTGTTTTGTTTTGTTTTGTTTTTTTTAGTTTTCTCCCAAGTGTTGTTGCCCCAGTTATGAGCGTTTTGCCTGAAAAAGTCCACAAACTCCGAAACTGGGGGGTGGGGGCCAGGCCTGTACGCCTATGCAAACTATCGTGACGATATCGTGACACAATATTTTGACTATAGCGTTACTGGATGACGTGTCTAAGAGATACACGCACAGCTACTGAAAAAGGCAGATCTAGACAGTAATTCGTCTTCGAAAAATTCAAGAAAAAGCTTATGCAGGGTGGTGGTATTCACTCCTCCCCCTTGTACGCCCAAAGGTAAACCCTGCTTAGCCTGGGGGGGGGAGGGGGCACATTGTGTCCGCGCTGACTTTAACGAATTATAACTTTTAAACGGCTAGACAAATAATCACCAAATCTTGTGACTTTTCCTAAAATTTATCAGAGAAAAGCTTCCTGTGTTAATTATGCGTCTATGATGATTGAAGTTTCCATGGCAACCGTCACTCAGGAGTGTATTTTGACTATTTTCTGCTTTTTTCAGTCTTTTTTTTTTCAGTTTTTCCCCTTCGTTTACTTTGGTGTGCTTGTTTTGATTGAGTATGTTTCTTAGAGCAAATTCATATATTTTTCGATGTCGTCATTGTCACCTGTAAGACTGTAGGCTGGGGAATCAAGATGGCAGCCTCAAAATTTAAAATGGCTGGTTTGTGACGTCATTGTGACGTAATAATGACGTGCTAAAAACGTGTCAAGTTTCATCACAAGAGCGTTAATACTTTTCGAGATCTATAAAGTGCTCCGCCCCCCCCCCCCCCCCCTTGGAAACCAAAAAAAACCCCCGCCGAAAAAGGGGAAAGGCCGTTTTTTTTGTTAAATATAAAAAAAAGATTTTAAAAAATTAAAAAAAAAAAAAAAGGAAAAAA
>Ga0126336_10000696_pt1 | contig 14993 bp, 13 predicted proteins | sample SidCmetagenome_FD_92530 | JGI IMG/M metagenome (GOLD analysis project Ga0126336, IMG submission 92530) | Coral microbial communities from El Islote,Puerto Morelos, Mexico - Siderastrea C C metagenome | ecosystem: Host-associated > Invertebrates > Cnidaria > Coral | place: El Islote,Puerto...
ATGAACACGAGTGGTAACGCGCGTCAAGCTCTTGTTTCAGGGCTTCAGCCATACACTTATTATGTCATAAAGGTGTGTATGATAATGCCACGGCTAGTAAGTCTAACTTGCCCGAGAAAACAGCGGACGTTTCGCGAGGTCGCCACTTGAGCCCTCGGAAAACAACGTCTGAGCTACGAGCGCAGAAATCCCATACTGATGACGTGTCACTACCCAGACTTAGGTAATGCTTCTGATTGGTTGAATCGAAATTCCTTCGCGTTTCAACCAATCAGAAGCACTACCTAGATCTGGGTAGTGGCACGTCATCAGTATGGAATTTCTGCGCTCGTTATTCAGACGTTGTTTTCCGAGGGTTCAAGTGGCGACCTCGCGAAACGTCGGCTGTTTTCTCAGGCTAGTATAACTACTATTTTGTTTACTATATTTGTGATACTTCTCGTAAACGACCACCCTGAGAGACCACTTGTCCTTGATACCGAAGTTCTTGAAAAACTCACCTTATGCCTGAGTTTTTCAGTCCTCTCCAGTTTTCGGTTTTCCCAGTACATTGTTGACAAAGAGGTAATTTATTTGTGGTTTGATAGGTGGCGGTGTGCACAACTCACGGTTGCACTGTGAGCGAGCCAAGAGCAGCAACGACTAATCCTGCAGGTGACATTTTGTTTGTTTGTTTGTTTGTTTGTTTCCCTTCACATATTTATTGGAAACTTACCTTTAAAAATTGTCCCGTCAACAGGCGTACATTTAATCTTTTTATTTGAAAACAGAGATTTAGACAAGTCTATTTTCAAAGGGCTTTCCATCTACACGTGGCAACTGTGGTAACGTGTTCAATTTAGTTTGGTACTAATACCTCTAGGGATTACTTTATAGAACACAACACTTTAAGTGTTAAATTCTAAACCTTTTCTCTTTTAATGTTTTAGCTCCAACAGGTTTTGCTCCACCGCGTCTTACCACAGGTTCAACGTACATAGAAGTCCGATGGGGTAAGAATAAAACCTTTGTAGACGTCAGTGCCTCAAAATAATAGTCCATATTTGTAACTACGTAACTCAGTAATCTTTTGCGATTGTTGGAAAGGCATTTCTTGCATACAAGACAAGACGAAATACGTGCAGCCATATAAACGCAACCATTTAATGTTGCTGTTTTACACTTTCAGTTCCTCCTTCTCGTCCAAATGGAATCATGTCTGGTTATCAGATTTTCAGAAGAATGGTCTACCCATGTCCAACAAGGTTTGTACCTGGGATTTTCTTGCTAAAAGTATTGAGATGCATGGGCGTTTTCAGGTATCATTCTGATTGATCTGAGTTGTATTTGTTTCCAGCCCTCCTCCGAAAGCTAAATGCACTTTCATCGAGTGTTCTCTGTCCGAGCAATTGTGTGGTGTCACGTGTTACAATCCAGCCAATCAGGTGCGTAAATGCAATATTTTGTTTAAAGTGGATGTATACTTAGCTGTCCAGCTAGGTTGCGGGCTCCCTAGTAAAATACAAAAAGAGATACAAAAGATTACAAACAAACAAGTTACTCGTGCACTTGTAGACGAAGACAGTGCCCCCACCAATACTTCTCAAGTTCGAGCCCCGTCATTGAGTGGGTGGAGTTAATACTGGTTTTTGTCTTTGCTTCGAACGTTTTTCCGGGTTCTCTGCTTCAAATTAACAAGAAAAAAGATTAACAATTTTATCTGAGATCCATCAATCACAACAGGTTTGCCAACTGATCGGTCAAGTTTTTGGACAGGAACAGTTTCTTCCCTTTTTTATCTAGTTTGTCTTCCCTGTTAATAAAGATTCCCTAACGTTATATTGAAAGCATATTTCTGGTATTTTTAGATGTGCTGTAATGGCGTTCTACACCCACGTGACCCAACCAAGACCTGTTGTGGCACAAGCTACCTGCGCAAGAACCAAGCCTCGGACGTGTGCTGTGGAAACGCCTTCCATATCCAGCGCGCCGAATATCAGTGTTGCTATGGCGACTACATCCGGGTCCCTTCAGGCAGTGTTTGTTGCCCGACATCTCAGCGGGGTAGAGTGGTGGGGCAAGGTAATGCCTGCTGTGGGGACACCCCTTATGACAGCGGCGGGAGTAGGATGTGCGTATGCGGTGCGCTTTACAATCCCATACCACCCAGGAAGTGCTGTGGCGGCAAAGTTGTGGCATCTGCGCAGGTTTGCTGCGGCGACGAATCAAGTGGGGCCGCGTATGACCTGGATTCTAGTAAGTCGTGCTGTGGAAGCCAGTATGTTCCTAAAGATACGAGCCTGTGTTGCAAGGGATCAGCGGGTGGTGTTGTGGTAAGTGGCAGTTATATTAAATTTTATTTACGCACGTAAAGTCATTGAAATTTTCGTACTCGTGTAACATGGGGCTGCTATAGAAGCTGGAGCCTCGTAATACTGTTCGAAAAAGAGTGGGGGGCTCAATTTCAGGTTTTATCATCTGGCCTCTAACCATTTATTTTTTGGTCGCACGTCCGATCTCACCTGTCCGTGGAAGTGCGCATTTGAACTATAAACATTTCTAACGTGAGCAACGTTTCATTTTCCAGGTATATAACTACACCAGTGCAGCCGAGAAGTCTAGCTCCAATCAAAAGTGCTGCGGTAAGGCAAGAGTGGTCAGCAGTTTAAGCTGCTGCAATGAGCGTGGCTATGACTCTAGTTACCAGACATGCGCGTCTAGATCAAGCAACGGGACAGTTGGTTGTGGACTGGGTACGATTTGCAATAAGACGGAGGCACGTGTGGCAATGTGTGATCGCTGTGATTTTGATAACACGACATTAAACTGTGGTTATGTACCAGGATATTATGACCCCTCGCCAGCGACGGTTGAGCCAAGGATTTGCGCGACAAATTACGAAGAGGTTCTCAGAAATCAATACAATCCAAACCTTCGATTTTACAACGACACCAATCTGACACCGCATACGCTTTATGATTATTATCTTGTAGCCATAAACAGCGTAGGAAACGTGTCAAGCACTGTCGCGCAGAGCCGCACATTAATGGGCCGACCTGAAGGACTTGAACCACCAGTTGCTGTCGCGATTTCGTCCTCAGAAGTTCGGGTGACCTGGCGCAGGCCATTGACTTCAAACGGGATTATTCAGGAGTATAGACTCACAAGAATTAACGGTCAAACTGGTCAGCGACGAGTGGTATATGCCGGTCTTAATATGACATTTACAGACCGTGGGCTTGAGCCTTTTACTGGATACCGTTACATCATCGAGGCTTGTACCACGCAGTGTGCATCAGCGGAAATGACCTCATTGATCTACACTGACCAGGCCGCCCCTGCCTATGTGAACGCGACCATTTTGCTTCCGGTAAACTTCAGTGCAATAAACGTAACGTGGGTGAGGCCTTCCAAGCCAAATGGGGACATTATTCGTTACAACGTAAGCCGTGTAGTGAACAGCACTTTCAAGATCCATTTGAATCCCAATGACAAGGGACTGGGCATGAGCCTTGTGATTGGTGGATTACAACCGTACACCAACTACACTTTCGAAGTTATCGCTTGTACCAAAGTGGGTTGTACAGCAAGTCCGCTAGCTTCTACGCTAACACTGCAGGCGCCACCGGAAGGTGTCCATTCGCCAAACCTCACTGTAACAGGTGCACGAGAGATCGAAGCTAAGTGGATAGAACCAGACATTCTGAATGGTGTGATAGTAAAATACTCGCTATACAGAGGAAACATGCTTGTGTATAACGGTACAGATGTCTGCTACAAAAACAGCGATGGTAAAGACACTTGTATTTTCCAGGATAAAGGCAATGGTCTACAGCCAGTGACCACATACAACTATTCAGTCGCTGCTACTACTGGCGGGGGTACCACGCGCAGTGGTATCTCTACTGCCACCACACCGGAGAGTTCTCCGGAGGCTATCCCCAAACCGCGTCTGATCGCACGAAGTGCTTACAGTATTTTCGCAGAATGGGACGTGCCCGGTCAGCCGAACGGCAACATTACGAGTTATTCGGTGGTTGTGAATGGGACTGAATACAATGTTGGGCTGGACAGGAGCAAGCAGGTCTCAGGACTGAAACCATTCACTGTGTACTCCGTCCGAGTCAAAGCTTGCACGGCGAAAGGCTGCGGACTAGGGGATCGAGAATATGTGACCACCCTTGAAGCACCGCCCATCGGTCAGGGGGCTCCGACTTTGCTGGCGCGGGAGTGGGATGTTGTCCAGATCACGTGGTCGCCTCCAAGCTCTCCAAACGGAATCATCACACGATACGAGATTTATCGCAAGATTGGAAGCAATGCTCCACTTCAAGTTTGCATAACACAGCAGCTAACGTGCCTGAACAGCCGACTATCAGGGTACACTGTATACTCTTACAGAGTGCGAGCTAGAAACAGTGCTGGCTCTGTTGACGGACCCTGGAGAGACGTGCGAACCCTTGAAGGACCCCCTCGGGGTATCAATCCACCCTTACTGAATGTGCTCAACTCCACCGCTATTTATGTTTCGTGGTCTGCACCCACTCAGCCGAACGGTATTGTCACGCACTATGAAGTGCGTTACCGACAGGAACTGCAAGTTCCGGACAATAGTAACGTCACTGTAGCCGCACGCGTGACAAGTAACGTCTTTAATGTGACGGTGAACGGCTTGACGCCGCACACTGATTATCAGTTCTTGATAGCTGCTATCAACAGTCGCCGTGAAGGAACGAGTGCCTGGGCAACAGCAAAAACAAAGCAAGCTCCACCAGCCAACCTGCGACGTCTTCAGGCTGACAAAGCAGCAGACGGCAAGAGCATGCGTATATTCTGGGACGAGCCTGGTAGGCCCAACGGTGTCATCACGCACTATAATCTGTACCAGGATGGCGTTCAAATATACCGCGGTTCCCCGCGTGAGTACAGGGTCTCAAGGCTTATTCCTTACACAGCTTACGAGTTTCAGTTGGAAGCTTGTACCGCTGCGGGTTGCACGCGAGGATCCTTGCAGGTTATCTTCTCCGCAGAGGTGAATCCGCAAGGACAAGCCCCACCCATGGTCAGGTTTACAAACGCAACTGCAATCCAGCTCAGTTGGAAGCCACCAGTCGTTCCAAACGGAATCATAATCCGCTATGAGCTTCACAGAACAGTCACGCCAGATCAGAAGCGAAGGAAGCGCGCTGTCGTGTCGTCTTCGCTAATTTATTCCACTAATGATACGAACAAGACGGACTATCTTTACACAGACACGGGACTGAAGCCCTATACACGTTACAGCTACTCCGTGCACGCAGTAAACAACGGAGGGTTTACTGCCAGTGACCCCGTTACCGTGACAACGAGCGAAGCGTCTCCCACGTCCGTGGACGCGCCGCGTATCAGGCTTGTGGATGCGGACTCCTTGAACGTATCGTGGACGAAACCGCTGGAGCCAAACGGAAGAATCCTGCGTTACATCTTGTTCCGAAACAACTCTATACCGTACAGGGGAAGTGAACTGAGCTTCCAAGATCAAGGTCTGGACCCTTACACTGTTTATAGCTACACTGTTGAAGCGTGCACAGGGGGAGGTTGTACGATGAGCCCTCTATCAAGCCTTCGCACCGCTCAAGCTGCGCCCTCAGGCATGCACCCCCCGGATCTAAAAGCGCTTAGCGCGTTAGCGATTACAATAACCTGGAGGAAGCCTGACAAGCCTAATGGAATTATCACCGAATACCAGCTGTACGAGGTTGGCGAAAGTTCACGTCTCTATGCCGGACTTGGTATGTCGTTTACAATAAGCAACAAAGAACCCTACACCAAGTACTCATTCTACATTAATGCCTGTACTGTGGCGGGGTGTACGCAGGGTCCCTCCGCTGAAGTGCGCACTAAAGAGTCAGCACCGAGAGGTCTTGATGCTCCAAGAGCCACCGTTGGCGGCTCGAGGTTTGTACGTGTGGAATGGAGCCCGCCGCAAAAACCAAACGGTGTTATCTTGTACTACCTTCTTACCCGTAACGGAACTCAAGTTTACAACGGCACTGATTTGCGATTCAGTGACCACACTGTTGCGCCATTCACCGTGTATGCGTATGTTGTGACAGCAGTCAACTCCGCTGACCGCTTGGCAAGCCCGCCTGGATTTAGCCCTCCTACGAACCCCGGCGCCCCCGATAACGTCAGCGCTCCAACTCTAGAGGTCCTCAGTGCCACATCCTTGAAGGTCACGTGGTCTGCTCCGGGCATTCCTAACGGTGTGATTACGAAGTACCAGGTGTTGTATAATTTCCAGGGATCTCAAGGAAACGCTCAGATCAAAAATGCAGGCCTTTCTAAAGAACTCACTTTAACTGGTCTACTGCCCTATACACAGTATGAAGTCAGAATTCGCGCTTGCACCAAGGAAGGGTGCAGCACAGGAGAAGCAAGGTCTGCAAGGACATTCGAGGCGCCACCAGAAGGTCAGAACCCCCCGGATTTTCCAAGCTTGCATATCACTGCAAGGAGGGTGTTGGTCACTTGGAATGAGCCACAGAAGCCTAACGGATTTATGTTACTGTACAGACTATACCGACGTGGTGTGTCCTTGTCTGGTAATCAGCCTCTATCGTATGGACCGGAAATTTCCGTGGCGAACATAACAAATGGCTCTGCGTTAGCGTTCAACGACACAACTGTAAAACCATATTTCAGATATGAATACCGCATCACCTCTGCAAACAGTGCAGGCGAGACGACAAGCGCTTGGTCAGTGGTGCAGACATTTAGCGCGCCACCAGAACAAGTCAAACCTCCGTTTGTAAACAAAACTCATCCTTACAGTCTGGAAGTATCCATTCTGCCTCCTGGAATCCCTAATGGAGAAATAAGGCGCTATATACTAGAGGTCTCTGGGAGAAATAAATCGGTGGACTTGGATACCAACGTCGAATTCTCCGGGCTCGAACCATATACGCAGTATGTGCTGCGTGTCTACGCGTGTACGGACGCGGGGTGTGCAGGGGGCCCCACTGTCAACTGGAGGACTTCAGAGGGAGTTCCAGCCCAGTTCTCTGCCCCGCGCCCGGTCGAGATAAATGCGACTACAATTGTGTTGGAATGGGACGAGCCAGGGAAACCCAACGGAGTCATTCAGCGGTGAGTCCTTGTGTGTGTGTTTGTTTATTTGTTTGTTTGTTTGTAAACTGTATCTGAAGAAAATCACCGGAAGTAGCACCGGAAGTGTCACCGGAAGTGTCAGTTTATACAGCTTTGGGGGCTTACTACTTTTCCGTACGCGTTTTCAAAGCTAATTGTTTTGCTGGCCAGGTGTTGAAAGTGGTTTGCGCCTCAGATTATCGACTGTATGGTGTTTCTTGTTTTCTTGTTTCATATGTCGCCTTAATATTTCCCTTCACCCAGTTGTATACAAAAAAATGTCACTGAACCATTCGATAAAACCTAACAAAATATTTGGGGTAGCCCAGCGACGAACTAGCATCCCATCCAGGGAAGCGGGGGGTACACTAATAATCGTAGTCTTAGTGTGAACTTATTACCATGAAACCGGTTTTAAATACGTAGCTGTGGCTCTACGTCGCTGATAAACTAAATATATATTTTATCTTCAGTTACGAGGTCCTATACCATGAATCATGTGCTGTTAGCTGCCCTACAGCGATGCCTGATAGCGGAATAAATGTGCAGCTTTCGCGGCGTTATGTTGTGAGAGACCTGAAACCTTATTCCATGTACAACTTCAGGATACGTGTTTATAACACACGACATTCGAGTATGTCAGATATACAGGCTGTACAGACCCAAGCATCAGGTACGGTGATGTGTTTGTTGTAGGCCTTGGCTGTTTCTTAATATGCTTATAGTTAAGGTACGAACTGCATTTTTCTTTGAGGATCGTTTATAGAACAACACTTTACGATAATTTTACATGTGACAATGATTAGCACAATATCAATATTGCTTGCGCTTTTTCCGTTCAAGTGACGAGTAAACCAAAAAATGCGGGTTAACAATCGAAACATCTTCGGATTTCTCTCGTTATCTTCCGCAAGGTCTGTAAATTTGTGGAAAATCTTTGGAAAGGTTGGGATGACTTTCGGACAGTTTCGGAAAATCCTCGGGAAATAGACGCAAATATTCGGAAAATTACTGGGAGTATTATGTTCGGTTATTAACAACATTTTAAATTTCTTTTTGGGTGTTCAGCTCTAGATCTGTAGAATGAGCATAGTAAACAAAATGTTGCTGCCTTGTCGTGGTTGAAAATTACCTTGTTGCTGTTGTTCTTGCTTCGTTTTAGCCCCCACAACCAGAGGAATAAAACCGCGTGTGAATGTGACCGGGTTCCGAGTTTCCGTGGACTGGAGCGATTGCTTTGAACTCAACGGTCCATTGGATACCTATGAACTGTTAGAAAACGGATTGCTGATCTATGATGGACAGCAGACCAGGAGGGACCTGGGAACTAGAAACGTAGGAGAATATACGTACGTAGCCCAAGCCACCACTACATTCCAGGGCCATAGATTCACAGTAGTCGCGCCGCCTAGTGTTCCAGTTACAGTACAAGGTAAGGAAATAATAATGGGTAAACTTAGAGTATTAAGCGTTGTGAAACCTCTTGAGCATTTGCCTTAAGGCCGATTTGCACGGTACGATTTTGTCGCATGCGATAAGCAAAAATTGTACCGTGTAAATCGGCCTTTACCAAACCGATAATTTGTGATACTGTAGTGCCTCGTGAGGGCCGAGTTACACGGTACGATTTTTGCTTACGACTGTCGTATGCGACTTTTGTAGCGCGCGCTGGTTGCGTCAGGAAAAGATTGTGTACAACTCGTCATTCTAACATTTTGATTGTGGCTACGAGTGCCGTAAGGTTTTAAAACATGTTTAAAAATCCTACGGCATTTTTCGTGTTGTGTGCGACTGTCGTAAAGGTGCTTTAGGTTTTCTTGTAGTAAAGTGGAACCCAAGAAAACGGCCATCCCGCAATGAATTTTGTGCTTCGTGACCGGGTGACTTAAATTGCGTAACCACAGCTTCTCAATGAGTTTTGTACACGGCATCCTTGGAAAGCAGTTTTATTTTTATTTCTTTATTTATTTCTTTTTTTTTTACCACGCAATTTAGTCAGTGAGTTAGTGAGTAAGTTAATGTTAACGATTGTGATAGCTGAAGGAATTTTACGGTGTCTAAATAAGTTATCTTGTCTTGTCTTAAACCATTGACCCCGTTGTTGGCCACATTAAAGTGCATATCCCGAAACCAAATCTACAATTTGAACTTATCTTGAGGTAAACGTGACTTTCTTCCCGCTTTAAATCTGTTAAGTAATTTAAATAAAACCATTACAAAGATAAATAAAATGTAGAAACAAACAATAACCGATGTACAACTGTTTTTCAGGTGAGGTTGTCCCAGCAACCCCTGCGCCCCGTGCTGCTTCAGACGAGTGGTACCGCAGTGCATGGTTCATAGCTGTCATGGCGCTGGTGGCTATCATAATCCTGTTTATCCTGTTAGCACTCTGTCTGTTGCGAACAAGCGGGAGTAGAACTGTTTATGTACGAGACCGTGAGCCTCTGCCGCCGCGCACTAAACTCAGGTCCAGGCCCCCGTCGATGTCTAGTCTTTACACCTCAAGCGACCGCAAAAACGGAAGCATGATCGTAAGTTAATGTTTTGTTCCCAAGGGAGGAGGGGGCGGAGAGCTTACCGTATGCAGGAACCGATTAAGCCTCGGGATGCATTAAATAGGTTGCTAAACCGACAAATCGGCGTACCAGCGTTCGGTGTCTTCACTGACAGCCTAAACTGAGGCCGTGAAAAGACTACCAGCAAAGAAGCTTGAAATCCACCAAATACAGCGTACGATCGTGATCTTTTGAACCTGCTAATAACGTAAAGCATAACCATTGGTTGAATCTTGGACTTCAGATTTCGTATAAAAGGAGCAGTAATAAAAATGTCTCGACATGTTGTCTTTTTCGTTATTTGTCCGCTTTTTAGGACGATTCGGACAAGCCTTCAGCTTTTTTTTTACATTTGGTTACATAATTTTTGTTTGTTTTACATTTTTGTTCACGTCGTTATCAGTATTAGTGTTTACTTATTTGGTAACATTGTTGTTTACCTTATTGTTGAAATTTAAGTTTGCTTTTTTCAATTTTTTGTTTACATTGCTATGAACATTGTTTTTTACTTGGTTAATTACCTTGTTGTTTACATTAATTTTTCGTTAGTTTACGTTATGGTGGAATTGTTGCTTACTTAGTTGTTTACTTTGTTGTTTACCAGGACATGCAGTCGATGCAGGTACCGTACCACAGCAGTACCACGGCCTTGTTTGACAGCACAGAACGGCTAAACAGGGCCGCTAACCAGTATGAGCTCTACCACGATACAAGCCAAGACTGGGATGGTTTTGTTAAGCCCCATAGCAAGGATAGAGATTCGGGACTGGTAAGAGAGTAATGATTGTTTGGCCCAGTTGTCGCTCTTGTTAAGAGACTCGCAAAGGCTGGGTAATAGTAAAACGCAAGTTTTGTGAGCGTCACTTAACCCTTAAGCCCCGATAGTGACAAGCGTCTCATTTACCTTACAATATCACTAGTTGATCAGACATGCAGGTCACGAGAACAAAGGAAGTGATCACCAAAGACAAAATGTCTTGATTTTTAAGGAAATTCTCCCAACTAGTACCATAAGAAATATATGGAGGACAATGAGGAGAATATGCATGTTGATATTGGGGCTTAAAGGGTAAAATGACAGACGAGTAGAAATGAGTCAGATGTAGTCCCTTTTCTAAGGCACCTGCAACCCAGCCTACGTAGGTGGTAAATCCTAGGTTAGATTTGTTGCCTCCTGGTGTTTCGGCTCTCGCATGTTCACAGTGCACCAATGAAATACTACCGGTAACAAGTTTCCAAGAGGGATTATTTAACTCTACCAAGACTACAAGGACGCTCTTGCAAATAATTATAGTGTACAATTTTTTAGGCGTCTCGTGTTTACTTAAAGCAGATATTTAACGCCGCTTAAATTGTTGACTTAAGTTAAATTTTCGTCTTGTCCAAAAAAATACTTGATTTAGCAAAAAAAAATTTAAAACATTTAAGGAAAAAAAACCAACAGTGAATTTAAAAAAAACCCGAACAGTTATGTTTTGTTATTGTTATTTGAATTCGTGTGGTAGAATGATGCTACAAAATGCTTAGAAAGTTGCGCATGTGGAAGCCGAAAATCCAAAACTCACCAAACCTTAGCCTGGCGAGTTTAAGTTAGTAACAAATATGAAAAGCCTGAACGCTTGTTAGTTTTCCATTTCCGAGTTGATGAAAGCCTCTTTTCAAAACGAAAATGTGCATATATTAAAAGAAAACCTATTTTCATTCGCATGTGAATTGTTTTGCTAACTGCTTCGCCCTTTTAAGAATGGATAAGTGTTTTTCAAATAACTGCACTATTTTATCGGTGCCAGTCTGACAACAGACAACACCTTAAGGAAAATTAAGGTTACTCCTAAATTTCTGACCTCTTAACCCTTTAAAGGGGCTACGTCACGAGGATTTTGCTAGTTTAGGTCAATTCTGCGCTAAAATCATTACTAAGTGCCTTTACTCATACACAAAATGCTGCTGTAATAATTTGAAAAAACTATCAAATGAATTTTATCAGGGGGAGCTAACCATGATAATTTTTTTGGTGATTTTTGAAGGCATAGCATCAAAACTTGAAAAAATTGGCCCAATTTTTTCAAGTTTCAATCCATTTCCATCCTTGCCATCGGTAGCGACAGACGACAGGAAACAGTTTCAGTGTCGTAAGATAGTCTTAAATAACAAAGCTAGACCATTAATTTGGAATTCAATTGATGCCAAGACACTTTTTAGCTTTTTAAAAAGATACTAAAATAGCGTGACATAGCCCCTTTAAGCCCCATTATAGTACAACGCCAAATTTTGGCGTGTTCCCATTGGTCGAAATCGATCACGTGACGCGATAGTGTGTCTCCTCAGCGGGCGCCTATCAGCTCATAGTGCCCGTTTTGGCAATTTTCACTCAAAATTTAGCGTTGTACAATAAAAACAATAGAGTTCTTCTTTCTCAGGCCCTATGTGTGATAGGTTCCCTCGGGAATTTGATGTTCAAACTTCATATAAGCCCTCGAACGTAATATTTGGTGTGAAAGTCAAATTTCCTCGGGCAACAGATCGCTTGATAGTGCCTTCGACAGAAGAACTCTACTGTTTAAATAGTGACCAGCATCAAATTTCTCCTCATCGTATCAGTGCATTATAACACACAAAGGTAGTGAGAACTGGGAAAGAGATCACCAAAGATGAATAGTTGAAATGTCTTGACAAGTTCTCCCAATTAGTATTCAGTGAAAAGTATGGAGACCAGTGAGGAGAATTTAAATAGTGATACCGGGGCTTAAAGGGTTAAGTTGCCTTCTGCGCGCCATTTAGCGACTGTGCACATTGAACAAAAATTTGAATTTATTTTGCGCTCCTTTTCCAAGTTAATTTATTCAATTTACTATTTCCTTTTTCCTAACAGTATGATGATGAAAAATACGACTTCTCAGACAGCGAGCCGAGCACGCCATACCAGAGCTTTAAACGAGAACAGTACTTCACGGATACACATCTATAGCAGCCGTCCTATATAATTACTAAAATGGTAGACTAATAAATTGTATATTGTATTAATATTTCTAGGCCCAGACGTGTAGTGTGTATTTAACTTATAGATTCATGTTGCCGTGCGTCTGTTCAGTAATGATCACAGATGACGTCAAAATGTGGTCATAACAAAAAAGTGGCACACGTGGCGATAGCTGAGTGTGTCACTGATGTTCTTACCACATTTTGACGTCTTCTGTGATTAATTACTGAACAGGCGCACGGCAACATGGAATCTATTTGTCTTATATCATAAGGAAACAAAATATACGTCATCTATGCTGTCCTCTAATATAATAGATCATAAGTAAGAACCAATCAAAATGCGTGCATAATTGAGCTTATTATACAACGTTAAATAGAGCAGTTTTCCAGACACTTGACGCCTGGTAGGTTTTGTTAATTATGCCTTTGCGTAAGCTGTGATGTTACAAAGTGTTCTCACCAAACGTGGCAGTGATGTGTTTTTGGAAGACTGGGTAGCAAGCCAAGTGATTTATTTTGCACGACTTTTCCCGCGCTTTCTGCCAGCTGCGTGTGTAAACTTCAAGTTCTGACGGGTTCGTTGCATTTTTCAGTATGCAATCACTGGCAGTATGTCAGTCACTAGAAAACTGCTCTATTATGATATTATACGGTATTAATTAATATTTAATATTAACAACCAATGTTGCAGGAATTTTGTTTAGCATCTCAACATGCAAGGAAGTCTTATCCCTCCATTTCTGATGTGTGGCAAGGAACAAAACTTGAATTTCACAACAGGAAAAGCACAGCTCGACGCCTGTCGTCTGATTGGTCATGCTTTAGAATTTTATTGTCAGTCTCAAAAGTTGGAAGTAACTAACAAAAACAAAAAGAAGAACGGTACAGTGCTGTAAACGTACTGCTGAATAGATTGCATTTGTGCCACACCAGAATGTTATCCATAGGCGCAAAGCTTTGATCCATGCACACATGACGCAACTCAAGGGAAATGTTAACGTGTGCAATGATATTTGTGTTGTACAATCATCATAGGCGATGATACCGGTAACTAAAGCTTGTAAAATTTTGCTGCGTTGCAACTCGTCTATAGCTTTTTACAAGAGTAAACAATAGGTGAAAGCAATGTAAATGTTTGTTTTTTCATAGCTAAAGGTTATTTTTGTAAATTTAATATCTGCACTTGGTAGTGTGAAGAGATGCTTAAATTATTGTTTTGAATGAACAAAGGCGAGTTTGTAAATGAGTAATTTCTGTACAATTTATGGCTTTAAGTCTGAGCTATTCAAATTAAGATATGGTTTGTAATAAAACAGTGAATTTTTCTACTTATTTTCGGTGCTTTATTGTGCTGGATTGTATGCCCGTGATGAGATTTTAATAGCATTCTTATTCCCTACAGATTTTCGCCCCACGATTTTTGTTCTCTTTCCCAACGATCAGCCGAATATTGTGCAGCATTAGCAAAATTAGAAATTGCTTTCATTTGCATGGTCAAGAGTATTAAAGCCCTACCTTTCACAGCGTAATAAACAGCACCACTGGAATAATTTGCGTAACAATTTCCTTCAAAATAAGATTTTATTCACCGAATCACAAGCTAGAACCATTTTTAAAGACCGAAGAAGATTTTAACACTGCTCAATAGCTTCATTTCAGTGGTCACCCTTTTGGATTTAGGGGAAAAGAATAAAATGACAGCGCGACATTGAACAGGTGAAAAAAGTGGCGCGCACAGCCATAACAGATGAAGAATGTAAAAGCCTGGATTAACAAAGGATTTCTCCTGTGAAGTCTGAACAATGTATTTGTTATTGATGAGTTTTGATTGCGATGGTTGGCTGACTATTCAACACAAATTGTGCAAGACCAAAGCTCGGTGCAATCAAAGATGAAAACGTCAAAATATGCAGCCTCAGGGGCGAGGAAAACTTGCTCCAGGAGAATCACTCACTCCGAGGGTCAAAATAACGAATTCAAAAATTATAGTCTGCGATGGCCTGTGGCAGCGCCTCGTTGACAAGTATAAGAACACCGATTGCAAAACCTGAATTCAGACCCATTTTGGCCATTTCTCTCCGTTTCTTCAATTTATTGTTGGTTTTTCGTTGTTTATTAAGCATCACAATATACTCACTTTGTTTACCAAATCAAACGGTGCAATTGGAGACTTGAGTTGAGGCGTTAGCGACATTTTTGACGGCGAGGGGCTAGGTGGATCCAGACTTGTCCGAGGAAAAGCATGGGGCGGGGAACGAGGTGAAAACGTTTCAAAATTGAAAAATATTTCAGCTCTTCGTTAGCAAGTCGAATGATGAGCGTCATTTTGTAGTTGTTGTTATTGGC
>Ga0126336_10000697_pt1 | contig 14989 bp, 1 predicted proteins | sample SidCmetagenome_FD_92530 | JGI IMG/M metagenome (GOLD analysis project Ga0126336, IMG submission 92530) | Coral microbial communities from El Islote,Puerto Morelos, Mexico - Siderastrea C C metagenome | ecosystem: Host-associated > Invertebrates > Cnidaria > Coral | place: El Islote,Puerto...
AAAATTTTTTTTATATTGTTTGGCCTCTGGGAGAAGTGGGGGGGCTTGTGTGGGGGGGGGGGGGGGGGGGTCTGAAGGAGAAGAGTGGGGTTAAAATGTAGTCACTAGTCTTCTGAAATCTTTGCATGATTTTGCTAGCGTAGTTGTAGGACAGCTTAAGCAATGTTCAACCATTACAAAACGCTTTGCTTCTGTTGCAGATGCGAAGGGCAAGGCTATTCCTGTCAATCGTCTTATCCATCCTCAAACTGTATTAAGACTTCTGAATGTGTTGGTGATGGTACGTGCAAATCAGTCATGAGGTCAAATGGAACGATTTGTCACCCAGCTGTTGACATTTGTGATAAGCCAGAGAGGTATGGAAAGGAAAAACTTACGAAAATAAATAAATGAAACAAGTACATTTACAGTACCGCGATCTCTACTAAATGCCATAATAATACATAGCGATTTTGATCACTTCCAAGCAGGGGGATAGACTGTGTCACACAGACATGCACATTTTAAGTCATGAAATAGGCTGGTCCTTTACAGGTGGAGTTATCTAGCCTAAAACTTTCAGTAAAATAACCGGATTCAATTAAAAAAAAAACTGATCAGGTACTGAAAAAAGCGATCAAAGACCGCCAAACTGAAACCTGATAAATGACATTTTGTGGCTTCCAGGGCAAAAAATTGGTTCAGAATTGTCTTGTTGTCCTTCTGCTGTTCCTCTAGATAGGGTGTTTTACTCTCACAGTGCCTCTCTGCCTAGGTTTAGACTGGGCAAAAATTATTCATATACCCTTCTAATTGTATATTTATATTTAGTATAACTTTAATACTATATTCACCGCGCTACCCGATGAATATAACATTTCAAGGCGCGGCTGCTAAGTTAAGTTACCTTTTTCGTGTGTTGTTTGTCTAGGTTTAGCCCTTTTTTGACTTTTTGATGTCCACATCTCAAAATTATACTAAAACATTTATTTGCCTCAGGCTGAAACCTCGGTAAATATTCGCCAATATTTACTGAGCCTTAGGCAAATAATTGTTTTAAAAATATTAACCCTGTCGGACTGGGCTCTTTTTTTGGTCTTCTGAGATCGGGGTGGGGGAGAATGTCCTGAACTCCTAAAATATTAAAGCTGTGACAACAAAACTTAGGAGGTACTGGTAGATAGTACGTCCAAAACGTTTGCCTTTGAGGTCCGCAACATCAGTTGATGACGTCATATGACGTATGAACTGCGCCATCTTCTTAACGGGGCCATCTTGGATTCTTGATTTTTCCAGAACCTTTGAAGAGCGCCAAAATTGAACAAAAAGTAATCAAAAACGACAACAGAACACGAAACTGATCTAAAACTTTAAAACGTACCGTATTTTCTCGACTAAACGCCGGGGGAATTTATTTCAAGCTACACGTCGAAGACCCGGCGTTTATTTAGGGCCCGGGGTTCATCAAAATGAGGAATTTTTCATAATTTTTTCTGGCCTTAATTTTTGGACTTAAGGGGCTGTCCGCGTAATTTTCGACCACTCAATTTTGATCAGATTTTCGATTTCCTTCAAACTTTCTGTACGAGACATTTAGTTTGACAGGATTAACGAAAATACATTTTGTTTGTTGGTTATCTTCCGAAGACCCGAGATTTTGAAGCAAATGTTGTTGACATCCGGAGCCCTCAAAATCGCCCTTTTGTCGAGTAGAAATTAGCCAATCTTGGGATGTCTGCTGCCGACCGTAAATTTATCCCAACAATCTAACTTTCATACCAGTAATACACACATTAAATATCTTTACAAATGTGGTGGAAAAAGGTCAAATTATTGAGACTTGTTGAAAAGACAGAGTCTCAAACTGGCCAATGTTAACGGTATCAGCCAGAAGCGGGTCAAGTGGTAGCCCAAAAACAAAAGTTTCCCAAATTCTGACTTACCTTGACAATCTTTGGCATTTTTCTTAAGAGTACTAGGATAGTGTCGCTATCCTACCAAGTAATATTTACGGGATCTCTAACATGCGAAGAGATACAGTTTCAACAATTTTGGAGAAATCCATTTTTCGCCAACAACTGCAGTGTGAACGGGTGTGACAGCGAGCGTACAAATTTTGACTTCTTCGTCTTTTTTCAGGAAAAAATGGGCAAACAATTTGATTAAAAGGGTACGAATGAAAATCATACCTCAAACGTTGCCCAGCTTTATTTCTATGGCTGTATTTCAACAGCTAACTGGCTGCAAATTGAATGGTTTTTGTACGGCTTCTACGGATTACGTCGTCCTCTTTCGTTCCCTTCCAGGCAGTGATGTTTTAAGATAAAAGACTGAGGAGCTCCATTATGTTCCGTGAAGAGAGTGATATATTCATTGCAACAATCTGCTGTATAAGGAAACGTAGGGGCGGGTAAAAGAACGAACTAAGATAAATCCAGAAAATGATGACACTTCCGAAGTACTACCGTCCGTCTTGTTTCAAGTGTATTACCACTGACCCCAACAACACATTTCCTGCCTGATTATGCCGGAAAGTACCCAAAAATTTAAACTGGAGACGAGTATCCAAGTGAATAGTAATTTGCTTGTTTTGCAAACCACTCTGACTAATAAAATAATTCCCTATCGGCGTGTAGTTTTGATTTTGCATACAATGCGTTTCTAAAAGAGTTGAAAAGAGCTTTTTTTTAGGCTTTAAAAAACGTTTTTGGCTTGCTGCCGGCTTTCACTCTCTGGTGCAGTTACTGTGTAACCTCGGCCCCAGCCTCACTAAGATTACTATAAGAAATAATTCTCTACAGGTGCTGATTGTCAACTCCGTCAAAGTCAACGTACGATTAGCCTGCGATCTGCAGCCGCCTCCCATCGCTCCCGGCCGCTTGAGGCGTTTACGCTGTTTGACTGATTCACTAACTGATTGAAAGTATCATTGACGGGTCTATTGACTGACCGATTAATTGCTTTTGATTAAGTTGATTGAATGGCTGACTGACAGATCGACTTGCTAAATGAGTGCATGGATGAATCAGATTGATTGATTGATTGATTGATTGATTGATTGATTGATTGATGGATGGATGGATGGATGGATGGATGGATGGATGGACGGATGGATGGATGGATGGATGGATGGATGGATGGATGGATGGATTGGTTGGTTGGTTGGTTAGCTTTTTGACCAATTGATTGATTGACTGACTGACTGACTGACAGGCTGATTGATTGATTGATTGATTGATGATTGCCTGGCTGACTGACTGACTGATTGATTGATTGCGATCGGTCGATCGACCGACTTAAGTCTTTTCTTTTTCACGAAAGTACGTGAGTAAATTGAAAACTCGACTTTTCAGGATAGGGATACTGCTAAGATCTTCGTTGGCCAACATTACTATCAGATATGAGCACGTATTCAACGTTAACGAGAAAATAAGAAGGTCGCCTGAGAGAGCATGGTCTTCGAATGATAGTGATGATTATAGCAATATATAACGAGAGCAAAGGTGTCAGTTTCTTTAAAGCAGCTGACTTTCAAACACCCTTGTGGAAAATTATTTATACAACTTTACGTCATTTAAATCCCTAGCCTGACAAGTGCAAATTTTAAGCACTTGTTCCGGCGGAGGAATGAAACACAAGGGACTAAAATCAATTACTTATTTCTTTTACAGTAATCTTCTTGAACGTTCTGCATCCTGGGTCAAACATCGACGCCTGAGGCTTGGGTGTAACTTTAAAACTCAGTTACGGCAAGGTTACAGCAAGGTCTTCTCTTAAAAACATTCTTTGCAACACTTCTGAAGTGTCTTGCAAGGCAATCGAATTACCGGTCACTTGGTTACTCATTTCCGGTCACAAGTCGACGCCTGAGATTTGGATGTAACTTTATCAACCTTAGTCACAGTTCGTTCAAAAAATATCCGCAGCAAAGTAGTTTTGAAACATTTCTTTGAAACACTTCTAAAGTGGCAATTACTGGTCACTTCGTTACTCTTTTCGGTAATTTCCGGTAATTTCAGGCAGGAAATACGTTGTTGTGGTCAGCGGTAATACACAAAATGGAAGGTAGTATTTCAGAGGTGTATTTCCTAAATTTATTTTCGTTCTTTTACCCTCCCCTGGCGTTTCCACAGACAGCAGATTGTTGCAATGAATATATCACTCTCATCATGGAACATAATGGAGCTCTTCAGGCTTTCAGTTCACGAGGTCACCACCTGGAAGCGAGCGAAACAGGACGACGCAATGGGTAGAAGCCGTACAAGAACCCTCCTAATTTGCAGCCAGTTAGCTGTTGAAACAAAGCCGTAAAAGTAAAACTGGGCAACTTTTTAGGTCTGATTTTTATTCTTACCCTTTTAATCATAATGTTTGCCATTTTTGCCTCACAAAAGACGAAGAAGTCAGAATTTGTAGGCTCGATGTCACACCCCTTCACACTGCAGTTGTTAGTAAGTAACGGATTTCTCCAAAACTGTTGCAACTTTAAGTTCACTACAATTACAGCAAAATACAGCACAAGCTAAACACATGTAAAACAGGAACAAAACGCGAGAATTGAGTGCTCAGCAGCGTGTAGAGTACATTACGTCAACGTCCTTTAGTCGGAATGAGCGCGATCAATTGAACTGAAGTAGCGTAGTGGTTCTTGAACCTTTTTAAAATTGCTGGAGCTAATATTCAATGAGAACCAGTAACATAAATAAAGGCCAGTACCTTGACTAAACGCACCGTGTTGACCCGGCGTTTAAAGTGTCTGAACACAGTTTGCGCGCGCTCCGCGATTTGTACTGCTGAAGTGAATTAGCGCGCGCACAAAGCTTTAAGAAAACAAACATGGCACCTGTCAATCGATCATTTTATTTTGTTCAGTGAAGACTGTGCAAGTGTTCTTTTTTCGTCTTAACAATCAAACAGTTTGTTGTGAATGAAAAACGTTTGTTTTTCAGTGTATTAAAGGTAATGCTATTGGAAAATACCCTGCCTTTCAGGAATTGTTTTAATGGATCGAGAAAGGTCGAGAACCCTGTCAAATGTAACGCATCCGCAGTTAACCGGAAAATTGTGACTGCATGGTTTGGTGAAAATGTACTGATTTCTACGGAATCATTCGTTAGAATTTCATGAAATTTGGTAGAAAACTAGTTCAGAGCACGCGTAACTCGCCTACAAACGAAAGTTAGAATCTGACAGAGAACATGTTCAGAAAACGTTAGAATGCAAAACACAAAATTACAGAAGATCTCTCTGTCAAAACGTCACAAGACCAGTGTCAAAAGGCCTCTATTTTTCTGAGTTTTCTATAGACAAAAAATGGAAAAAATCTAACGACTGGAGTTTCTGAAAATAAATCAAACCATTATTTAAAGGTGGTTTAGTTCCAGCTCTGTTGCCATGGCAACGGTGCTAAGTCCAATAAAACATATCAAAATCTAATTTTTTTAGTTGAACTTGCAGCTTGCCAATTTTGGCCGCCCAACTGCCAGTGGTTTTAAAATAACGATGGCTAACGTATAGGTACAAGAAAACTGTGTTCTGTCGCCTTAATCGGGCAAAATGCGGTAGTTCAAGAAAGTTATAATGTTTAATTTAAAAAAACCGTTTAGTCAAAACATGGTCGCCATGGTAACGTCAAACTAGGTGGACAAGGACTTGCTACACCAAAACGTTTCCAGATAATTTTTAGGTAGACTCAACAAGTTTGGTGGCCTTAGCTTGCTTGTTAAAAAAGTTATAAGCGTCCAAACTCCGTGCGGGCGAACCTTCGCCTCGACCTCAGTGGGGTTAACGTCGTACTCATTTCCATGTTAACGTGACCAGGCGCGCATTTCTCAAAAGTCCCGAAAAGTTTTGGACTCGACAAGACAACCTTGAAGCTCCAGAAAGCAGTTTTGTGTGTTTCACAAACCACCTGAATACTTCGGGCCCGGAAAATCTCACGGCATTTCCCCCCTGTTAATTTACGGGAATTTGCAACCTGAAGAAATTCAACCTTTTTTGGAAATTTTTGCCAGTGAAATGGCTTTTGCCGGGCCAATGTTGTGAAAGATACAAGTCATCCTCCAAAAGGACACAGTTCTTTGATATTGATCATGACAGAACTAGGTCAAAGGCTTAACGCAAGCTAAACACTGTCAGAAGGTATTCTAAATTAAGTTTAATAAGCAGTTGGATACATGCTCCGAACACGAGAAATGCGTCTTTACATGTGGAATGAGTCGATCCAGTCGTCACCCAGAGCAACTTTGGTGAAATAATGAGAAGGAGCATAGTTTCACAGGTGCTCTACATGAGCTTTAGCTGGTAGAGCTGTCAGTAATAGTCATGCTGAGGACCTCTTTCTGGACAAAATTAAGCCAACTTAACTGCTTCCTCAGCGGTCCACATAAAGTTTTTTCTCTTTGTTTTTCCTTTTTTTTATCTAGCTTTGGCGTATAGCTGCACAATAGCCTTGTTTTAAGGGTATTTTGGGGTTTAGTCAATGGCGGGGAAATTCATTTTCACAATCCAAACATGCATTTCAGTTCCTTAAATTTAAAACTGTTTAGAACGATCTGGAAAAATCCCGGCAGATCGTTTCAAAGACACAAATTTGTAATCTCGTTTTCAAGGTTTTTAGAAAGAGTAAACAAATTGTCAAGCAATTTCGCGGAAGAAAACAAAAACAGCAGCTAATAATCTGATGGTCCAAGAAATCTTTCCTCTCCTTGCCCTGGTAAACTGTCAATATATTAAAACTGCAGCGACCCAGAAGGGATGAAAAGCGGTTCGGCCAAACACTGAAGCAATCCCAAATCCCAAGCTAGGGAGCTCAATAAAAGAGCTTGTTAATAAAATCTAGAATACGTTTTCGAGCTCAGATTCACCTGGTCAACCCATAACGATCCCCAAAAATATCGAAGAACAGTTTGGGGCACTTTTGTGTTCCTTGAGAAACGCATTTCGGAACCCGAAAAGCGCGCCCGAAAAAGCCTCGGAATGTTTTCGGGACTTTTGAGAAACGCACGTCAGCTGGCGTTACTAGACAAGAATCAATTTACTTTTCGTGATGTAAAAGGAACACATTTTAATTTACTTTTCCTTCAACCCCAGCGTGGGAAAATAGAGTAAACTGCAGCCAGACAATAACACAATTTTTACCCATCCTTCCCTTTTGAGATGGGTTTGGGCGCATTATACTCCATGTGTGCCACACAGTTGTGTGCGTAACCAAAAGGTATAGTGGGAAGGTATAGCCCAAAACGGAGATCAAATAGACAATAATAATAACTTTATTATTTCTATAGCGCAAAAATCCATGCATATATGATCTAATGCGCTTGACGTAAAAGAATTAATGTTGATAAGATTTGGTAGGATTATTTTTTCAATTTTTGCTAACGAATCTTGCATCATCTTATGCTTAAAAGGTGCAATGGTATGCTTGGAACATGCCCCAGAGCAGTCGCAGATAACATCGCTTTAAAAACTGGACAAATTTATTTCATGGACTCAAAGTTCAAATCACCTAAAGCCTACCAGTATATCACAGACAAATTATTTCTGGAGATAACTGGGTTTTCTGCGTCGTGTGGACAGCTCCATTTTAGCTGGTTTCTTCTCTCAGGCACATCACTTTGCTCTTTTAATTCAGTCACCAATGGCTCCCTACCAGATGCCAATGAACATCAGACCGTTACTGGGCTAACACTTCAAGACAACCAAAGTTACAAAGTCGCAATTAAAGTATCTGACATGAGAGGCAAAACATATCAAGTTGTCTGCAGTAACGTGCTAGTCGTGGATATATCAAAACCGCAAGGGGGCTGGATCCATGATGGACCAGGAGCTGACCTGAGCTACCAAGCTTCCAAGTTATTGCAGGTTAACTGGGGAGGAGTGAAAGCAAGAAATGGCGTTGCCAAGTATCAGTGGAAGGTACTTCTTACTCCATTTAATACCAATCACACCACCGAGCTTATGCCTTTTACGAACGTAGACCTAAACACAAACGCAGGGAAGACCTTCACTAACTTGGTGGACGGCTCAAAAGTGGAATTCGTAGTTCGATCCTTCACCAAAGGGGGTATGTTTTCGGACATGACAAGTGATGGAGTCATTATTGATACCTCGCCGCCTCTTACAGGAAAAATCTACGATGGTAATCAAGCTGGCTTGGATTTGAACTACACCAAATGGACAAATACGTACAGTGTACAGTGGGACCGATTTTCTGACCCACATTCTCCCATTTCACGATACACTTGGGCTGTTCAGCGGCTAGGTGCCGGGCTTATTACTTCATTTAGGACCACAGCACTCAACCGCTCACCCACAGCAACGAACCTCTATCTCGTGTCTAAGGAAAAATACTGTGCAGTCGTCCGAGGCTATAACGAGGCAGGGCTTTACACCCAAGTTAAGTCAAACTGTGTGCTGATAGATCGGGATGCACCACAAGCTGGTATTGTTAATGATGGACACTTCAGTGACGTTGACTACCAATCGGAGGACACCACGATTGCAGCGAATTGGATTGGTTTCTCAGATGGAAGCAGGGGAAGTGGAATTGTGGAGTACAAGTACATGGTAACTGAAAGTACTGGCAGTGGAGGCATAATTGTTCCCTGGACATCTGTCCGAAATGCAACCAGCATAATTCATGGTGGTTTGGCTCTAAAGAATAACAGCAGGTATTTTGTGACTGTAAAAGCATTTGATGCAGTTGGTCTAAGTAGTGAGGTCACCTCTGATGGCGTTACCGTGGATACGACTCATCCTGTGTTTACAGGTAAAGTTATGGTGTCAGGGCAAAATGACGTTATAAATGGAACACGGTGTGTGTACATACCAAGTATATCGTCAGTTACAGTGCAGTGGGTTGGTTTTTCTGATGTACACAGTGGACTTCTGCGATATGACTGGACTATTGTCCTTTCTGGTACATCACCGTCAAACGCGGACTTTTCAGTCGTCCCTGGATTAGATCTGCCAACATCTGGAACATTCCACAATCTCGCGCTATCGCAAGGTAAAGGCTACTATGTAATTATTAGAGCCTACAACGGAGCCAAGTTATATAAAGACGCGTATTCAGTCCTTGTGATACCGGACTCTACCCCTCCATCCCCAGGAGATGTTTTCGATGGTACAACGCCACGAGTAGATATCGACCACCAGGCCGACCTGAAACATGTTTATGGCTCTTGGACAAAGTTCCCAGAGCAGCACACTGCGGTCAAGCAATACTACTATGCTGTAGGAAGCTGTGCCACGGGAAACTATCATGTAACTGGAAATGTATTTCTTAAACTTAACCCACCAACAGCGACCTCGTTCACCTTAACCAGTATTAGTCTGGTTAACGGCCAGCAATATTGTATTAAGATCAAGGCTGAAAACAAAGCTGGCTTACTTAGTTCCGAAGTATCTTCCGATGGTTTCGTCGCCGACGTAACACCACCGGTCACTAGAAATGCTAAAGTGCGTGACGGCACCACGGGTTCAGACATCGATTATCAAGACAACACCACAGCAATCTCGGCAGAATGGGAGGGTTTCGCAGACCCCGAGTCTGGGATTCACTTCTACGAGTATGGAATAAGCACACGTCGTGCCGGCAAACCCGATATCTTTCCATTAACAAACGCGGGACTAGACACGTCAGCTACTGCATATGGTCTTTCACTGACTGACAATGTCTATTACTTCATCGTTTGTGCCGTAAACAATGCCAACTTAAGCAAGTGCATTAGCTCTGATGGAGTGCTTGTCGATTTAAGTCCCCCAAGCCATGGTGTGGTGCATGATGGGATTATTGAACCAGACCTTCAGTACCAGTCCTCTCTGTCAAGCATGGCCGCTAACTGGGAGGGTATCTGGGACTTGGAGAGTGGTATTGAGAAGTTTGAGTGGAGTGTTGGAACCAGTGTAAATGATAAGACAAGCGTTCAGGACTACACTGATGTTGGTCTTTCCACGCATGTAAAAAGTAAGGGGATTCTTAATTTATCAAGTGGAACAAAATATCATGTGCATCTGAAAGTGACAAATCAGGCAGGAGCTGTTAGAGAACTTGTTTCAGACGGTGTGATAGCAGATGGAACCCCTCCGATACCAAGCACAATCTATCCAGGCTTTGGATCCCAAGATGGATGGAGCTACAACGAGCAAGAGAAGGCTTTCTATTCGGCTTCGGAATCAGACATTGCAGTTTACTGGAACAGATTCTCTGAACCTGAGAGTGAAGTATGGTACTACAAGTGGGCCATTGGCACCAGCAAATGTGGCACTCAAGTCCAACCACTCATCAACACTGGCTGGTCGAACCACACCAATACTACAGTGACAGACCTGGTCTTTAGATCTGGCGTAAAATATTACGTAACTGTGATGTCAAGAAACAGAGCTGGACTAGTCTCACGATCATGCTCTGACGCGATTGTCTTTGACAACACTCCACCTCATCCAGGAAAGGTATACGTTGGACATCCGGTAAGGGACAAAGAAAAGAAAGCTTTTGTCAGCAACAACAGTGTGGCTATTTCATGGGAGGGATTTAGCGACCCAGAAAGTGGAATAAGAAGATGCCTTATTTCAATTCTGGATCAAGGTGAAAACGTTTTATTCGCGAAAATAAGAAATACTTCCTCAGGCAATGTAACAATACCTAGTACCATTCTTTCTCCTCATGGAGAATACAATTTTAGCATCGAGTGCATGAACAATGCAGGTCTTGCCACTTCGTCTTCCTCAATGTTTGTCATCGATAACACACCACCCATTCCATTAGGTCCTGTTGTCGCAGGTGTATCTCGTGATGGCAATTTCCAGTATCAATCAGACGATAAATCCATTTCAGCATCTTGGCCGTCGTTTACAGATCAGGAAAGTGGTATAAAGAATTACTATGTTGCCATCGGCACTGAACCCTACCAAGAGAATGTCGTCGGTTTTGAGAACGTATACCTCGCTACTCGGATAACCAAGAACGGACTTAGCCTTTCACAAGGAGGCGTGTACTATATCACAGTTATAGCAATAAACCTAGCTGGGTTGAGCGCTAATGTTTCTTCCGCTGGTCTTAAAATAGACACATCATCACCACTGGCTGAGAACGATGACATCAAAGATGGCCCAGGTGCTGAAGACATCGACTACTTCTCCCCTAAAATAGGATTGTCAGCCCATTGGGAAGGTATTAAAGATCCTGAGAGCGGCATCATTCAAAGCAAATACTGCTTGGGGACCAAACCTCTTGGCTGCCAAATTCGACCGATGACTAACATTGGCAGAAACAAGTCATTTACTTGCCCAGAATGCAATGTGCGGGAGGGGTACAAAGTGTTCGTGACAGTTCAGGTGACTAATGGTGCGGGTCTGAGCGAAACACGCAGTTCTGATGGAATGCTCTTCGATGTTAGTCCTCCGTTAATGGGTAGGGTCATCGATGGAGGCCACATCACTGGTTTGGACTACAATGTTGTACTGAAGGATTGGTATGTGTCCATGACTTGGAATGGTGTCGAGGATGTCGAAAGTGGCGTGCGATCGTGCACATGGACCATTGAAAGCAGTAGAGGATCCCAATTGTATCATGGTGTCATCAGCAGCAACGCAGTTTATGAAGAAAGAAAAGTAGTCACCACCAACCGGACTTACAAGGATCTTCCGTTCATTAGACACATGACTTACTATAATGTGTTGACTTGCGTAAACAAAGCAGAGTTACCAGCCACTGTACGATCTAATGGTTTCCAGGTAGAACCTATCTGGCCTATTCCAGCTACTGTTCGAGATGGTTCATCTATAGGAAAAGACCTTGTTTATTCAACGAGTGCCAAAATAGTTGCTGGAAATTGGAATCCTTTTTTTGCTGATAATAAGGATCCGGTAGTGAACTATGAGTTGGCAGTTGGGACAGCTGCTGGCAAAGGAGACGTCCTTCCCTTCACAGGTGTGGGATTAAAAAGGAACATTGAAATAGAATTGGCGCCAGAAAATCCAGATCTTGGTGTATTAAAGGTAGGAAAAATGTACTACGTTACCGTAAAAGCCACTTCCTTTAGTGGTCTAAGTTCGGTGCAACACTCCAATGGATTTATAGTAGACCCCAGCCCACCACTGCAGACAGAACTTTCAGTATCACACAGAGTGGTCGATCAAAGCACGCAAGCAATTGAGATCAGTGTTTCTTGGGATGGCGTTGAAGACAGCGAAAGTGGTATTAGAAGCAGTGAGTATTGTCTAAATACAACACCGCACACATGTAGTGGTGGCCTTATTCTAGCAGGTGCTACTACGTTTGGAACCATTGGCCCTTTCAAACCTCATCCCTGGATTGAATATTACGTCACGGTAGTGGTTGAAAATGGTGCTGGTCTAAGTACAATAATGTCGTCAAAGAAGCTAAAGTTTGACACATCACCTCCATCCGAAGGTACTGTAATTGACGGCATTGGCAATGACATTGATTTCATGAACTCTACGAGCTTTGTGGCGATCCAGTGGGAAGGATTTGAAGACGAAGAAACTCGTATTGCCAGTTGCTCGTGGTCTTTTGTAGAACAGTCTGCCTCTGATGTTAGTTCTGCGTTTGGAAATGACACTACTGTGTTTTCACAGCCCGTAGAAAGCAAAGGCAGTCTTTCTCGTGGAAATCTCAGTCTTGTGCCTGGAGCTCGCTACGTCAGCAAAATAACGTGCACAAATGGCGATGGCTTCAGTTCCACTTCCTCCTCTGATGGCGTCATTGTAGACCTTACGTCACCAACGGCTGGTCTTGTCCGTGACGGCTATTCTTTATTGACAGATTTAGAATACCAGTCGTCAACAACAGTGGTGAAAGCAGTATGGAAACCCTTTCAAGACCCTGAAAGTGGAATTATAAGATACCGCTGGGGCTTAGGAACCACCCCCGATGAAGTGGACACCGTAGACTTTTCAGCAACTGATCAAGTGACGTTTGGTAAGGCAGAAAACGTGACACTGCTCCATGGCATGAGTTATTACGTTACTGTGGAGGCTACAAATGGCGCTGGGATGACGTCACATGGTTGGTCTAATGGTTTTACGGTCGATGTTTCTCCTCCCGAATTAAGTGAGGTAAATAGCTTTTACTGTTGTTCTCTGATTATGAGATATGTTCACACCGCACTAACAGACCAACGACGGGAGATAACCATTTTGGTCGCAGTAACAGGGCTTTTGAATGAAAGAAGTGATTGACTGAGCTTTTCTTGTGGCAAAAAAGTGCTTTTAGCAAGGGGGCGGTAGTATGTACTAACCAGGTGGAATTTGCAGTATTATCAATGTGAGGATGGTGAATGGTTCTTTTAGTAAAGTTCGGCCAGATGGAGAGCAATTCCAGAACTAAGTAAAAATAAGGGTGAGTTTAAGAGTGACTATATTTTCCTTAAGGTACGAATGTACTTTATTCATGTCAGTTACTGTACTTCATTTTCTCTTTCTTTAATGCAATTTGACGACAACAGTTACAACCAACCGAGGGCTTTAAATAAAAATTGAAGAATATCAAGGAACGTTGCAATGTTAGCAATATTTCATGTGTAGTTATATTAACTAAACCGCACCAGAAAAAGGCAGCTGCATGAGCTCGAATAGAAGGAGGGCCGTGGCATCAGTACTAGTCGTGGTTAAACTCATGTTATCCCTCCACTAATACATGTCTCTTTTGCAGGTCTCCACTAATTCTTCCTTACCCTGGATTGGTCCCAAAGAACATTTGTACGCTAGGTGGAAGTCTCAAGACCCCGAAAGTGGTATAAGCAAGACTGAATACTGCATTGGAACATTGCCTGTTGGGTGCCAGATAAAATACATGACCGAAATTCTACCAAACGCAACAGACGTTACATGCAAAGACTGCCGTTTGACTCATCGTGGAACGTACTACATCAGCATTAGAGTGACAAATGGCGCTGGCCTTTTTAACGTGACAGCAACTAACAAAACAGAAGTTGACTTAACGGCTCCTGTACTCGGTGATATAGTACCCCCGTTTTCCATAACATCGTGCGTCAAAAAATGTACCTTGCTTGCAAATATCAGTGATGTCCAAGATGAAGAAAGCGGTGTCAAATCTTGCAGCTATGCGATCAGAAACAGCAGTGACTTTGTAGTGGACTTTGTCGAGAATGGATTGAATACAACCGTGGAGGCTAGAGGCCTACATTTGATGACCGGCGTAAACTACTACATTGTAGTGAGATGTGAAAACAATGTTGGGATTACCACAGAGAGAAAGTCCTCGCCAGTCACTGTTGACAACACACCACCTTCTAAGGTGTGGATAATTTCGAATAGCTGAGAAATGTTTTACTGGGGTCCGCACATAGTACAGTTTGTCCTTGACTTACGTGTTTTGGTTTAGAGTAGCATGAAAAGAAATGAATCACCTCTGCCAATCAACGCTAAGAACTAGAAACACAATACATGCGGCAAGTGGACCTTCTTTCCCTCATGTTTTCTTACTTCAGCTGATTGCGCTTATTTCGCTTTCATCGTAACGACCAAAAAGAGGAAACAAAGGCTAAACAATTACTGCACAGTTTGGCGTAGTAACAAATTGCCACGAGAAGAAAGTGAAAAACGGCGAGATTTTGTTTCACATGGGATCTGTGTGGTGCACGGGTAACCCCTTATTGGACGACGTAAGCAGTATAACCAAGTCGGTGATTCTTATTCTTCTCACGCTAAATGGCACACAAAGACTGTAGGTTTAATAATAATAATAATAATAACGAATTTTTAAACAGGATGGCCCTTCAGTACATGCGTACTGTTATCAAAGGGGTCCTGTAAAAGAAAAATATATATAACAATATAGAAATAAAATACATCATATAAAAGGATAAAAGGTAAAAAGTTAAAAATCTATTAAATTATGCTTAACCTATAAAAATACTTCGTTTAAAGACTGCCTAAATAAAACCCTACTGCTAGTTTGTCTAGTTTTTAAAGGTAAAGAATTAAAAATATTTGCACCAGAGAAATAAAAACTTTTTCGTGC
>Ga0126336_10000698_pt1 | contig 14982 bp, 9 predicted proteins | sample SidCmetagenome_FD_92530 | JGI IMG/M metagenome (GOLD analysis project Ga0126336, IMG submission 92530) | Coral microbial communities from El Islote,Puerto Morelos, Mexico - Siderastrea C C metagenome | ecosystem: Host-associated > Invertebrates > Cnidaria > Coral | place: El Islote,Puerto...
ACGATCAACTATTCGTCTTCTCGTTTCCTTGTGGAGAGGCCTACATGGCCTGTTCTTCCGACCTAAGGCATTAACATAACCAGGTCTGAACATTTCGAAAAATCTGTGACAGATTCGAAATCTTTCGATTTTCGAAATCCCTCTCTGAATCTCAAGAAACACAAGACGAATGCCCAAATATGGAGAACGTGACTCGTCACGTTGTTTTGAATTTTAGAGTTTCCGTTCACGCGTGACGTGGATCAACTGTAACTGTTAGCCGTAAAATGTCTTACTTATAACCGTTAACCGTAAAAGTCACCACCACTTTGAGACCCCCTTATATGGAACAGAACTTAATGACCCGTTCTGCGAGCTACAAGTGTACCTTGTCAGCATTAACGTTAATAAAAAACCGATAAACTTTTCTCATATCCCTTTTTTACATTTCAGGATATGGACGGTGCTCGACAAGATGTCCTTATATCGTTGTATTTAGACCCTGAGAACAAGGAGATCGTATCCATCTTTTCACGTCTGTTTCCCGGGAGAGCGATCACAGACGTCACGAAAAGTCACATGGGCATGGCCGCCGCGCGTCAGGCCGAGGCCGCTATCAGAGAAACAAGCAGTTATAGGGAACTTTCTCAGCATGCCACAGGTACAAACTAAAGCGGTGCTTTCCATTCTGTTTCTCCCCCCCCCTGCAAAAAATCATCATCATCATCATCATCATCATCATCATCATCATCATCATCATCATCATCATCATCATCATCATCATCAGCATCATCATCAGCATCATCATCATCATCAAGAATTCCGGGAGCGAAATCAAATGGAACATTAAAGATTGGGTATATCTCGTAAGGTATAATTGACGCTAGCGTTAAACGCAACTGTTGATCTTGTTTTGAACTTCAGATATAGCGTGTTATTTGAAATGAACTGTGTTTTTGAAAGTAACCCACAAAAGGAACGAGATCCAACGCTAAAATAAAAGACCTTCTTTGTAAAATGCTTCGACAAGAAGAGACAATGTGCACTGAAAAGTGACTGGATCTGGGCTATCATCTTACATAACTTTAATAAGAAAAATAGAAGAAATAATTTTTCAGAAGGTTTAATTTGAATCGATTCGACAACTTGAATCCGACGGAGTGCTGCACGATTTGTGGCTCGATCACGCGGATAAGAATCAATCCGATTTGAGAACACCTGTTCTGGTAAGCGCTAAAAGAAATGTGGTCGAGAAATCGTCTCTTGTAAATTGAGCTGTACCATCTAGTGGTCAAATAGGGCCGGCAAAATTAATCTAAGTTTTCGTTGCTTTATATCAAATAGCCGGTCAATCGTTACGTTTGAATCAGCCTTGCATGTAGCTATCCTTGTTACTTCAATATAGTTTTATTATCACTTCTTCAGCGATCTTGTCTTTGTAACCTGACATAATTTGAAGAGAATTCTGTTCGTAGCCCCTGCATTAAAACGTCTTCTTCGGTTTTCCAGGTGCGAAGAATTCTGAAGCATCAACCAAGTTTAGCGGTAAATCAGTTCTTCCACCTATCAGAGGGTCCGTGTTTCCTGAGGTGCGAGTTTGTATGGAGGAACAGGATTTTCACATCAACATTATCAAGGGAAAGAAAAAGGTTAGCGTGCTTGTTTTGTCCTACGCTCAAACCTGCTCGTACGGACACACAAAACCACCACTTAGAAGCAGGACAATTTGCTAGCTTTCAGAGCAGGTTTTCGTGTCCACCTGGGTTTAAAATTGTGCAATACACCCGGCGTCGTGAGGTCAGACTTGTGAAATCGCAGTAACGGCCACTTTGCAAAGAAACCTAAAGCAGCCGCCACAGTCATACCCTTCTCTTCCTGTAATGTGAATGTGACGTTTGCCGAGTCTGTAGGTTAATTGTGACCATTCAAATGAAAGCTACTGAGTAGTACTTTGTTGCGGTATTGTTTTTATGCTGTACAAGGTTGTTCTAACTTTTAAGTCTGTGGATGAAATCCTAAAGTGATTCAGTAGCTTTTATTCAAATGAAAGCTACTGAGAATTACTTTCCTGAGCAGCTTGGTTTAAACGTTTTGAGCCTTTGGATGAAATCTGGAATTGTGACTATTGAATTGAAAGCTGCTAACCAGTTTTTTTGTGCGGTGCTGTTTGTTACGCTGTACAAGATGGCTTTAATTTTTGAGTGTGTGGATGAAATCCCGAAGTGTGACTATTCAAATGAAAGCTACTGGGCGGTACTTTCCTGTGGTGCTGTTTGTTATACTGTACAAGATGGCTTTAATTTTTGAGTCTGTAGATGAAATCCTGAAGTGTGACTATTCAAATGAAAGTTATCGAGAAGTACTTTCTTGTGGTGCTGTGTATCATGCTGAACAAGGTGGTTCTAACTTTGTCTGTCTGAGTCTGTGCATGAAATCCTGACGTTTGACCACTCCAAGGAAAGCTATTTAATAGTACTTTCTTATGATGTTGTTTATTGTGTTGTGGATGTTGAGCTCTTCCGCCCAGTAGCGCCCCTGCAAGCTCAAAATAGGAAAACATCCCAAATTTATTTTGCTAAATACGTGTATAACCTCTGGCAGTCTCAAAATTGCTCATTTGTGTCGCATTTCAGGCTACGAAGACTGTGCACAGAGCTTTGAGCGCTCGCCAAGATTTGAGCTTCAAAGGTCCAAGAGTTCAGTCCAAGATCAACAGTTCCTCAGCGCATGCGGAGAGAAGTGTAGTGAAGTTTCAGGGCCTAACTGAAAAAAGAACTAAAGACCAGAAAGCCTTGGCTCACCTTGCGTGACAAGTAACGCAAACAGTTTCCCTCTAGAGTCATAATATGGCCGCAACGTGTGAGGTGAAGTGAAAGCTGTTGAATAGTCTTTCATGTGGCGCTTTTCGTATTTTGTCGAAAAAACCTCTTGAAAATTTTTCCTTAGTTCCCAACTTGAGAATTTTGTGCTACTTCAGAATAGAGTGGTTACATCAAAAAGTGTATATATGTAAAGATTATTTCAAAAACAACAAAAGTCAAAAATGATCCATGATATTTTTTTTACTCTAGCTGAACGTTAAGTTAATTTCTCATGATTTAACGAATAAATATATTTGTTTGTATGAAATCTTGTTAAATTCTGATTGTTTGATTTCCTAATACATAATTGCAAAACCCTGAATCTCCTGATCATGAGGTATTGGAGGCCGTCGACATATTCGCAAGTTCCCCTCTTACGTCACTGCAAGGTAAAGGGAGGGGAGCGGGGTCGAGGTGGTAAAGAGGTTTTAGATTTCGACGTTGGCGCGAGGCATTTGGATTTAGGGGCGGCGCGGAGCATAAAGGAAATGATGAATTTTAAAATACAGGTATTATTGGGATCAGCACCAAGAGGACTTATAGTACAACGCTAAGTTTTAGCGTGCTCCCATTGGTCGAAATCGATCACACGACGCGATAGTGTCTCTCCTCGGCGGGCGCCTATCAGCGCAGAGTGGCCGTTTTTGCAAATTTTCGCTCTGAAATGTAGCGTTGTACAATAAAAACAATAGAGTCCTTCTGTCTCAGGCCCTATGTGCGATAGGTTCCCTCGGAAATTTGATGTTCAAACTTCATAAGCTCTCGAATGTAATATTCGTTGTGAACATCAAATTTCCTCGGGCAACCTATCACACGATAGTGCCTTCGACAGAAGAACTCTATGCATGGTTTAAATAACGTACGGTACACATAAGAATTGGCTATCCGATGTAATAGTCAGGGATGTTACTGTTTTAACGACGCTTACAAATAGTCCTTAATCATCCGATATTATCATTCTTAAAAAAGAGGAAGAAGAAGGTTACAACGGTAAGGAAAGATGATAAGGTCTTGTGTCCAATCCACGGCATTGAACGAGCCATAAGGCTCAACAAGCTCTGTGAAAGCGTCGAGTTCACAAACGTGTAAGAACTTACTCAAGTGTGTTGAAAAATCTGTATAAAAATATTAAATGGTTCTTGTAAATAAGCAACCCTAAATCTTAAGATTTTGAACGCATGCATGCCGTATCTGCAACTCCTTATGAGCATCCCTTGATGTGACGTCATCATGATGATGTGACGTCATGATTTGATGTGACGTCATCATCACCCGATGCCACAGTACGCGCTCATTCAGTCTGGATTTTTTTCTTGTTCGACAATATAAAGACTTGACACACCTAACAACGTTAAAATCCTTTATTTTATGGTGTGTTTCTAATAATTTACAAAATGTTTAACAAGTAAACAGCACAAAAATAAATACTTGATCCTGAGTCAAGAACATCTTTTTCAATCCTCGGTTTCCCATGGCCAGCGCGCAGAGACATCTGGTCGACTTAAATATGTATGCGCTCTGGTAAGGAGACTGGGTAAAATGTACAATAAGTGTTTGTTTAAATATTCTCTTGAGAGATATTCTCTTCAGAGATTTCGCGCAAATGATCTGAATTGACCTTAAAATTTCTATCTTGAAATGCTTTTTTGAAATATTTCCTAACTAAAGCTAGTTAATTTGTGATTTCTCAATTTAAAAAATGGATACTATGTTTAAATCAATGAAGCTTGTTGCAAGCTTGCAATAGTCAGAGGCAATGAAGCCCTTTCAGTATTTATATCAGAATTCTCGTTAATTTTCTTGAAAACAACTTCCACTTTAAAAAGGAGCTATATATAAAACTTCAAAGCTAAGTGGCCTGAGCGTCCAAATAGCATTTGTTAGAGCATGTAAAATTCCTTTTCTGACACGATTTGATTTTTCCAGTTCCGATCCCCTCACTTTCAACTGAGCCCTATTTCATCAGATTCAGTTACTACTACTGAAATTCCCCCCCCCCTCCCCGCAAAAATGAAAAACGATAAAAAACTGCAACTAAGGTAGCCTGAGAAAACAGCCGACGTTTCGCGAGGTCGCCATTTGAGCTCACGCAAAACGAGGTCTGAGTAAAGAGCGCAGAAATTTCATACTGATGACATGTCACTACTCAGATCTAGGTAGTGCTTCTGATTGGTTGAAATGCGAGGGAATACCGTTTCGACCAATCAGAAGCACTACCTAGATCGGGGCAGTGAGACGTCATCAGTATGGAATTTCTGTGCTCGTTACACAGACGTCCTTTTGCGACCTCGCGAGATTTCGGCTGTTTTCTCAGGCTACAACAAAGGCTTCTAAGAAAAAGAGTTTCTCAACTGAAAGCGAAATTCGTAACTTTTATAATTTAGCCCATTTTCTTTAATTACCAGACTACTTGATAAGATTTTGTGGAAAATAATTTAAGGGCAATTTTGGCGAAATCGTTAAAAATTACGGCGGAGAAATATCAAATGTAAAGTTCGAAGCGCTCTTCTTTCTTTTTGTATTTCCCGGCAGCCCCAGCGGGTGTCACTACAGCATCTGCTTTCCTCAAAGAACGCAGTTTACGAGTTTTAGGTTTGATGTATTGTTTAGACACCAGGTTTTCTAGACTCGTAACTGATTGAAAACGGTCTTGTTCAATACTTGTGCTTGAAGCAGCAAGTGCTTTTGCCATTTCCAGTCTTCTATTTGACTCTGGAGTTCCAGGTGTGATAGTGATCTCCGGGGCCTCCACAGGCGATTCTGGCCGACAATGTTCAGAGGAATGGGCACTTGGTACTGAGTGCACTGATGGAATAGATCTTATGCTTGATCTGCTAAAATTAATACCTTCATTATCATACCCCACAGCTCCAACGTGTGCAATGCCTGTGGTCATTGTAACAAGGCAGGAGTGGATTTTGTCTTTGTTGCGAGTTTTTCCGTAGGCGTGATAAGTTCCTTGTGAGTCAAGAACACTTTTCACGAATAAAATAGCGACTACCGTTAACATAATCACAGAGCAGGCCATTGGTATTCCAATCAATATTCCAAGTTCTGTTGCTCTGGAGTAAGGCAAACCGGCTTTGCTATCTGTGTAAAACGAGAAAAATAAAGGTAGTTAATTAACGTTAACTAAATCAAACTGCCTTGAGAAGATTTATGTTGAAGTCCCCATGACATAAACCGGCTTATTATTAGTAGCAATCAACTTCTCAAGGGTGTTATCAAAGTACTTTTGGAATCGCAGAGGAGAGTTATGTTGTCGAATAGCGTTCGTTTTCGTAGCTTTGGAGCCTCGACATGGAATAGCTTCTCTGCTAAAATACGCCAACTACCAAAAAAGGCCTTTAATACCTTCAGAACTATATGCTATCGATATTTCTTTCTTTCTTTCTTTCTTTCTTTCTTTCTTTCCTTCTTTCCTTCTTTCTTTCTTTATGCTCGATAAAAATTTCATTTATTTATATTTGTTACATCGGACTTAGTAACAGTTTGCTCCACCCACCTAGATTAGCCTTTGCTCTGATTTGCGCGTCGAGCAGTATAAATTAATCCTTTAATGTTGTTGTTGAATAAAATTGAATTGACTGTTTCAAAATCTTTGCTTCTTGTTTTTGCGTTTTCGAAAAGGAATAAAAAAATTCTTTTTATAATCCCTCAGTGTCTCCGTTATCGCAAAAGAACGCCTAACAAATATTGTTCCACCTGCGATCTAAAGTAAACTCAAATCACGACAGCAACGCGATATATATGAACGCGTGCATTTGAACAGTAATCTCGAGGTGTTCACTTACTTACTGTCGCGTTTGGGTTTACATCACAAGTAAAAATCAGGCTTAAAGGATGAAAAAAAGAAAGAATTTTTGACAAGTAAGGCCAAGGCCAAACGTCGAACTTTACATGAGTCGAGCCTAATGTAAATCAATAAAAACAATAGCACACACCCCTCTGTAACAGACCCGGTGGAATCTATATCCTTACCAGGTTTTCGGAAAAAACGTCACCAGGTTGGCTAATTTCCCACCGGGCTTTCTTCAGTTGTCTACCAGGTTTATTCAATAATAAACTTGACGTACATTCCCTATTTGACCCTCCCTCCAAAGGTAAAAATCATCAGTTATCGAAATCTTCATGACAGATAGCCACTGCCTTAGTCCAGAAAGGAACTGAGAGTATCGTAACTCATGACCAAGTTAGTAATGAATGTTAATATATGAAATGTTCCGATATTTGAACTGCGGATTAAAGGTTGAAATATATACGAACTCTCAATTGACCAGTTCCCAGTTGGCTTGTTAGCTCAGTTGGTTAGAGCGCTGCACCGGTATCGCAGAGGTCATGGGTTCGATTCCCGTTCAAGCCTGAATTTTTGCAGGTTTCTTCTTTCAACTGCTTTAGTTGAAATATCGTCACTGCGATGGTCTACCTAATATTTTTATTTTTTGTTTTTGTTTTATCAAGTTGTTTATTCCTCTCATTTTATTGCGAAGTTGTAGTGTCAGGGGTTTACAATTCAGCATTCTACGGGTTAGAAACGTCATGGTTTCTCACCATTTACGGTGTTGTTGTGGTATAGGACAGACCCCTTTCAGCTCTGCAGTGTTTTTTTTTTAATCGTTTTCTGATTCTTTTTGTCAGTATTGCTGTTTTGCCTTTTTCAAACAAACAAATATAAAAAATACGCCAGGTATGTAAAAAATCACACCAGACATTCACCAGGAAAGCAAACATTCGTCACTTCACCCCCAAGCTAGCGCCCAGGGCACAATCTTTCATGAAAAATGTCTCCAGATCAGACTTACCTTTCTTACAGATAAAAGGCAGAAGCTGTGTACACGATGTGTCTTCCCACCAGCCTTTGTGAATCATTTGCACGCATGCGCCTGTCTGGTCTGGTTCGCCTGGAGCCCAGTTTTCAAACGAGAGCGGTTTATTATCAACCCAGTGAAGCCTGGAATCGGATGACACTCTTTCCATTCCCAGCCATATTCTTATTTTCCCGGGTTGGCCAATAGAAGTCTCAACTAAATTAAAAATTTTATCATTTTCCTCTTTGCTTTCTATTGATATCAGATGTGCTGAATGGATAACGCAAAATCGTTCGGCATGATTGAAAACTTTAGTTTCTGTTACAACTCTGTAACAAAGATCTTCATAGTGAATCCAGTCGTCATCACAGGTTCCTGCCGAAAAATAAAAGAATAAAAACATTTATTTATGTAATAAATAAAGAAAGAATTAAGGTCGTCTAGCACGAGATATATGAAGAATCCTAAAAGAAATCCGCGTGCGTCTGAAATCTATTGTAATACCAAGTCTACACTGCTATGCTGGTCCAAAAAAGTGTTATTGGTTAAAATATTTGTGTTCACACTATGATCTTCATAACGTTTTTGTGTATCTGAATTCATCGTTAAGCCTCGTTTACACGTAATTCTCTCCAAACCTTTGGCCCCTGTACTGCTGTCGCGTGCACTGCAATTTCAAAGCGAGGTAGGCTCGGGGATAAAATTTTAATGTCTTTTGACGAAGAATATAAAGACGTAATTCAAGGGAAAGTATACGGCTTGGTTTCCTTAGGAGTAAAAAAAAAAAAGAACGTACTCCACGAGCGCGGGTGCTAAAGGTGATGAAAATAACAAACGAGGCGCGTAGCGTCGAGTTGGTTATAACCACCTCATATGCAACAAGCGGGAGTAGATTAGTTGTCTTATTACACTTTAACTTCAGTAATGGTTGCAATTTTTTTTTGGGGGGTGGGGGGGTTGCCAAGAATTGCGGACTCAACTCTTGGCGGCGAAAACTTCTAAAGGCCGTGGTAATTGATATGGTATCCAAATTAAGGGTTATTTGCTGATAAGTGTTTGCGATGAACGAATGAGAAAACTGAAAATTTAATAACTGAGATAGGGAATTTAATAGATGAAAGATCAGCACAGTTGTATTTGCAAATCAAGTTGTTGCAAAAAGAAAGCCTGGTTTTTTTAGGTTTTCTTTTCCATGTTTTAGCAACTGCTTTAGTTGCGAATACAACAATCTCCCATCTATATTCCGCAGTTCATATATATGACTTTCCATCAGTATATTCTCTATATCGATGAGAATCTAATAATGAGGGCTATTATGATACCCCGTGCAAATTTATATTTTCCGTCTGAAAATTATTTTGCGTTTGTTGTGACTAAGACACAAAATGTGTTGACATGTATCACATCAACAGAAATTTAAACAACGTCTGATTTAGCGTAAGTAGAGGAGAGAATGCAAAATGTAAGTACTTTTATTCTTACCCGAGGCAACGGATGTTGTGAATCCGATCTGATTGCTGAATTAGCATAATGTTTTTCAATATAACGTTACACTATGTATGTCATATATTGATGTAATATAAATAATATGAAATGAGCTGAAAACTGAAACTTTGTGCGTGCATCTCTGCAGTCTTAATTATACTGTAACATCTTTTTAGTAAAATATAATAAGTGGTGTGACGAAATTTTGTTGCGCGTATGTTTGCCTTAATGCCTTTCAGCTTAAAAGAAACACCACTAGGATATGACAACATTTTATTTTATTTTATCAGTTATTTTATTATTAGCTAAACAAGAAAGGCCATCCCAAGGGTGTATATCATGCAATTTTACTTAAGAAACAACAAAAAGCTCAAAATTAAATGCTTCCTTTCTCTAAGCTGTAACTGTTAGTTATTTGGTATTAGTGCAAATATAAAACTGGCCTAATATTATTTATTCCTAAAATGCAAGTTTGCATAAATTAACATCAGAACTAGTTTAGAACCGAGATATCTTACCTTGTAAATGCGCTAGCTTTGTGTCCGTGACTGGCATACTGATTTGAAAATTTGCTGTCTGTGAAATCGCCTTATTTCCTCGTGATGCTCTGATACTTGAGTTTAGCGTTCTTGGAAGATAATCATTCGTGATTGTTGATTGAAAAGTTGAAAGTGAGGGAGTATCCCTATGAATGCTTGCAACCGCACTTGAATACGAAGGTGTCGGTGAGATAGTTGCACTTGACACCTCCCAGTGAAAAATAGCTGTTGCTAATAAATGCAATTCCAAAGAATAGTTTCTTTTGATCAGCGAGTGAATAAAGAATATGAGCATTACTTTGAAGAGCACCTTTTCCAACTGAATACGTGAAACTAAGTTTGATCCATTTAAAAGTGTTTTTGATCCTTGAACGATAATTTGAGAGATCAGTTGAAATCCTGACGACAGTTCGTTAATGCTGTAACCTGAAAGAAAAATAGGTTGGTTGGATTCAGGATATTATTTATTACTTTAGTAAAGCACATTTATATATGTACCATTATGTATCACCTTTACGTTTTTCGAACCTTTCTAAGTACCGGTAAGAGAATTCTTTCTTTTGTGAGTGAGATCGTAACTTTCATTAATACACCTTTTTTTTCTTTTAGCAAAACGCTGTTATATTTCTAAGGATTGAATGGCGTAACTCAGGCTGGTAGTATTCACATGCATTCACTGATAGAGATTGCTGTCAAGGAGACAGCTCAGTTTTGTTTTATATAGAGGTGACTTTTTTACCCTAAGGGAATTATGCAATGAAACAATTGAAAACAGGGCATATTTTCTACACTCAAATCTGCTTACACGGGCAGTACACAAACCACAATTGGAATAATTTTCCTTCACGGAAATAGTTTATTTCGTCGCCTCTTGAAGGACGATTCAACTCAAATAACCGTATAACATATTAAAACCAGTGACGTGATAGACACTAAACTAAATACTTACAAATCTTCACTGAATCTTTAGCGATACAACGAGCCAGTAACCAACTGACGACGTAAAGACTTAACATCGGCTACAGGCAGCGATTGCCAAAGTTCAATCATGCTCGTCGAGGTACAGTATCGCAAGTTAGGCATGTTGATCGGTGTAACGCTCGACTCGACTCAACAAGATCGACCATCAATCATATTTGCATTGATATTTGGTAACAAGCACCACTAGTTTCCAACTGTACTCCACAAATTTCTACAGCAGACTCAAAATTGTTTCCCTCGAAAAGGAACAGCCGGGTCTATCTTCCACAATAACTTTAACCGTGAGGTGTTTGTCTTAGACGGAGATAATCGTAAAGAACTGAAGTTTTACAGAGAGCGACTACACGTGTCTGTCTTGAGATGTGTTTGTGTATGCCTGTACTGGTATTGAAATTACGGATCCTTATTACGTCACTGAACTTTACGCGTGTCTAGGATCAGGCAATTCCATTGCCAACGCTACAAACGTTATTCCCTTGTTGTGGTTAAGCGCACTCGCTTAGCCCTTAAGACACGAAACGAAAGTAGTAAAACATATAAAGTAGAATGTATCCGTTTTCTCATTAATAGAATTTGTCAGTTTTTCGGTAAAATCCATTTTAACGATCAAAATAAAGATTAATTTCATGCCGCTCCAGAGAATGACTAATTACTGTTATTTTAGTCTTCCAAGACTAAACATAATTAAACGTCTTGTCGGCGGTCGCTGCGGTCGAGAGAATGCCGACTTTGTTCAGAATATTCCAGCGGGCTCAGAAGTGTTGTCACGCCTTAAGGGCGATTTTTCGGTCCACAAGACTAAAACTCATAAAGAAAAGAGAAGCTGTATAAAATCACAAAGACAACTGAAACGTATCAAACGGAACAGCAACGAAATAGCAGACTAAGCTTAGTTCGATATGAAGGTGTATAGTGAAGGCTAAGGTGACGTCATTTGGTTTTACGCAATGGCTCTCGTTTTACGAAAGTTACTAATAGGACAAATAAGCCATCATCCTAAATCCAATATCATTATTCTTTTGCTTACCTTGTTTTACATCAATTTGAAAAGGGCTCCTCTTGTGGAATGTCTCGTGATACTGGCTGTGACCTCTGCTTCCGCTATGTGATATTCCATTCAAAAAACAACCAAGAAAGCAAATTGATTTAGCTTTTATAAAGTCGTTTTAAGTGTATATGACAGATTTTTTTATTTGCCTGATCGAATCTAAATGGTATCCTGGTATGAATATATAAAAAAATTCCATGTCGATTTTCCTTCCCTGCGCCTTTACCGTTTGAAAACGTGAAATTTTACGTCCGGTCATGTCAAAAACCGCGCAGTAGGAGACCTGGGGATAGTCAGGTTTTGACGTCATTTCAGGAACGGAGTCGATGCCGAAAAAAATTTTTCATATTCATATCAGGGTGCTATTTAGATTCGATCAGGCAAATAAAAAAAAATTTGTCATATACACTTTAAAACTCATTCTCCCGTGCTAAAATTTTATATTTATTTATTTATTTTTCCACCCAGGGAATGGGCTCCTGCCCATGGACATCACTGATTTTACAACAAACATAACATTAAGAAACCATCAGGTCAAGAGAAAACCCGGAGGGCGGGGGGGGGGGCACTTGATCCATTTTTGGGTGCAGGGGTGCTGCTGTGGATCTAAAACCCGACCCTGTTTAGAACAAAAAAGTCCTGAAATACCAACCCTGTGTCAGGTAGGACAACACCCTCCATTTTAGGTCCCTGTTTAGGACAAATGACAAAATACATACTCTCTTGTTTTACACAATTTTCAAGTGTTTATAGACCAGCAAACTCTCCGATATAGGATTGGAGGTAAGATAAGATAAGATAAGATAAGATAAGATAAGATAACTTTATTTATACACGGTTTTTCCATCAGCATTTTTAATCATTATGAACTATCTATCTACCTAACTACGATTATAAAAGAATAAAATTTAAAACAATAGAGGCTGCTTTTCTTGGAGGCCGTGTTTAAAATTTAACTTAAAAACTGTGGCGACTCAATTGCATAAGCCAAATTTAGAATATTTAACGATGACATTCGTACAACGATACCCTGTTTATTAGGACAAGTTGAGACTCTGTTTAGGACAGCCTCGCATGAAATGAATGAAATTATATACCCTGTTTAAGACAGAGAGGCCAAAAACCATACCCTGTCCAGCGGCACGTCCCGTATAGGCCATACAAGGGAGTACCCCCCTCCCCTCACCCCGGGAGAGAAACTCTCGCACCCATGTACACGTGCATTCATGACCGTATTGGCTTTAAAATTATCCTTCCGATAGAAGCATATGTATATCTGTGTTGGTTTCTTTCAAGCAAAACTGATCGCCGGACCTCGACACATACTAGCTACATGTAGCTCAGTTTGATTAAATACTGAGTTATTTATATGAACAATAAGATATGAAAATAAAAATTTATCGGTATAGGAAAAATATATTTGGCGTGAAATTCTTATAGTCTAGCTTCCTTATACTTCTTGTGATACAAATAGTAAAAAAAACCAAAACTGGTTACATATTTTTAAATTAGCTGCAATTCACCATTAGGACGCCAAGGTATTTATTTTAAAATAAACTGTACTGTTATTTTTCTTTTTCTACAATTATTCTTTTTCTACTATCTTGGGTTTTTTTTTCTTTTTCCACATTTTTTCCCCAAGCGAGTGCTCAGCATCAGTATGTGTGCGGTTTCTGGGCTTTTTATTCGTAATTTTTGTTGTTTTGTTCTAAAATAAGGTGAGAGCGAGTTCATAGTCTGAAATAGGGGATAGATCTTTAATAGCTGTAGTTACGCGATCCTTTTCCCAGGCCAGGTAAATACCTATTACCCAGATAAAATTTGCCACTGTAAGTTTTCATGACCACACCACGGAAAACAATAGAAATTTTACTTGGTAAAAGCCCACATGGATCAGTAGGATCGACTGGTTTGCGTAAACAAACCAATGAAATGCCGAGTTTTTACAGCGTACACTGCAGCCGCGCAAACTTCACGGTCGATGTGATTTTCATGCAATGTTTTATGCAATTAATCTTTAAAAGTATCCAATTTTAAATACGCACGTAGAAAATCCATTGAAGAGAAAAAGTTACCCTTGCAAACGCCTTGGCAAGTGCAACCCAGGTAAATGGAAAGCCAAGCAGGTTTATTTTCCTTCCTATTTTACGTAGGAAACAGCTGGCGTCGCGTAGTCGTGGCTAATGTCTTGGACAAGAAAAGGGAAAATTTAATTCCGGTAGGAAGGGAAGAATCGTATATTTGGCTCAGTTTTGCTCGGAGCACCTCTCAGAAGCCGTAAACAATGGCTCAACTGTATTGCAGGTTTAATGCATGTGTAACGGTTTTTTTTTTAATTTTGTCTTTTATAGCAACGTAAGGCTTCAAACTCACCTCGTTTCCACATTGCAAATGTGTCGTTTCATCAGAAGTAATTGCCGCTGACTGGCTACATTGGTACCCATGATCGGTGCGTTCTGGTGAAGGTGCCAGGATACGATTTCAACTAATGACCCGAAAACGAGGACAGCAGTGATAGAGCTACGCATGGCCCCATGAATTCCTTACTCGGGAACAACATGAAGAAACTGTACACAAGAAAAGAAAAACTGTGTTACTCACAAAATTGCATCAAATCGATTAGCTTATGCTGCTACAACTGAATTTTTGTTGCTTAAATTTCTCAAGTTCTTTTAACTATGAATTTAGAATGAAATCTGAAATTGTTCTCCCTTTTTGCTCAATGAAAGTTTTTAATTGGTAATTTTCTTATAATACAAGTTTTAATATTGGTTTCTGAAATTAAAGGTGCGCTAATCTTAGATTCAGTTTTTTGTTGTTGTTTTTTTAGTCGAAATGACTCCTTGAACCAATTTCTTGTTCTGACAAAATTCCCATGAATTCTTGAGTCATTCTACCTCCGTAATCAGAATTATTCCCGCATCTCGATAAACTGTACCGGCTTTAGCGTATGAAGGTCGGTACTCTTATTTGAGCACACTACTATAAAATCTGTCACTTTTGGATTATGGCGTTGCACAAATCCCGTGGTAGTGACAATAATTAGCGACACTTAAGCGACACTTACCTCCGTCATTCTACGGAGGTAGAATGACTCAAGAATTCAGGGGAATTTTGTCAGAACAAGAAATTGGTTCAACACTTCTCCCGGTATCGCGGAGGTCAGGGTTCGAATCCCGGCAAGCCTGATTTTTTCAGGCTTTCTTTTCGCAACTGCATAAGTTGCGTTAATAACTGCGAGGATCTTCTTTACATTTAATTCTTCATTCCGCAGTTCAAAT
>Ga0126336_10000699_pt1 | contig 14973 bp, 6 predicted proteins | sample SidCmetagenome_FD_92530 | JGI IMG/M metagenome (GOLD analysis project Ga0126336, IMG submission 92530) | Coral microbial communities from El Islote,Puerto Morelos, Mexico - Siderastrea C C metagenome | ecosystem: Host-associated > Invertebrates > Cnidaria > Coral | place: El Islote,Puerto...
AGATCTGTGACATTTGTATTTCTTATTTTAGATTTTAATACTTTTTATTTTATGGAGGACCTCCCTGAAAACCACGTACTTACGTGACGGGCGCTTCCTCGTTAAAGATTGTTTTTATTATTTTTTATTTTATTTATATTAACAACACCTGGATACGAAAAGGGGCCCTCTGATTGGTTAATACTACTGAATAGAGAATCAGCTTATGCCCAACGAGTTGAGACACCTTGCAAAACGGGTGACGACAGAAATGATCTTCTGAGAAGAGAAATTTTAGTTCATTTACATCCAAAAAGAATCTCATCATAATCGTCTCTTTATTCAAGCATAGGCACGCAATGCGTACATAACCGATGGCGTTTTTCTTTCACAATATTGTTTCATGCGTTTTTCTTTCACAATATTGTTTCATATTGTGACATGCGACATTTTGGAAGTCAAGATGAATTTATTAAGGCTTCTCTACTCTAACTCCTCAACCCCCGATCTTGATGAAGTCAAAAACACGTTTTAAAACGGTTTAAAACACTATTCTTTGCCTAAAAGTTGACGTTTCGGCAGGACTCCCGTGGCGCAATCATCACCACGAGATGCAGTGCTGCTTACCTATTTGAAACTTAAAATCAGCTTTACTGCAGGGAAATGACGTGAGGCCGATATGAAAGTTCTAAATGCACAAAAAACATAATTGTGTGCTTTGATTTTTACAGTTTTTTTTGCCTTGTGGCAAAGAAGACGGATGGAAAACCTTCAACACTTCCTGCTACAAACACTTCACAGAGACTTTAACCTGGTTTAATGCCAAAATGAGATGCGAAACGATGCATAAAGGAAATCTTGTTATTTTAAACACTGTCGAAGAGGAGCAGTTTCTTATTACAAACGTTCTACCCGTAACCTATCAAACCTGGATCGGTATCCATGACGACGATCCTGGCACACCCCGGATGTGGCGATGGATCGACGGTTCTGTTCCTTCTTTTGAACGGTGGGGACCTAATCAGCCTAACCTGCATTCAACCCAATGCGCCACTTTCTTAAATGGAAAATATTTTCAGTTAAACTGGAACCACGATTGGAACGACAGGCCTTGTTCTGCCCTAAACGCTGCTTTTGTTTGCGAAAAGAAACAGAATCAACCAGACTAACACATATGGAAGACGTATAACAAGGGCTTTCGGAAAATTATGGTCCGTGGCTAAGCGAACCTTGCCATGCTATCCTCGAGCTCTTAAATTAAGTTGGGTTAGTCAAGTATCTAATTTCTACCAACAATATCACCTACTTGATCAAACGTACAAGTCACAAGAATGGAGTAAATGATTATCAAAGATAAAATGTCTTGATGTTTGATCAAATTCTCCCAACTAGCACCATAAGAAATATATGAAGAACACTGAACGATTTGAGGGTTAAGTGAATCAAAGCTTCGTTTAGGAGCGTGATGTTTTTTGTTGATCTTGACTCATTCGATTACAGGCAGAACTGGAAAACGTTCATTAAAAAGTTCGTTTTTAACCGGCCTCGCCATAAGGCGACCGCTGGTTTGTAAATTGGGCTGCGTTTTTTTTCACAGTCACTTGCCTTAGCCATCCTCATAATATCTGGATTCATGAATACTTCTTGAGTTATGACAAACCACTTGGACTAAACTGCTTACTGGGCGTTTAGGCGAAACTTTCCTGGATCAAGTGGTCAGTTTGTTTAGCTCCCCCATCCCGCGTTTATCAACTTGTAATTTATGAATTGATATTGGTACTGGTTAAACTCAATAAACAGTTTCTTTTTCAAATTCAGTACTGCAGACGTATCAAGGAAACAGCTAAATGACACCCGTCTTAAAAAAAGAAAGTTTCTGATGATTTACTATTAATTTCCGACTTTGTAAATAAAATTACGTATCAGTTTAACATTGAAAATCTGTTGTAAGCAAATGCTTTTGGTTACCTTCACCTTTCATGCAATAAGTTTATTTAACAATTATTCTACGAAGGGGGTGTTTGATATGAGTTGGTAAATAACCAACGAGGCCTGTAGCGTCGGGTTGTAATAATGATCTCGTATCCAAAAAGCGCGAGAGGAATAATTTTTTAAAATTGATTTCTCAACTTCAGTAATCGTTGCTGAATTTTTTTGCCATATTTTTGGACAAATCTTTTGTTTCGCGACGAATACTCTTTTGAACGGCCGCGGCACTCAACGTGGTATCCAGTTTCCTTATAAGGCAAAAAGCAGGGTTTATTTTCTGATAACCCGTGTGCGGTAAACCAATGAGAAAGGTAGAAATTCAACAACCGAGATTGAAACAGCCTGTTACCAGCCTCCACGCGTTTTTCGCACTCGTGTTCTCAAATCGCGCCTTCCCCACTGTCTCGGAGCCTGGAACAGGCTTTAGCAGAATTTAACAAAACCTTTGCTCTTATGTACACTCTTTATGCTATACATATGGAAACCATATTTGTTTATATCTTATTCTTTATTGTTCTGAACTTAAAAATGGGTTTGGGATGTACGTAATCAATACTTCTTAAAATTTAACTTGTAATTAAGCCTTTTCTGAGTGATGTTTTTTGCTCCGTGTAACTTGCAATTTATTTAAGTGATATTTGCAAATAGGTTTTGCCACTATCTGGTTTAAATAGTCCTCGTGACTGTATATATATCATAGCATAAAGTTGTTTTTTGGGACTTACTGGTACATAATGCTGTATTTGATCTTGAATGTGGGAGTAGTCTCTTTCTTCTCCTCAGTGTTTGAGCTTCCTCTCACCACTCCTCATCGTTTTTACTGTCGATTTGCATAATTAATTGCAATCTATAGTAAATGGAGCTCCCCACTGAAAAAAGTTAATTCAACGGACTTGGGGTAACTTACAAAACTGACGCTTCTGGTCACACTAGACCTACGTCGCTTGCTAAGTACAAACACTAAGGAATAGTTAGACCCTTGCTCTCCTGTTTACTATGGCTCTAGTTCACTAATCTACTTCGCAAACTTGAATCCTGTGGAAACTCATAAAGCATAAAACGAATGCAAACACCAAACTAGCAGAGCTGACAAACCGCTTGCAGAGTAAATATGGTGAGAGCGGAGGCCAGAAAAAAAAATTGCTAGAAAGGAACACAAATCGGGGTAGGAACCAAGGCTTAAGCTGCGAGGCTTTGCACATCATAAAGTTAACCCACTGAAGAAAAAATTCGCGTGAGCCAAAGAAAACGGTTGGCTCTGAAGGCCTTGCTGTATATATTATTACAAAGCCTTGTTTACCCGGGGCTCAATCGGCAGAAGACATTTGTGCGCCAGTGGCTTCCGCTTACTCGCGCGTGATAAGCTTCTGGTAACGCGCAATGTTTTCCACTTGCGAACACGATTTCTGTGTCAATCGTACGTGGAATATTCTAATAGCTATTTCTAAAGGCCTCTGGTTTATCGCTTCCCTTTGCCTAAATATTTGCGTTTGCGGACTATCTTTGAAGGCACGTTTTTTGGACTTTTTTATGCAAATAAAAACAGCTGAGCATACACGCTTCAACACGCGCGTGAGAACAAAGTTACATAAACGTGTGAAGACAAGCTTTTTTGACTTTTCTTATGCAAATAAAAACAGCCAAGGCACACCGTTCAACACGCGCGCGAGAGCAAAGTTACATAACCGTGTGACACTGGCATTTGAGGCTCGATGTCAATTAAAGAGCTATTCCGTACTATTTATCCCAGTCTGTCAAAATTTCAAGTATCCGAGGACCAATGAAACAGCAGTACATAGTGAAGGTTACACTTGACTGACCTAACGGTCCCGTGACCGCTATTTTATGAAGCCAAACTCGCGGAACTTTACTGTTTACTTTTCATTATTCTCAGGAATGTGAGCCGTTTGCAAGCTTCGCTGCTGCTTTTTGTAACTTCTTCTGCTAAAATCCCGGTCGCAAGGAAAAATCCAAGCCATCAAGGTAAGATATGACAAGTTTTTAATTTTGTGGAAAACTATACAAACTCTACTATTTCCACTTTGGCCACAGGCAGACCACCCTATGTGTTCGTGGTTAATAATTGTTGACATAAGACGATGTTGAAATCAATGGCGCGTATAGAAGAAATATAGAGAAACATTACGTCGGGTTCGATATACTAGAAAATATAAAATTTACTCTAAATGATTCAATAAAAGTTAATATGAAATGTTGACTGAGTCTTGTGTCATATTTTTTTGCCGTCCCGAGCCGTTTAAGGCGTTATTTTGCGAGGTCATTATCGACCGGTAGAAACAGAGAAAGAAGGGACAACCTTCTATGACACAAGACTCAGCCAACATTTCATCTTAACTTTTATTGAATCATTTAGAGTAAATTTAAATTTTCTAGTATATCGAAGCCGACGTAATGTTTCTCTGTATTTCTTCTATACGCGCCATAGTTGATTTCAACATCGTCTTATGTCAACAATTATTAACCACGAACACATAGGGTGGTCTGCCTGTGCTTTGGCTACTTAAAATTATACATTTCAACATGATTTGTGCTATCATAAATCAGGGAAGGCCGACAATTACTTCCCACATTTAACAGTTTGTCTTAGGATTTCCAAATATATTTTGCACTTTCCTGAATCGAGAAATATGCATGATCAAATTACATAACTGACATCATCAGTTGGCTTTTCCACTCTTTACCCTATCCTGAAATTTTGTGGAAGTGAGTTTTTTCACCCATACCCCTAAGAACGATAGTTTTTTACTCAGTGGCACCCGCAACAAAGACTGAGTACCAGAATCAGCAATAAATCAATTTAAATGCAACGTATGCTTTCGTTTATACCCCATCATGGACGAGGAAAAGCATTCTTGTTTTCCAAATCGAAAGCTAAATACTCATCATATCATGAAACTGAAATCGAAAACCATTTCGACACTGTTTGTCCGAAGTTCCAGTCACGCATTCAGCCGAAAGTCACGAACCAATGTGCCTACGTAAGACTGCTCTATTTTTCTAAATAATATACAGACAACAGGACAAAATTGATTGTCTCCACCGCGTCACCTCAACAGCCGGTATAACTCCTTTGCACTATTGCCCTAGAATTGCTGGTTGAAGTTTTCGACGATTTATTTCCGGGTCTATTTTAAGCAAGTGCACCCATGTGTCCAGTGAAACAAAAGATCTGTCACTTGACCGGCCTTGATTACCACGTGACCGGCCCCAGCTATATAAACTGGAAACGACGGGAGTTTCCGCATTGGCTCGGATTGATCACCAGTTGAGATTCCCGTGTGTATGTTTTTGTGGTATTACGTTGGATGACATTTTGGCGGGCGAGCTGTATCCCAAGGTAAGAGTTTCGAATGTTGTCGATTCTGAAGCTGATGTCCTACAGCATGACGGAGCTTGTCAAGTTTATTCCGCTATAGGATGGTGGAATGTTGTCCTAGTTCTTCTTTCCTTTGCATGTTGGCGGACTTCGATCGCGACGCAAGGGAACTGTTTTCGTAGAATTCAAAATAAAACATTTCTGCCGTCTTTCTAACGTTTTTGGTAGCAACAGATGAATAGTTAAAAGGACTTCAAGAGGAGATAAAGAACAAAATAAAATTTACGATTCAGACTTCGGAATTTTGCACGGGAAATAGACATGAAAGTCAAACTTACTCCATCTTTGATCATCTTTGGCCGTTTGCGAGACGGAGTAAATAACTTAATCAGATTTAACCTTTACAAAGTATTGGGCCTTCAATCAAGAATTCGTGAATGAAACAAAACATTGAAGACAAATATGCAAACTTTGGTTGGGAAATTTTAAGCTTGAAAACTAAATTTACTTCAAGGCTTCCCGCGTTGATGAAAGATCACTTTCAGTTTCGAGCACTTCCGCTTTCACTCCGGTTCAGTCTAGCAATTTGGAGTAACTTCGGGGATGAAAGCTTTTTTGAGTCATTGGGCGCATGAACTCCAGTTCCATTAGCTCGAAGTAAATCATTTTCATTTTCGTCTAGATCAACAAGAAAGAAGTTTCAGAACTTTAGAGAAAAGAAGACTAACATGAACAAAGCCATGGGTGAAAATTGTATAGGCTTAAATATTCAACCCATAACTTGACTCCTCATTCGTGACTGGTGAATATCAATACCACAATTTGAGTATTTGTTAAGGTTCGTCTTTTTGTAGGAGTCGCCGGAAAATGCTGGGTCAGGAGTATGTACCATTTTGCAATTGCTGTACATTTTACAGCGAGGGCTCAAATGCGATCACAATATTGACCACGAATGACATTACTCCACATTTACAAGAACTCGTGTAAAGACTACTAACATTGGCATCCCTAAAATTTGGGCATATTAGTAAATTATTTCTTTTGGATGCATTTTTAAATTAGGTAAAGACAATCTCAGTTTTGATTTTCTAAGGTTTTTACAAAAACTTCTGTCTTCTTAATTAGGTTAGCATTTTGTAGGATGCAATGGATCCTCACATGCAGGCTTTTGTGTACCAGACCTCGCCACCACAGTTGAGGGAAGTACCTAAGGAGGAAACTGGGAAGAATGTTGTTGTCTTAAAAAGGAGCGATGTTATCACACGGAATGAAATGGTTTTCATGTCAAACACAATTGAAATGGCACAACTCAAGAAGCCGGGAAAAGGACAGTTTAAAACAAATGTACAGTTCTCTTCAAAGATGTCAGATAAGGATGTGAAAAGGGTATTAGAGGAGAGTTTTCCCTTTCTTGGAAATAAAAGGTAACAGTTATTTGTTAATTTGCTCGTTGCTTTGAATGGTTTGCCAACATGCCCCCTGTACATTCAACTGTACGTGTACCTTAATAATACATGTATATAGTCCAGGACCATGCTTTTATAATATATAAATTTACCATGCTTTCAGTTCCTTGGTCAGGTGGTGCAATGGTAGTATTCCTGCTTATGGTATATGGCTGGCCTGTCAGGGCTGGGGTTTGAATTCACTCTGTGACAATATACTTGAATTATTTGGCGAGAGTTTGGGGCTTTGGGCAGATCACCACACTCCCAAAATAGTTAAATGTCTATGCCAGCAATGCTTTGGATGGTCATGATTTTCTCGATCTGTTACAGTGAGCTATTCTTTAGGATCCCTGCTGTTAGGCTAGCTTATCTATCAATTTAATAATTATAATAATTATTGTACCATTAGTGGCCACTTTCGAAACAAGTGAAGGACTGGGAACGAGTATTTAAAATATATAATTGATTGATGGTAAGTTTGTTGTCTGATAAAGCACCTCACAAATAGCAATCCTGCCAAGTTTGGAGCTAATCAGTTGATTTGAAGCAGGATAAATGGCTTCCAAAAAGCACACAATTTACAGAGTTTGTAAAGACAAGCTTTTCAAAATAGAGACATTTGTATGGGATTTTCATGGTACTCTTGGTTTATTAAGGCTGGTATTCTGACATGCTCTTTTCTTTGTAATTCAGTGATTTCCACTACATAATTTACGTATTTGGTCCCTGGCCCCTACTCAATTCTAAGGTGGCAAATTGATTGTTTAGTGAATCACAAGTTACAAGTATAAAACTGTGTCTGTAGCAGGCGATAGAGTCATGGTAAACTTAAAGTGGCTTACTGAAGTTTCAGCAGAGAGGGAGGAACTTATTAATTCTCAAATTAAATTCCCAGGGTGCTTTAATTTGTTTGGAATTGTTTGTTACTCTAACTGTCATTAGAAATGTATCGCTTTAAATTAGGTAACTATAAAATGGTGGCTATAGTGGTTGCTAAAGGGGAAGGCTGTTCAAAAGTTAGAAAATACAAGTGTTTACCAGGTTTACACAGTCCATTACCATCAAAGCATTTCATCACTTTATGAGCGTGATGTGACGTGTTGGTAAACCTTTACAACAAAAGTGCCCATTGCAAGCAGCATTTCAATCCATAGCCCTGAAGCTTAAATAACGCAAACCTCTTGCTAACATAAATCAAAAGTACTTACGCTAGCTATGTTTACTCTTAATTTAAACCCCCAGCCCCTGATAACTGGATGTGATGAACAGTTTTACAGGTTTTTCTCTTTTTTTAATACAGTTCCAGTCACATGTGTTAGGATTCTACTATATAATTATGTACATGTACTAAGTGAAATTGGTATTAAATGCCCATAACAAACTGAAGAATTATAGGCTGGGGTGAAACAATACTGCACCGTGAAATGGTGAAAGGTCAATTGGCATTAGGATGTGCGTGCATAGGTCACTTATCAGACAACTGAACTGAATGTTTACTTGACAGATGAGCATGCTTATTTAGGCATAAATGAGATTTTTTCAGTCTTCTTGTGACCGTAAGAAAAGTTTTGAATGCTGCAAATTCAGCACAATTGTGTTTGAAAATAATACCAGTAGTAATAGAGGCTTTTATACTGTACTGATGAAACATTTGTATTGCCTAACTTTTTGACACTCTAAAGAGTTTTTTTTAAATGTTTTAAAATTTAATCCACAAGTGGCATGCATCATCTGAGCTTTGACTCCAGTTTATATTTAACAAAATTTCAACAGAGATGCCCAGTTCAGCATAGGCTGGTTTAAATGGGGCTCTGTAAACTATCTAATAACTAGCTTAAATATAATAAAGACATAAAGTGCAAAATAACCATAAAAAATTAATAAACAAAATATAGGGATAAATAGTTTAATAATAGAAATCTGCCTGATATTCAGCTGGTAAGTCAGTTTTGTGTGACTGGGTAATTAAGCACCAAGACTACCCTTCCTACAATTTTTTCTTGCCTTTATTTTGCCTCAACACTCCCTCTACTCTGCACAGTTGTGTGTGCCATTTAGGCTACTGACCTGTATGGTCTCTAGGACTGGAATAGTACAATGTATAATTATCTTGTTTAAAGAAGTAGTGCTCATCCATTCATGTACAAGTGACTACCCACATGAAGACAAGTGAGGACAAGTGATCTTTCACATATTTTTTCCTGAGTTAATTAGTTGTGTTTGTGAGGTAATCATTTAATTTGTTTCCCTTTATTTAGATTCTTCTGTGCTGCAGCAGTTGACAATCGAACACGTTTAGACTTCAAGGGCGAGCCTCGTATTTGGGATGGGCATTTCATCAAGAAAAAATTAAAAGGCAACTCTGCTCTCTACATTTTGGCAGATGAGGTATTGGATCATTGTCCATTAACTTTTGGTCATACCTTACCATATTTACTCGAGTAAGCGCAGCGGCGCTCTTTAAATTTTTAGTGTTTCAGATGCAGCGCTTATTCGGGGGAGGCGCTTATTTGGGGGCGGCGCTCTTTAAAAATCATAATATTTGTAAACGATAACAAGCAAATGTTAACAAAAAAAAAACAATGAAATGCACCCACTTCGAACTGTAAAAATGACAATACTGGAGAATAAATTTCGGAGACTGGTTTAGATTGACTTGCACCGTACTTGTTTATTAGTTTGGCTCCTCCAACACTGGTTCAGTCTGATGATGCTTCGATTGGGCGCCGCATTGTTTTGAATGAATGCGCCGGCACTTATTCGAGGGCGGCGCTCTTTAATATTTTTGTTGTTATATGCGGCGCTTAATTGAGGGCGGTGCTTAACCAGGGGCGGTGCTTAATCGAGTAAATACGGTAGTTAAGTTATATGTACGCTTTGTATTGACCCTCAGACATACAAGCTAATTACCGGTACATGTACATGTAACCCATACCCCACCGTGGTACGTGAGCAAGGGGGTTAATGGACCCCTCTTAATTGGTTTTTTGTTGTGTTACAATTATTTCAAAAAGATTTAACCTTTGGTAGTTAGTTAGCCTCTGTTGTGCTCTACAAGATGAGGTAAATATTGACTGTAAATATTGTGGGTTGTGGCACTGCAAGGGGCCTGTGACATCATCCAAAGTGGCGGCCAAGATGGCGAGCCATATTGGATTTGACTCAAAATTAAAAATTATCACAAGAAGGCTGAAATTGAAACTTTTGGACGCTACACATGCAAAATAAGTCACAGCTAAAAACTTTGTTGCTATTTGTTGAAATTTTATGCTTTTTAAAAAATATTTGTTGTGATTGTTCCTTTAATACAATGTTTTTCTTTCAAAGACATTTTGTAGGGAAGGCATGTTGTAATATCTCTCATCTCTTTGGTCCCTTTCATCCCCTTTTCCCTTTTCCTTTTTTACTTAGTAATACCCCATTCTGATGTGCTTCAAGCCCCCATAACCCGCAATGTGTCCCAACGCCTCCATTTATGTATCCCATCTACCTTATAATGCAATTCACAATTAAGGACATATTGTTTCATTTTGTTTTTGTACCTAAACCCCTTCCAGGATTTGAATTTTAGAACAACCTCCAGTTTTGTAACCTTGCCATTAATTGATAGCCCCTGGACAAAGAAGATCTTAAGTCTGTCACTGATGTGACAGCATAACTCTGCTGCTGTACTATGCTGGAAGTTTAAGGTCAAGGCCAACTCAAACAGAGCCAGTTGTTTACCACGTATAATTTGTAGTAAATTTGTCTGTAAGTGAGTTTATAAATTTCACTCTAAAATAGTCACTTAATTTATGTAAAATGGGTCTGGAAAAAAACTGGTTTGAAAAGGAAACCTGGCCAGGTGAGTTAAAAAAATACAAACTGGTGTGAAAAAGTTTGAAACAAAAATAGAATTGAACCACATCAACATTATAAAAATAATGTGTTTTAATTCCTTGGTAAAGTGCATTTCTTTTTATTATTTATTAGGAAACTCATCAAGATCCAGCAATTAATGTGCTCAGAGTTGCAAGTCCACCAACATTTGGACACACAATGTCAGGGGGTAATGTAGTGGTGCTTCGAATTCCTATTATTTTGGATTAGACACTTGATTTTCCCCAACCTGAATCAAAGTTTGTATTTAAGTGACTGACAAATTTAAAGTACTGAATAATAAAAAAAACAAGAAAAGCCCCAGGGGCATTAGACCCAGCTGTCATCTCCCACCCTAGCCCAACCCAGGGTTAAAAAATGTTAGCATCACTCAAGATACGAACCTACGTGAGGAACTTAACTAACTGCACATGCGTTTCATGTAGACATGTATGGCTACCACAAGGATAACAGCGGTTAGTCTGTGATGAACAAGATTGAATCAGTTACTTTCAAAGCTCCCATTGGCAGGGATTTTGATGCCATTGAATCCCTAGTAATTTCTAAATCAACTTCCATGAACATTTTGGTGAATGGATGCTAAATGACCAAGGATTAATAAATGCTTATGGTTACTCAAAAAGTTTGCAACTTGTATTTTTTTGGCTAAGTGAAAACCGGAAGTGTTTGGGGTAAGTAGCCGACAAAAAGAACCAAGAAGAAGAAGAAGAAAAGGAAGAACAGGAAAGAAAAAATGGGTGTTACTAGATCTAGTCATCGCTATATGCGATGGCCAACTAAAAAAATAACTTTTTCACCCTTAAGGTACAATTATGGTTCCAGAAAGGATTGTTTCAGATAGGTCACTGGGATTTACATCTGCAAAAGGCACTTCCGTAGCATCTGATCAGCAAAACATGGTGATGTGTCCCCTTGCTAATGGCCCTATTGCTAATGGCCCTACTGATGCAAGGCAACCTGCAGGGTTGCCACTAATAACACATGGAATGCCAGAAGTGATGGTTGCTTCAATGATGAATAACATGGATATATCCAGTGCAGTTTCACCACAATCACAGAAGCCAGATGTTTGTTCTCAGAAAACTGATCAGAGTATCCTATTATGTACTCGCACTACAGGAAGTGGAGAGGTGCCACAGTTTAGTCTTTTGTCATCATCATTATCATCATCATCACCATCATCATCATCATCATTGTTGTCCCCGTCGTCGTCATCATTACCGGCAGCAGCAGCACTGGGTGGCAGTAGATTTCTGGTTGCAGAGGTAACTGGGCTGCAGAAACCTAATGTTTTAAGATTCACATAATTATTTTCTTGATCTGTCCATAAAATAATGCAAATCAACAGAGAAAATCATCTACATTAGGTCATTCCCAGTTGCATGAAGAGTCAGGCATGTGTGAATAGAGCTACATATTAAATAGAAACCATTAATTATTAATTATCAATTTATTAATTATTAATTAGAAACCTTTTTGTCTACTTTTCTGTATTTTGTGTATAATTATATGAATCCTCGGTTGAAACCATTTACAGTATCTTAACCTCCATTGTTACTATTGCAGGTGTCAGAACCATCTACCACAATCACTAAGAATAGTAATCCAGCAGGTAATAATAAGAAAAATAATAAATACTTACTCTATTTTTTGTGTTTGTATTAATAACTAAAGGTAATTCAGCTGTAAACAAATATGTATTGCAGATGTAAATTCTATCATTTCACCGCAGACCACAAGCTACAAAATATTAATAGTAACTGTCTCACGTCTGACCAAAATGTTGCCTAATCAGATCACAAAAAACTATCATATTATTGGAAGAGGAGACAACTTCAGAAGAATAATAATATAATTTAGGCTATTAACACTCTGTGTCAGACCTCAAAGCTCAATCAAGAACTCACAGGGGTTCAAACTTCCAGTGCCGTACTGAGACATTTTGTCGTGTCCTTTTGGTCAACTTAATTAGCTCACATCACATAGTAATTATTGACATTTGTCATCATTGATGGCTCCAAAGCTCCATGTAAATTAGCATTTTTGTGATTCTGTTTACTAGGCAACTTTTCATTCAAAATGCAAAATATATTAACATGATCTTGATCTTGTGCGTGGTTTGCTGCACCACTGCAACCTGACAAAGTTTTATGTTACCTTTAACTTTTGCGAAGATGTCAAAAACTAATATGTAAAATAAAATTAATCCTTCTGACAGATTTAAATCTATGTACAGCTACATACAGCTTGCATCAAATAAGTGGACAGACAGATACTGCCAGTGTGCCTTTAGAGAATAACCAGGCCCTCTTGGATCAAGCTATTGCACCTCAGGTAATTTTTAAAATATTATGTAGTGGTGGGGCAACTCTCAAGAGGGCATTAAGAGTTGTTGTAGCCAGTTTCTATTTCAATTAAAGGATTATTTTACGGGCTCGTGATTAAAACAGTCTGATTGTACTAAAATTGGTGAATTGCTTGACTTTATTCCCTTGTCATCAATAATTTTGTAAACAATTATTACAATTTTATTTTGTTATGTTTTAGATGTTAGGTTTAAGTTGTACTGCCATGGAAGTGGATGAAAACCAAGGTAAACCATTTTTTGACTTTTTGTCTTTTAGTATCAAAAGAAATGATCTTTTTATCCAGAATTAGTACTGCAGAAATATTTCAAATTGACTGCACTCAAAACTGTATACAAGTCTGACTCTCTTTTCTTTGACATTTAAAATCCTGTGGGTCTTAATTGGCTAACAAATTGTGATATTTAGTTAGATATTTTAATTCATAATATGTAATAAGTATAAACTTATTTCAATTTTAAGTTTTAACTTTTTTAAATGCCTCTACGAAGCTTCTGCATTCTTTAATTACTTTTTATCTTAATTTATGTTTTGTAGCTGACCTGAAAACTATCTAGAAGTTCACTACTGTATATGGCAAAGCATTAATAAAGATTATATTGTATTACTGGTATGTTAAAAATAATTATTGTGTTTCCTATAAGGAGTCTTTGCTGGCTGTACTCACACTGGAAATCCGACATGTTTCCATGTTACCAGTGATCAGGAACCTGCCTTACAATATCATGTGTCCACCGCATCACCTTTAGGAATTCATCCTGTGTTTTTCAACAAGGAAAATGGTATGACAAGTCAACATCAAGGATTCAGTTTGATACCCTCTTCAACAGATATTACAGATGTTGATGTTACCGTACCTGGAGACCAAATAGAGGTGGGTATTCACTCTTTGTAATCAATAGCAACAACTGTGTGCCAAAAGCATAACAATTCAAGGTACAGTAGTTAGCAGCCTAGTCAGCCTACAAATCTGGACACTGAGAAATGAAAGATCGGATCGGACCAACAAATCTGGATCAGAGCATATTCACTGGATCAGATCAGATTGACAAAACCCAGATTATGGCAGTAAATTTAGGATCACCTTAATTTCCCGCCAAAAAACAGGTCATGTACATGCATGTTGTATCTCTTGATTAAGGTGGTGGAGAGAGAAGAAAGCAAAAACAGTGCAATGACAAATCTTCTTTCTTCTCTCTCCACCTCCTTAATCCAGAGATACTGCAAGACCATTTCTGGCAGGAATTTAATTTTGTCAATCCAATCTGATGGGATCCGGGTTTTGTCAGTCTGATCTGATCCAATCCGGTCCAATCATCACAGGTTTTGTCAAAATGCTGGAATATTTTTTCAAACTTTTACTACCATTGATCAGATAGTGAATTACTTGTGTCACAAATACAAAGATTAGGGGGTGTTCACTGAGTTTGCTACATACATAAAGGGCTAATGTATAGATTTAGCCAAGCCTAAAAGTGGAGCTCCACAAATTTAAAATGTTTTTGTCGGGACTTTATAATTTCTGAAAATGCTCTCATTGAAGTTTTCAATATGTCGTAGGAAACTGCCATATCCATTGTGCTTCACAAGCAGTGACTGCAAAGTGTGTGTTAATTTTTGTACTTGTGATAAACACGGGTGTTTTTCCTGGAAAAATTTGTGTTGACCGCTGCAAAAACCGTGGTTGACGTGGTCAGAAAAAACCAGAAGGCACTAGCTCTGCTATATTTGGAATTGGGACTGCTGCCAACTGCTGCAATCTCAAGCAATGTGCAGACTGAGTTCACTGGAGGCAGTCACCTCTCAGTTCCATATGCAGTTCCAATGATGTCAGCTCTTCACCTTGTTCAATTGTGTGGTTCCAGAAATTATCCATACTACCCCCATGGAAGGTCATTGGAAATTCCTAGGGGGAGGGGGGATTTAAAAGCCAAACTATTAGAAGGACAGTATGAAGCTAAACTGGAATTTCCTG
>Ga0126336_10000700_pt1 | contig 14970 bp, 10 predicted proteins | sample SidCmetagenome_FD_92530 | JGI IMG/M metagenome (GOLD analysis project Ga0126336, IMG submission 92530) | Coral microbial communities from El Islote,Puerto Morelos, Mexico - Siderastrea C C metagenome | ecosystem: Host-associated > Invertebrates > Cnidaria > Coral | place: El Islote,Puerto...
CTCTGCGATACCGGTGCAGCGCTCTAACCAACTGAGCTATCAAGCCAACTGGGAGCTGGTCAATTGTGAGTTCGTATTTATCCCGTAGATGGAGAAATGAATATGAATATATGAAATAATCACCTGAATTCAAAAGCAATCGAAAGAAACTGAGAATCGTGCTACTGAAGTTCATAGATATCGACAAGATCGTTTTGTCTGTATTTGGAAAATAATGGTCCAGTTTTTCTTTGGGAGTTTAAGGACCAAGTCAGAACCTGTAGGTGAAGAAAAGAGCGAGCAAGAACGAGACGAATGATTCCCAACACGGACCGAACAAAGTTTTTATTTTTATAACAATTTTACCAATTTCTCGAAAGTACATTGGCAAATGTGAGCTTTCAAGACAAAGTTAAGATGAAGCAAATTTCTTTTGGTGTTTCAGTCGAACACCCTACTAAAAAACACGGGCTCAAACAGCCATGAGGCGTTTATTCGAGTAAAAATGGTTGGAACCTTTTTTGTGCTAGTAGAGGAAATTCGAGGGCTACTTTATTTTGGCCTGGGCCACTAAGAATTCAGGGATACTATATATATTTTTTGCCCTGAATTTAAGTGCCTATTAAGTAAAAACTAAGTTAAACTTATTTGAAAGGCCTTTCAAAATGAAGAAGAATGATGTCTTCCTTTTTATAATAGGGAGCTTAAGCAACCACGACGGCAACGCCAAGGAAAACGTCGTTTTAAAAATGACTTCGAAATATTTTAAACCTCTTTGCAATAGTTTCAACTCGTTTAATCTGTCTAATGTAGCCGAACAATCCAGGAGCTGACTCTGTAAGGACGGCAGTACTGTTCAAGTAGAAAAAGAAAATTCACCGTCGTATGTTCACGTTCTACATTAAACTTTGAATTTGGTCATTTCGCGTTGTTGTTTTGCAGAGGACGGCAAAGAAATGTGCAAAAATCTGTATCGCACGTGCAGAGTCATTGTTTTGCTAATTAAACCTTTTGTTTTGTGATGTTCTCGTCAGCATTATACGTGTTTAGGACAGGTCCTTTCAGTCGTTATAGAGTCACAAATGGTAACATTTAGTTCAAAGTTGAAAGAGACTGGAGCCAAGATTGTTGCTATTTCTGAAGGCACACTTTTGGTGCCAAGTTTCAGTTTCCTTGACCCATTCTTTCCAGAGATAGTCTTCCTTTTGTCTCTATGCTGTAACCAGTTATGACGTCAGCAAAACTTGAATAACTTTGGAATGAGTGAAGATATTGCAAAACTGAAGACACTTCCCTTCTTCATCTTGAAAGGCCTTTCAAATGAGCTTAAATTCGTTTTTACTTCATAGACACTTTAAGCCATACTACAAATTACTGTTACAGTCATAAAACATGTGGTGTGAAACATGCAGTTTTTCTGTTCCCTGAAAGTAACTCCTCCTACTGCTCAAGCCAGATTTAAAGATAGATATCCAAGCTTCTCAGTTGACTGGTAGAATACCTACTTGGTAACCTTCGGTGTTACTTTGGACACAAAATTAAGAGCTTTTCAATACAAGTTGTTAAAACATAGCATATTATCAAATGACAAACTTGCTGCTTTCAAAATTGTAGAATCGCCAATTTGTACCTTTTGCAAGGTTGAAGAAGAATCTCTCGAGCACTTACTCTTTTTCTGTAAAGTAACGGGCTTATTTTGGAAGGATGGATAGGTCGCTATCTATATAGTTTTGAAGACATGGAAATTTGCCTTTTAGATGTGATGTTTGGCAAATTTGACATTGAGGAAGACTTCATGGTCATTAACCACGTTTTATTATTGGCAAAATTTTTTATTTACAGATGTATACTAGGTTAAATCAACCCATTAATTGACGTTTTCCAGGCCAAATTAAAAGCTCCTTAGACTGGAGTATTTTATTGCTAAAAAAATGACACCCTTTTAAACCACCTACCAAAGTGGAATTCTTTTCAATCTATTCTTGCATAGTTCTTCTTTCCACCTGGAAAAAATATGTGTATATATACATTAATTATTGATCGTGAAAGGTGATCACTGGTGGAACATAACATGTGTTTTAAAGAATGAACTAGGAATTTTTTGGTGGATAAAAAAGCCGGGTTGAAATAGTGAGACAGGATACAGATCTTGTTGACAATTTGCTAATAACAACTGGCCAGTTCCCATTAACAATGATCAATCACACTATTATGGTTTCTTAATATTTATTTTGATCTTTCATTATTTCCCCCCACAGGTTACTTTTGATGTGTCTGTTAAATTAGAGGGGTGTCCTAAAACAGAAGCTGAGCGACAGAAAAGGTTAATAAACCCAACATTTCTCTTGTGATGTGCTAATATATCTCAGTGTGTATGTGTGTGATCAGTTGGGGTATGCATCATATTGTAAAGACTCACTTCACAAGGTCTCTTGTTATCGGTTAACTTAAACCGACCAAGCTGAACATCCCAGCTAAATAGTGCTTATTTTGTTGATTTGTAGTTTCACGGTCCGTGTACCTGGCTTTGGAACTGCTGAGTTGGAATTGAATTATATCTGTCAATGCCAGTGTGAACAACCCAGTATGAAGGTACAACCACAAATAACGTTTGCTTGTATTTAAACAGAAAGTTTCATTCTGACACAGACCGACTCGTAAGTACTACCCGAAGTGAGAGAATTCTTCATTGCATGGAAATTGATCTTTACGTGTGCTTGTCACTCATTGTAGGAATATAACAGCTCTAAGTGTTCTGACGGAAATGGAACACTCACATGTGGAATATGTGAGTGCAACAAAGGAAGGTAAGTATCGCTAATCAATCCTGTATTGTGAGCAGTGTCTCGGTGTTGCTAGCACACAGTGTCAACTGATTTATCCCTTTTTCACAGATATGGAGAATTCTGCCAGTGTGACACTCCATTTGACAAAGGAAAGGACCAGTCAAAGTGCAGGAGGTGGGTTTGGTTCTTTATCAGCTGCAGGCCAGTTTTTGGAAGGACATCGTTCTCTCTTTTTTTTTCCTCGTTCACTGTGCTACTATGCGCCTTTTTTTGAAACATTAGAGTGTACAGGTTTTGTCACTATTTCACCTCTGTGTTCATACATAAAATGGAGTTGTTAAATTTTATTAGCACCCATTTCAAAACCTTCTGAAGTCTCATCTTCAAATTTGTCTTACGCAGAATTTTAACTAGCTTACTGAACAGAATGAACAAATAAATAAATAAATAAATAAAATGAAAATCCTGAAAGAAAACAAGTAAGATTGGAACAGGTGTAAAGGTGAGAGAGTTTAAATTTATTGCTTTCCTTTGCAGTTCTAACTCCACGGATGAGCCGCTGTGCAATGGAAGAGGGGAATGCGTTTGCGGCAAGTGTGTGTGCAGAGTAGTAAGTATTACTGTCAGAAATAGTAGCTTTTATACATAGTCAAATGGCAATGAAAGTTCTGATACCACACTGAATAAACCATTAAACCGGTTGTTCAGTGTCCTATAAATTCAATTGCTCTTACTCCAAGGTAAGTCGGTGAACATACGTAATAACGGTGTGTCCATAATAACGGTTTACAGATACACTGTTTACGGTGGTCAAGTGAAAGCATCCGTAGCCTATGAACAGGCTTTCCAATTGGGAAGAGGATGAAAATACCCTGGGACACTGATCCGCACCAGGTTGAGATGATCTGTGTTTGTGTATTACAGGAGCAGGGACAGCGATATTATGGGGACTTGTGTCAGTGTGACGACTTCTCTTGTCCTGAAGATAAAGGTCAACTGTGTGGAGGTAAGCAACACTTCTGTGATGTTATAGTTGCTCTTGACATCCAGCTAAACTTCTAAACTGTTCTACTCAGAGAACCGTCCTTCGTCTGTGAAATCTGGATATTGTGCCGGACACCATTGCAATGCCAACTATTGTTATTTTTGTAGGCAGTCCTGAGCATCCATGCCCTCTGATTGCTTCCCGCGATCCTTCTCAAAATGCAGTCGTTGTCTATAGAATTAAAATTTCGCTGTGTTCTATCTTGTCCTGTATGAATGCACAGTCAACTACCGCGCGGCATGACATTTTTGTCAAGTCTAATTTGTTACGTTTCTTGAAAACTTGGGCGACGTAATTCTCTGCAAAACTTGTAAAAAATGATAATGGTAAATGTAGTTGTTTAAAGTGGAAGTGCGCTTTGCTAATCCTGCTAGTTCACAGGCAATCCACTGAAATAATCATGAACAAATAATCAAATTGAACATAACATGACTAAAAACCCAACTGGCAGGAAGCAAACCAGTTGGCTATATGCAAGCGTGGCCGGGACTGGAACTCGGGACCTCCGGGTTGCGTGTGCAACCGGCTAACCACTCGGCCACGCTGCCACCACGCTGTCTTTAGTTAAATAACAAAAATTAATGATGCACTCTTGTATTGTTTCTGTTTTACTATTAGAATAGTAAATACTGGGATAATTTAGAACTTAAATACAAAACAACAGCATGAGCAATAGATACAATATTTTTTTGTATCTAGTACACGTGAAAACTGTTTTGGCGTTAAAGTACCGTGTCACCTTGAAATGCGATTAGACGGGATACATTAAAGATAACGTGACCGCAGCTCGACAGGCAACAGAAGAGGACAATACATGTATAATGTGCCCTGTCTTCTTTACATCCCGCTGCTTGATGGAAAATCGCTAAAGATAGTTCCGAGTAGACAATTTTAGCCATCCCAAAATACGGATATTTGCATATAACATACGGATGTAACACTCCCGCAAAAATTTCATGATACACAGTAGGCACACGTCTCAGTAAACTGGTAATATTTATGAAATACTTGATAACATGGAACGACTGTTGTTGTTCCTGAGTAAAATTCCATATAGTGATATTTCATATTACACGGAGCTGCTCTAGCAACAAAGCCCAGACATACCAAAAGAAAACCAAATAAACAAGTGAAACGTGTTTATTACCTAGTGGTGAAAGGGTTTGACTCTGACTTGTTTTTAATACTTGCTAAAAGACGTTTCGGCTTATGAAGGCTTAAGCATTAGCCGAAACGTCTTTTAGCAAGTATTGAAAACAAGTCAGAGTCGAACCCTGTCACCACTATGTCAACTCCTGACTACAACTACTCAATGTTTGTTACCTTTCAGGTCTTGATCGTGGAGTTTGCCGTTGTCGTAAATGTCAGTGTAAAGACAAGTATTATGGGGAAATATGCGAACAAAAAAATTGTGCGTACTTCCCGCCAGAAACACAATGCAAGAAAGATGCAAATTCTGTAAGTTTCACCGCAACTGGCTCCGCTTGATTTTAAACAGCTCTTGCCCGTTTATGGTTTTGTCTTATAATATGACTGATAATAAATACGATTTTTTAATAGGAAATTTGTGGAGGTCCTGAAAGAGGCAAATGTGTAAAGGATGATGTAAACTGCTACAAGTGTGAGTGCAGTCGTGAATATGATGGAAAATACTGTGAGAAGTGTCCAGTAAGTCAATCCTTATCTACAACCCTAATATTCATTATATCCTAGTTTCAGGGCTTGCTTGTTGATATATCACTACACTGTTGTTAACTGAAAGGTGACCTTTCTTTGTAGAACTGTGAAGATGGCATGTGCAAACGGAATGAGAAATGTGCACTTTGTTCCACGTTTCGAGGAAAGTCTTTAGACGAATGTGAAAAAGAAGGGAAATGTGAAGCTAATGTTCAGGAAGTTCAAGTCGTGGAGGACATCAAAGAGAAGACGGGTAAAAAATGTTACCATTGTGGCTTCCCGACGTGGTGTTTGCTCCAGACAAAACGTTTCTCTAATGTTTTGTAGTTTATTTTTGTGCCTCGTTGACTTGCTGTCTGCCTAATAGTTGAAGCAGTTGTGTTTACGCTGGTGGTTTTGTATCTTCAGATGAAGGTCTGTATCGCTGCGAGGGCGTTGACGAGGAAGACGGTTGCACTTACTACTTCACCACTCAAACAGAAGAAAACAGCAAAAAATTTGTTCTGTATGTTCAGAAGGATAAAGGTAATACCGAGTTGTTATTGTTGTTAGATCATGAAGAGATAAATTATGCTAACTACTGTGAAAAGAAACCGCTGATGCCGTAACTGTCATGTGGAAATGTGTATTCATTTTTGCTACCTCCCGGCATGCACTAAGTGCTGTGATCAAACACACTCCCACCCCACCCTACAGGCGATTCCTTGTGCTCATGAACTGACTGTAGCCGGGAATAAGATAGTTGTTTTTTGTATTCCAGTGAGTTGCCCAAAAGAGGCTCCTGTTGCCTACATTGTGGCAGGAGTGGTTGGTGGAATATTGCTTCTCGGTCTTATCATCTTAGTCCTCATCAAAGCTTTTTTCACTATGGTGGTAAGTTATCTGTTTCCTTTGTATTTTTTCATAGTGATTTAATTGCAGTTTTACTTGTTTTGTAGCTTAGAAACAGACTTATTTTGCGGGAGCCCTGGTGGTTACGAGGGCGAAACAATTTATTTATTCATCTATTATTATTGTTATTTGTTTTTGCCCAGGCTACTTGTTTTAAGTGTTGTTATGTATTGTGTTGTATTGAGGCTGTTCCCAGCAAAACAAGTGAATTAGTAACAAGCAAAATAAAATTGTATTTGATTGTAGGATCGCATTGAATATCAAAAGTTCGAGAGAGAGCGGATGCACTCCAGATGGACCAAGGTAACCTAGCTTGCTGACTGTTCCGTACACTAACAAGGAAAGAATTTGAATACGATTAGTCCAATTAAGGAGCGATCTGTACATCAATAAATAGCTCGTGTATCCACACTCGCGTTATTATTAAGGGTGGCACCATTAATTTACCATCGAAGGAGAAACTATTATTGTGACTCTAAAGGATCTCCGAAATGAAGTTCCACGATAGCGTGAAGTGACGAAAAGTGGTACCCTGTTGTCATCCAGTTAATAGTTCGGACTCCCAGGTTTTCTCTTGGTTACTGCGTGTAGCATTTTTGTATGAACAACAGCGATGATGCAAGCACAAGAACGGCTATATGTGTTCTTTTAAGGTTGATTTCCACTGTTGCGTAAATTTTACGTGCGTACGGGCGTGAATTTATCTGGCTTTACGCGCGTAAATAAATTTAAAGACGATGTATGAACGGCTAACGTAAACGTAAAAAGTTGAAAACTTTCAACTTTTTACGTTAACGTAACAACAACAACAACAACAACAATAACAACAACAACTTTATTTAGACAGGGTAAACTAGAATTACACAGTAATTTTCATCCAGGCCCTGCTAAAATAAAGAAAGAAAAAAAAATAAAAATAATAATTGATGACGCTATATTAGAAGGTCACAGCATGGAAACAAATTACAAAATCAACGATATCTCTGGAAACTATTAGTTAAGGTAATTGAAACTTGGCATCATCATTTTGCCTTATTATATGGCTGGTTGTGCGAGCGGGCAAGATGAACAAAATCCTGCGCTCTCATTGGCCACCCGAGCGGGGACCTATCTTGCCCGCTCGAGATTGCCCGCTGTGTTCCTGCAAGAAAAATTTTCTGTAAAGCTGCCTCATCAAGGTTTTCGTTTGTAATTTCCGCTTAAGTATGATCGAGACCAGAAAAAGATTTTCCGCAGTTTCTTTCTATCGATGGATCGAGTCGGAAACGGCAAAACAGCTGAAAGCCTCGAAGAGAATGGAAACAAAGAAAACCAAGATGTTAACGAGTTTTGTGAACAACTTATTACAAAAAGTGTTCTTTTGACCAAATAGTAAGTTCTTTGTTGACCAAACTTGCTCGGTGAAGATAGCTGGATATTGGCCTCGTTCTTTTTTTCCGTTTTTATACTTCGTCTCGGTTATAAAAACGCAAAAAAATAATAATAATAATAAAATAAATAAATAAATAATAATAATAATAATAATAATAATAATAATAACGTAAGCCGTTCATACATCGTCTCTAATTTAATTTACGCACGTAAAGCTGGTTAAATTCACGCCCGTAAGCGCGTAAAATTTACGCAACAGTGGAAATCAACCTGTAAGGTTGAAAACTTGCAACTTTTTACGTTTACGTAAGCCGTTCATACATTGTCTCTAATTTTATTTACGCACGTAAAGCCAGTTAAATTCAGGCCCGTACGCACGTAAAATTTATGCAACAGTGGAAATCAACCTTTAGTCTGGGTTTACTAAAATTTGGCACCATGATAACGGTATGCGTCCGTCGCTACTGGAAAGGAGGGCAAAATATCGAGAGTGGGATGTATAATAGTTTTAGCATTGTCAAACTACCACTTTTTCTCAACTTTCTTGTATTGGTAATTATGCCTTCAGTGATTTACGTGTGATTCCCTTGAATATCCATTGCAGAAGGCCCTTAATGTTGTTGATTGTTGGTTTTCAGGAGAAAAATCCTCTCTATCAATCTGCCAAGACCACCTTTGAGAACCCAACTTATGCTGGCGGCAGGCAGTAATCTTTGGTTTCAAAGATACCACGGTCATTTGTATTATGGTGAAGCAATTATTGTCATTTTTTGTTTGCAATAATGTCGTGTGCGCCTTGTCCACTCGGTCATATCATAAGCTGGTCATATTAGTTTGTTGTTGTGTATTTTAAAATTCTTTTTATGCGAGTCACCTTGTGGATTTTAAGCTCTGGCAACACCAGCGGAGTAACCGAGTCGGGTTATAAAAGTCACTTAATATCGTTAGAAGCAGTTATTTTGCTTTCGTTGTCAAATTAAGGCTTGCATGTTTAGCCTACTGGCTATGATCAAACCCTCTGCAGTCGTCGTCATCTCGCTCAGAGTATGTATAGTGGAGGAAAAGATGGCGACAACTAGGAAGAGATTCAGTCACTCAGTTATTTCTCTAACTTCTAGACATGGCCTGAGGTTTTCTTGTCTTTGTGGATAAAATAGGTGACTATTTTATTTAATTAGATTATGTGTATCATATGCAATTAGAATAAATAGGGAATAAACAACTCTAATAAATAGGTAGTCGTGTACTTAGCGTCCTTTTGGACCTAGGCATTTAAAATGTTTTATAATGCATGTCAGTATAGCTTTACTAGTAATTCCCTGAAAGGCACATGAATTCTTAACTTTGTAAGGTCCTACGCTCAAGCGGAATTGTATATTCCATTCAAATCTTTGGTAAAACGAGGAGTTACTGGGGAGAAGGCTGCTCGCAGTCTAGCACATCTGCGTCGGAACGTGAAATTTTCCTGGTCATTTTGCGGCAAAAATGCGTTTCGCTGCATTGCTATAACTGATTTGGAACTATCCGGTACCGCTTCCTACCAATCAAAATTGAGTTTCTAATTTAAGTTACGCAATTAATCAGCTGTAATTAAGAACTATCGCTATTAGAATATTGTAATAAAGATAATTTTAATCAAGACATTGAAGTTCTTTTTCACCATTTGCAAGGCTGGGGACTGCGACCAGATACACCACGAGTCAAGTCGACGCAAGTTTACCTCACTGTTGCTTTCTTTGGCAGTCCTGTGCGCGCTAAATGATTTTTTCGTAACTTGACTCCCAACTTACGTCTCACTCTTAGCGCCGTTTGGCTTTCCACTCCTTAGTCTCCAAGTAACCTTTTGTAGCTAGTTGAGGATCCACGCGCATATCATACACGAATGTGTTCTTTGCTATTGAAAGGTTAACGTTTCCTAAGATATATTATTTTTGGCCGCTAAAAAATCGTAAAATGCCTTGTTCATTTTGTGGCTTAACATCAGCCTGTGTCTATGTGCTATTATTCGATTTCGCACTTATCTTTTCGGTAAGTTCCGTTGTTTGGTTTTACTTTCATAAACTTTGACCTAGGCCAAGTACAGTTGACAACCATGTCAGATCTAATCATTTTCCGTGGCTACTCAATAAAAGTCTAATATCTGAGTTAGTACCGTAAATCAGAAAAACTGGTCTTCACGTGGCCTCAGCTGATACTCTAGGTAATACTTTACCAGAACAATGACAAATTTATTGTTGTTCACACATTTCATTTTATTTTCATTCTACCCAGGGGCTGGATTCACGAAGCCCTCCTAAAATATGGTGTATCCTATGCGTTTTTGGAAAACAAAAGCCTATTGTTGAGAAACAATACATAGGATTCATCTTGACTTGAGACAGCTTTGTGAATCCTTACCCAGGTTTTCATTTATTAAGACACCGTTATTATTTTTAATACCGAGATCATATTACACAGATTCTTTAACTATTTTGCTCCTAGCTGAGCGCGTTTTCCCAACCCCAAATTTGGTTTCTTTGGAAGAGCACTAGACCTGGTGGCAATATCCCCGAAAACCATCAAAGGTGTGCCAAGCGAGAGAATCCAAGCAGGAGAAACCGCTCAGCACTCGTGAGTCCCTGCGTGACAGCATAGGTTGTAGCCGAACATGATGATAATTTTTGATGTCACAGGTGGTCATTTTCGTCTTCAAAGCTTGCATTAGTGCATCCTTTCTCGTCAATGGGAGATAAGAAGCTTACACTGCTGTCGCGTCTTCGTCTTGGTGGTATTCCATTGGGAACGTGTACCACCTTCCCATCCAGCGCATTTTGGATTCCATTTTCCAATTCTGCTGATTTTTGGTTCTCGTTTTCTTCAGAATTTGTCAAACCCCTTCCGAAGCATACTCGACGATTCTCTGGATTTCTTTGTGAAACGCTTCGGCTTTCTGAAGGACAATTAGTAAATTCTGACAATTCGACAATCGTTTCTTGGTCGATGCTTGAAAATGATAGACACCTGACTCGTGTACCAGTCCCTACTCTGCCAGCTAGACTGAGAATGGGAGTTTCACCTGTTGATAGTGAACTCGCTCTCCGGCGATCAACGCTGAGACTTTCTGACTGCCTGCGCTGTGTTTGCTTGCTAACTACACTCACTGTTCTACGCCTTTCTTCAAGTTCGTAATTGCAGTTACATCGCAAGGCGTTTTTGAATGCTGTTCTAAAATTCTTATTAAGAACAGCGTAAACTAGAGGATTTGCAACGCTGTTCAACAGTCCCAAAAAATTTCCAACAAAAACAAACAGATCTGGCGGAACGAAATCCGGTCTTGGAGGGAAAATGTTCAAAAGTTTGTTGATTATGTAAGGCAGCCAACACAAAGCAAATAGCGCAACCACGAGAAATAGCATTTTAATTATTTTGCGTTTGTTCAGCAAATCTTTCGCCTTACTTTGAGACGTTTGTTCTCCAGGATGCTGACGTGTGTACAAACGGTACCCAATCAAAAAATAGACAACTGATATCTGCAGCAAGAACAGAAAGTAACAAGATATCCGGTACATTTGGTACGAATGAAGAGCGTCTGCAGTACTCCATGATTCCACGCACATCACCGCTTTCTTGCCATCTCTAGTTATCGAAATAGTATCGTGATGAAACAGAGAAGGGAGAAGAAGAAGCGGTGATACAAACCAAATAAACGCAACTATCTTTTTAGCTCGAGGCATAGTAACTAATCGTTTCATTGGGAAAAATACTGAGAGAAAGCGATCATAAGATATCGCCAAAAGGCTCAGTGCTGAAGCCATTACTGACATGTGAACCAGGTACGACAAAATTCTACAACCGGCTTTTCCGAAAGGCCAGACTGGCCACGTGAGTACATTGTAGACGTAAAATAGCGGCATACAGGTAGAGGTCACAATGAGATCCGCACCAGCCAGCGATGCTATGAAGATGTTGGTTGTTGAACGCATGCCCCGGTTGATAATTACCGATATTATGACCAGAGAATTTCCTAGAGTCCCAAAGAATATGGACACGACATTAGCAATAGTCAGCGCTATGACTAAAGGACTATCTTGTGTGGCGTTAGTTAAGTTTTTCTCAAGTGTTGTGTTGTTGAACAACTGTTCCATGTCTTGAGGTTAGATTCAACTGAAGATGGTCTGCTACTCAGATTCTGTTAGGCTGTTGTAAGGTTGACACACGTCTGTTAAGGTTTGTTTGGTGCATAAAACTGCAAGATCAAACTGCTGTCGACGATGAGGCTGCGAAAAAAAAAATTAAAGGATTAGCGGACACCAAAGTCTCTTTAAGCAGAGTCATTAAGGCAAAAGCTTTGATAAGAGATAATTCTTAAAGAAATGCTTTTTGCAGGCCATCAGGCGCCATTTACATTTACTGTATAAGCAGTCTTGACAACCAAATGCGAGTCTCCTGGACAACACATCTTTTCTTTAAAAAACGATGAGCCGAAATGTAATTGTGACATTCAATTTATCATTATACTTTTCTACGATAAGTCACATAGGAAACGACTAAAAGTAAAAGTTGTGGTTAAATTTAAGAACGGCTCCTATACAACACCAAACAAGCTTATCTAATCCGGAACATTCGCAAAGATGAATATTGTGAATTATTTTGGTTCAACTGACAAAAAGCGACATTATGAAGAGTTTATTTACCATCCTGCAATAAATAACTTCGTTTGGCTGTTTGATTAGTTGTTTCTAACACCTGCTTTTAGTGAAAACTAGTTATCACAAAAACACAACATCCAGCCTTGTTAATGGCCTATGAAAAAGGCGATATTAAATTGAAAATCAAATCAATGCAGAGCAGATATGCAAGGATTATTTTGTCGCACTTTTTACTCTTTTTTTCTTTCGGTTTTAACTCTTAAAGCCGTCAAATAAAAGTTAAATCCACGATAATTCGTCATAAAAGCGATGAGGACTTGATATTATCAATGGGTTTTTATTGCGTGTAAGTCCGGTTCGAAAAGGTCGGCAACCGGGTACATTAACTTGAATCAACTGTAAATTGCGATTTCCATTCAGATTGATGATGTATAAACCTGATGTTGGAGGACCAAAAATAATTTTATACATCAATCCACCAACCAAAAAAGTGTTACTCAGCGGACAAAAAAGTGAACTTTAACAGGTTCATTGAAATACACGAAAACTCATTATGAGAAAGGCTACTAATTCGTAAATATCACGTGAAGAAAGGTAAAAGACACCAGCTTCGAATTGTTCACCAAGATATGAAATGAATGATAATTACTGGCTAAGCTTTTATGCTCTCTTGATCCTCAATAACAATAACGATTTTGTGATGGATCTTTTGTTTTTAATTCCAATTTCCTGTACCATGGTGGAAGCTCCATAAGTTTGGATATATTTTTTCCTTTCATGCGGATTCTGTGATGTTTGCAACTTTAATGACATGCAGGGAAACTTGGAAATTGAATTTTGACAGTTTCACAAGCGGTACACTAAAAGGTTTTATGAAGGGCCCTTTCTGTAATTTATTGACAAATGACACTTTTGACAGGCAGGCAATATTATCATGTTTTCGTGAGATGTTTTCAATTCAATTACAAGTCTGGAAACCAAATCTGTGGGAATACAGTAGCTGTGTATGGCATCAAAGCGCATCAGTCGGTGCCGACTCAAGTAGATTTGTAACTACTTCTGGGAAGGCCCAGCCATTAGCTTATCCCACCATGAAGTGAAATATTGAAAGCTCATTTGATTTTGACCGTACTAGCACCACAACAGAATCGTAGCTAAAAGTGACAAAACGCGAAAAACCGATTGGTGAGAAAAAATTACTGAACGTGAAATTTGTTATACCTGGCTAATAAAGAGAAGCGAAGAGCCCACTGTTCCTTGGCTATAAACAAACCTCTCAGTTTAATTAGGCTCTTGATAAAAATTTGCTTTTGAAGTTATTCTTTTTAATTTCAAGTCCATTTTAAATATTCATCCACAAAAAGAGGACATAATACAAAAACCAACCTTATAACCAACCGGCCTTTAGATGCACTCAACAAACTGCAACCAGGATCAGCCTTTTGACGAGTCACGAAGACACAGTGGGAATTACAGCTTTATACCAAGTATGGATGGTCGATTATTTCAAAATCCAATATAACAACTTTAAAATTTTAGCTGATGGGATTTAGTTTAGGCAAATCATCCACTTTATGACTAACAGGTGAAAAACGTTATGACGTCACTCATAGTTTCCACGCCCAGCTGATGGACGGGTGTACCGCCCTTGCGGTCCAGTTAAGCCATGAAATCAGTTATCTTCTGATTAAGTGCGACATTTAAATGCAATACTTACATGTATCCGTCAAGTTTGAGTTTTACTTTGTCAGTAACCAACATTACGAAAAACAGAAGTGGAACTATACTATTAATTTTACGATGAGAATTTTTTCAGCACGCTACCTTCAGTTCACCGTGATTTCACGGGCTGAACAAAATTGTTTCCTGAGGATTTTGACGGCTTCATCTTGTTAAAAAAAAAAAAAAAACTTGTGCTTGATCAGTGCAGGCAATAGTTGTTCTGTACAGAAAGCCGTCGCTAAGAAAGCGACATCTTGTGATAGTCGTACGCGCGAGTGGAAGTGTAGAAATTACGAAAATCGACGGTAAAAACGAGGGAGGAAATAGGACGACTGCGGAGTTGTCTTTGTTCTTTGAATTCCCGCTTCTGAGAAGCACAAAATACTGATTGGTCGGCTACTTGTCAATTTGACAAAAAAGCCATTTCTATGCCACCGGCAAAATATAACATAAGTGTTTTCACTGACAATTAGGCAGTGATGGCCGATGGACAGAATGGAATCTAAAAATGTTTTTTCGAAGAAAAAATCTGAGCGGTACAATTCTAAAATCGATCAAACAAGAGCAGTCATGTATAGTCTAGTATCTAGTCCTATTTTATACGGTAACGGAACTTTCCTTGTTCGGTACCCATCCCAGATTTAACACTTATATCCCAAGGAGACTGTATACAAAGTTTGGCACTTTTGTCCCCTTTGTCACGATCCAGCTCAAATTTTGCGTTAAGCCACTGGACTAATATCTTTTAGTATAAATCTACTAGCGTTCTATCATAAATGCTGCAATCTGATTGGCTACCCTACTCGCTATCTATTCCGTGATAGATAGTGAGTAGCAAAAAGGTGAGTGGCAGGCACAGTCTTATACTTCA
>Ga0126336_10000701_pt1 | contig 14970 bp, 9 predicted proteins | sample SidCmetagenome_FD_92530 | JGI IMG/M metagenome (GOLD analysis project Ga0126336, IMG submission 92530) | Coral microbial communities from El Islote,Puerto Morelos, Mexico - Siderastrea C C metagenome | ecosystem: Host-associated > Invertebrates > Cnidaria > Coral | place: El Islote,Puerto...
AAAAAAATAAAAAAAAAAAAAAATATATATATATATATATATATATATATATATATATATATATATATATATATATATATATATATATATATATATATATATATATATATAACACACACAACTTGTAAGAGGTCTAGCAAACAATGCGAATCCGGTACCAACTGTACGTGCTGTATGAAGGATCACTAAAGCGATCGTGGACTCTTGAGATAACTCAAATAAAATTAGAAATGTAATGGTCAAGAGGCCAACTCCATATATTTATATATATATATATTGTTTTTTATAAAGCCTAATAACAACAGGGGCAGAGATATTAATCATGTCATATTGTATACAATCACCTTCTGAAGTCTCCAGATAATCCATTGACCAGCTTCTTCATTCCAGGTTCTTCAGCTGCAATATTAGATACAGAAAGTGCCAGAGCAATATCTGGGAGGTGTCTCAACATGTTGACGGCAAATGCAACTTGGTGAACAATGTACCTGAGAATAACAGATTTCATAGTCTTTATTATTATAGCTTATCTGAGTACACAACTAATATGATCACAGAATATCATTTTTCCTCTTTAGTTTATTAGCAACCAGGTAAAGTCTAAATATATAAATTAATGATATTTTGAGCTTTTAATTAGTAAGTAAAATCAGAAGGATTTGTGTTTTGCTCCCCCTACCCAGGAAATTCCAGTCTTAAGCTTCATGTATTACTAAACTTTTCTTCCAAAAATTTGGCTTTAAATACCCCCTTCCCCCTAGGAATTTCCAATCATTGTACATGGGAGGACAATACTAAAACATAGATGTAAGTAATTATTTGTAATGTATGTGTAAAAATCAAAGACATTAAGTAGTCTTGAATCGAAATGCACTCCCCTTTTCCAATTTAATAAATAAATATACCAAAGTATTTAAAATAATTACATTGAATACCTTGTGCCATGGATCATTTTTTTAATGTACGCATTCACTGACTCAAATCCGAAACAGGAATATACCCATAAAGGTCCAAAGAGATACACAACAGCTCCCAGATGACGCAGTAAATGCACATTCATGGTCTGTGTGCTTTCACCTGGATGAAAATTATATAAAAGTCACCACTTTAAATTTCCTGGTAAGTAGGTGAATAATGTATCAACTATACATTGTTCTATTAAATTAGGTCACATAATTTTTCCATGTAGCTAATACACAAAGTGCATAAATTTAAAAGTTAAAATTGTCACCCTCACCATAAAGACGGGGCATCATTTTGCAAAAGTCGTTTAGCATAACACTGGCACGTGAAAGGTCTTCTTCAGTTATCTCCTCACTTGCCATGATTGCAATGGCAGATACCAGCAAGGCATAATGGACATAATAAACCCTTGGTAGAATTCCTTTCAAGACAGGCAGAGAGTAGTGGAATAACCACTCTCTTAACTCATTTGCTACAGAAAAAAAGTAGAGAAAGCCCAGTTAAAATAAAAAGTGCATAAGTTGAATAATTTATAATAAAATAAATTATGCAATTGGAGCCCGGGTCAGACCAAGTTGGAGGTTGAATAAGTAAAGAAATTAGTGGGAAACAACATAGCAATTGAGTATATTTTACTCGCATGGAGCTCGATGTTAGGTAAAGTTCAACTGGATTGTGAAGTATTGATCTAAGTTAGAGTCAATAATAAGCTTTGTTATTGATGTTATTGAGAGTCCCGTATTCATACCTTTCCAGTTTTTTTTGTCTGTCATGGTCCTTGGTAACCTTGAGATGCAATCTGGAACCTTAATGGCCAACAGACGTTTATCTAGGAGGTGAATCTGTAATGTAATGCAGCATGAAAATGAAGAATTATTTATAATTTTTTTTTAAGTATTTTTTTATTGATTTTATTTTAACAACTTCTGTCAGTGAGAAAGAGAACAATATATATATACATATTAAATATCATTAATAAGTATATATACTCAGTTATTATATTGCCATCTTAATACCTTAGCTCCAATGTAGTATTCTTTTGTTTTGTTGCTTGCCGATAACCATAAACCAAGCATAAGTTTGACAACACCCAACAGGACACAATGCATCCAGTCAATAACTGGGCTTTTGGAAGGATCAAATGTTGGAAGTGCAAACAGAGGAGAGGCTCCTTTGATTCCCATATGCTTATATAGATAAAGGGAAAGTAAAAATTGAAAATAAATTAAACCATGCATAGACAAGTATAATAATACATATAAACTGGTTATTAAGTGCCAGTATAATTACACAAGCATGATCAACCATGGCCAGGGGATTACAAAGCTGGCTGCAGCTGTTATATAAACGTCTCTAAAAAACTGGCATACAGGGCCAAATGGTGGTTTGGAATCCTTAATCATCTTGAGGTTATTGGTATTGAATACCTTTATTGGAGCTGCTAAAATGTCTGAAGGCCACCAGTACCATCTGGGGAGTTTCACATCCCACCACCAGTCCCAAAATTTATTTCATTATTTATTTATATCATTCAATATTTTTATTCCTTCTATGCAAAAAAAAAAAACAGTGACTGTGTTAAATGCTGCTTACTGAGTCAAGATTTCTTCGAAGAATTTTATTGATACTAGTTTTGAAGGTCTCTTTATTGCGCAGTTTAATGGAGTCTTCAAAGGGCCAGATACGGTGCAAAGCACAATTTTTCATGGGCTCTCCTGTGGCTGTACAGTAGCAGCAAGATGATTTCCCATTGAAGTGCTTCATATTCAACAATATTGCTCTTGCTGGTAAATCAGTAGATGTCAGAAACAGCATGCCTCTGCATAATTTCTCCCCAGATTTAGTCTTTACTAGCACACCTAAAACAGCAAAAAAAGGAAACAAATAATAAAAGTGCTCAACAGTTCATCCAAGTTGTGTAATATAGTTCCATAAAATATCCACTCTCCCCCCACAAAGAAGGGATTGGAATTTTCAAGATGGGAGGATCAGGTCTCAAAGATCCAAAAATTTAAGGCAATATATTGGGCCTAAATTGGAATTGCCAGAAGTGCGGGGGTCGAAGGGCAAATCCCTTGATATTTTCTGGAACTATCACATTACTGTGAAAGAAATAAAAGAAAGTGTGAGGCTTATGAGATGTAGTCCAATTGGCTCCCAAAATACACCAATTTGTGCCAGCTATTTTATCAGCCACATCCCACAGGTGTGGGAGTTTTCTTCATCTGATTAGGTTTTTCAAAAACTTGTTCTTCCATGGAATTATGTTTGAGTAAAAATTATCACTCTTCTCACTCATTCAATTACTCACTCAGTTCCTTTTCCCACTGGGAAAAGGGTTGGGTCAGAGTAAAATCACTGTTATTTATTGCTATAAATTATTCATGGTTGCATCAAATAACATCATTTAAGTTTCAACTGATCATACTAGAAGTCATCAGGCCATGCAGAACGTGATTCTGCTTATAATAAATTGCACAAAGGGCATGATATATAATAACATGAAGAAGTTGGCTCCTCAAAGCAAAGTTCTAACCTTTCTCATATATCCTTTGGAGTTGATCAATCAATGGCTTGAGATATGTACTGAATGATGGTTTTGCATCATCACACCAGAAGGAAGCAAACACCATATACTTCTTTGCAAACCTGTTAAGGAAAATACAGTCTGTAGGCGGTAACTTGTTCTGTCACATGCGCACAGTTTGAATGAATTTCAAGGGGTTAAAAACTCACATTTTAACTTAAGCAAAAATGGCATAAATATCATCAAAGTTAAAACTAAATATAATAAATTTGCAGGTTAATAATTGCCAGTCAGGTAAATTTATACTGTTCTCTACAGGATATTATAAGAAATTATACACACCTAAGTCTGGGTGGAAGCTCATTGATTGTCAAATAAACAGGCCAGAGGTTTCCTTTCTTCGATGATTTGAATATGGACACACCGTCAGTGTTAAGGCAAAAGGAGATGTTAAAAGGATTACTGAGGAACAGTCCTGGAAATAAAGATGGAGATAAGTATAGGAATCTGCTAATGGCAACCTTGAAGAAATGATTATAATATTTATTGGCTAAATTGCATAGAAAAAATGATATTTGATTAGTTAAAAAAGTGACCTGGTCACTTTAAACCAGTCATGAGGGAGGCCATGGGTATAAATTCAAACTCATTAAAATTAATTCATGGTCATCCATAACTAACATTAATACTTTGGTGTTGTCTCATCAAGTATTAACTCATTCACTACTAGAAGTGGCCGAAGTGAAAATTTAAGAAAAATCCTACAAAACAAATAGTGCCATGCAAAAGTACTGCTGAAAAGGATTCATTTCAACGGTCACACCAGAGGGTTTCATCCAAAGACTCAAAAGTTAAACAATACTTTCAATATCTTCTTAAATGACTCTGGGAGTCATTTAGGTCATTTTGCTGAGTCAGTAATAACTCAGACTTAAGAATTCATTCAAGGAAAATGGAAATAAATGACCCCCACACGAAAACTCACACACTCAAATTATTCACTGCGCAAAAATAATAAAAAGTGTTAACGCCAGAAATGGAACAGCTAAACAAATATTGCCACAATTTTATAGAAAAAAAATTACAATAAAGTATAACCTTGCCAGTAATAGACAGTAATAAGTTAACACAATCAATAAATTACCACGTTGGGTGTAGTGTCTGTAACCTTTGCCATGATAAACATCCTTCATTTTCCCGTTTATCGGGCTCATTCTCTGCACGTGCTGCTTTCCTAGTGCTTCAATTACACATTTATCTGAAAACATTGAGTTAAATTGTTTTCATTAGACGTATAAACAAATCTTAGCATTAGTTTACGTATACGTTTATGTTAAGGAATGGGTAGCTAATCTTAAAAGTCGAAGGTAAAAATGGACTGATTGGTAGCGCTATACATTATTATTTCTGTTTCTGCAATTTGCAATGATATTCTTAATGGTGGTGATAGGGATATGATATCGACTAAATTGATCTCCATGGAATAAACATAGAACAGTTCGGTCTAACTTCTTCAGCTACATTTAGCACAATCATGTCAAGTAAACTTCACTCAGTATTCAGCATGTAGATCGATATCGTTAAAGACAAATCTCGACCAAGCAGGCTAATCACGCAATCATGTGTTTAAAAGTTTCCAATTACGAAAAGGTCGCATAGTTTGCGTTATTTTACCTGTTTTGTCGCCTTCTGGAACCTAACAAAACTACATAAAAAGGCTACTTTGAATTTATTTGTGCGAAGCACCGACTTACGGTGCATGAGAAACGTTCATATTTTGACAATTTTTCTGCAAAACAAAGATTTGATAGCGCGTACATTCGGGTGCAACACTTGACAAGTTGTAAGAATTTATCTTTCAATCCGTGCACAAAATCCTTAGTTTTGCATTTGTTTTGCCCGAAAAACGATCCAGTCGTGATACAAAACTAATCGCGATTTTGAGACGGCAATTCTGCATTATATTGGCGGCGTTGGCAGAAAATATTTTCTCCGTACTGGGCTTCGTCGCTTCGCAACTCCGCCTAAGATGGAATATATTTTCTTCCAACTAGCCGTCAACATAATGCAGAATTACTGTCTCAAAATCGCAATTAGTTTATAAGCACCTCTGTTTTTGCGAAGGTTCTCGATCTCGTACATTCATTTTAGAATGGTCTCATTTCGCCGGGAATGTGACTCTGAAGGGAGTTTAAAAGCAAGAATTGGGTACAAATTTACGTCAAATCGGCTTGTATGACTTCCCACAAAGTCTTAACGCAAATCTACATGAATGATTGAGTGGATCGGACTATTTAAGCTTAATTAATTAAGTTGTCACCTTTGTGAAATGCTTCTGTTGGGACTCGCGAACTCAAGAACGTGAGCGGACTGAATTTGCAATTTAACACAGGGTTGTTTCTATTTACCTGACAAAATTGTCTGCAGCTGTCTTTCAATGTCCAGGCTGACAAATGTCCTCGACTTGGCTTTATTCTTCTTGCACTTTTCACGACTGCATTGCTCTGCCCCACCGATAATAAATCGCTTGCAAAAACTGCAGTATCGATGAACAGTGGGCGACTGTACTTTAAATATGCCTGTTAAATGTTCCTTTAACGCATACAGGGTTGCGGGCAAAGTGTTCCTCTTCGGAAGAACAACTTTAAGAAGCGTGATAAGCATGCCCAGGCACTCCGTGGTTAAACCGAAATGAATACCGATCATCATGACCAAAACGCACACTGCGGTTTTGGAAACACGGGCTTCTGGATAAAGAGGTACGTCATCGTTAAAATCGAAGCAACTTCCATCAGGGTTTTCTTCATGATCATCACTACTCGCTGAATCGGAGTCAGTACTTTCCGATGAACATTCATCTGTAGTGCTTGCTAGGCTATCTGAGGCAGATGACTCTGTAGGGTGCGACGACTTCGTAGAGGCGTCATGATCAGAGGACTCCGTAAAGTCGGATGATCCAGTGCTTTCACTTTCTACATCATGTTTGCGATCAGATCTCGACACCTCAACACCCTCTGTTTCCATTGACACGTCCAAAGACTGCAAATCGTCCTCTGTTGCACTGGATCCTGTATTTTGAGCGCGGCTTTTTTCTATCGCAGATGTAATTTTTCGTCTCTTTTCTTGCGCCTTTCGCCACCTTGCAGTTCTGGCTGGTATGGGAGCGCTACTACGATTTAGATAAGTTTTCCTATATTTACTTGCAGGGCTCGCCATACTCGACTGCAAAAGATTGATGCTTTCTATACGAAATCCTGCTAGACTCAATACCTTGGGAAACTTAGCTTATCTTTCCGCAAAATATGTTGTCTTAAGTGTTTAGGCATGACGTAGTGAATGCTTGCTGTGTTTTCAAACTCAAACTTGCGTATGTAACTTGCCTCAAAAGCAAAGATTTTGAATTTCAACTTGTTTAACTACAAACTATAAGCAAGTAAAAAGCAAAAAGTGCGAGAAATAACTATTTGTAAGCTGCCAGTTACCTCGGTTTTGCAAGTTCAAAGGTTATCTGGGACATTTAACCTGTTCGTTTTTACTTTTCAGCTACATTTTTGCCTTTGAGTGGCGGCTGTGATTGGTTTAGACAATTCGAATGAATGATGACGTTTTATAATAGGGCCACATTCGTTAATCTGCGCGCTTAAACCTTCGTGGGAATATTGTCTTATCTGACTTCAACTGTGGAAGTAAAATATTGTTTTCCGAGTTCTTTAAGCTTATACAGTCTGGCACTATTAAACATGTCGCGACAGAGTCCGAGAAGGCACAGTGTTAAAGGTGAGTGAGATTTTTACGTTTTGTTAGCTTTAATTTGTAATTTCACTCGTTCAGAGAGTAAAGCTCGCTTTTGATGAGGCTTAACCTCGAACTTCTGAAGCGCATGTACAATCTTATGCGAATGTGGGGACGGTTTTTTTTTTTTTTTTACTTTTCGGACATAAATAGAGTGACTGAAGTCGATAACACCACTTCAACATTTAACCAAGGCATATTTCATGGCAAGCACTGTAACAGATATTACACTTCATGTGTTGTACAATTCATTAGCTGTCGTTGTTTTCTCCTACTTTGTTCGTCTTTTATTTACAATGAAAACCGTCAAGGTTGAAGTTTTTGATATGTCTTATTTTTAAACTCTTTTTAAGATAAGAATTGCGTTGGCTTGCAACTAGCTCGTAAACTGGTGGGGATATTGTGTGTGCTGCATGTACAGATCTAAAGTTCTGCTTTCAACGTGCTGCATTCACGCGAAAAAAGCACGCAAAGCAAGAATTAATTGACGCGACAATAAGGTGAATTTCTAGTTTTAAGTTATGTAGCATTTGACCGATATGGTGAAAGTTTCTTGTATTGACGGATCGAGATTTGAATCTCGCATTTTATGAAAGACTTTTTGTTATATTTGATTCCATATGCCTTTTTATGAAAGACTTTTTGTATGGTACGGTGCCCGAAATGGACGAGCTGTAGGCTCCAGTTTATACTTTTACCGTTCGCTGTGTGCGTAGTGACGTTTTGTTGAACATTTACTCGATCAGTTGCATTTCAGCTGTATTAACTTGATTTTACCGTGCTAGTTGTTTTACTCCATAAATGCCGATGGCACTCATGACGCGTAACTCCATTTAGCCGTGTCTAAATCAGTTATATGTTATTTTCTCGTGCTTTAGAACCCAAGAATTTCTTGTTGTACTTTCCTGAGGACAGAACGTGCTCTGTACTACCACGCAGTAAACTTGTGGAAGGGAGTAATGGAAGCCTACAACCGGGAAGTGAAGTTAAAGCCAAGTGGAGCGATCGGGGACAAAAACCCGCAATCTACAAAGCAGTAATTGTAAATAGTGATGGTAAGCCGCAACATCTCCATCGTTTCTTGATGTACTTCTTTCGTGACTGATCTGCAAAATGAAGCTTTTTCCATCATTTGCCGGTTGATACAGTTTTTACAATGGGTGAAATGTTTTTTTTTTAAGTCTTGCTCATAATTGAACAATGCAAACACTATAATTGTGTCACATGTTACAATTGTGTTACGTTTATACAACGGAGTTCTAGAGCACACCCAAAACTAGTAGAACTGTAGGTACATGTTTGAACTTAACCCTTAAAGTGATGAGTGTCAAGTGATGAGCATAAAGGAAGTGATCACCAAGGATATGATGTCGTGATATTTAGACAAAAACTCCTTATATTTACTAGTTTCCTTAAAAATCTATGGAGAACAAAAGGAGCATATGCATTTTTATATTGGGGCTTAAAGGATGCCAGCTGAGGGCGTACAAATTAACTATTCTAAGTCTATTTATACATTTTTTTCCAAGTTAAGTTCATATCGCAAGAGGCTTTATTAGCATTGTATGCACATTTTCTACATACTTTTTGTTTACAGAAAAGCAAACAGTATCCGAGCTTAAAGAGGAATGGGCAGATTTTGGGAAACACATTCGTGCTAATGCCGGCAATCCCGTTGACACATTTTTTAAAACAAAAGTAAGTCGTTGCTGGATGTAATTGTAGCTGCATTTTATTTTGTGTGTGAAGACTTACGAGCAGTACTCTGGTAATCAGATGGAACAAAACAAAAGAAAGTGTTTGCAAAACTTCCAACAATTAGAAACAAATAATAATAAAAAACAACAGTGTCTACATGACTATTCTAATTATCAATTTTCTGGGCTGACTCTCAGTGGGTCTTTAATACAGGTTTGCATTCATTCCCTGCATTGTAGGCCTTGAAAGTACCTTCTTCAAGTGATGGGACAGATTCAGAAAGTCAAGGTAAGGTGGAATGACTACCTACAGTTTACAAGTAAAGTGATTTTGTATCAATTGCGCTAAAGTATGCAATGTGTATTATTTTGATGTCATTTAATAGCATTATTTTAATTTGTGGCTTCTACTGAATCTAGAAAGACGAGTCACACAAAATTGCTATAGTGTCAATTCTGTGCTGCAGTGAAAAAGTTCTGAGTCGGGGAAGGGATATCTTCACTCCTCCCCAGAACCTTGGGGAGGAAAATGTCTATTAAATAACAACAAAATTCCAGTGTGCTGATCATGAAGATCAGAATTAACAGATATTAGAATTCAGGTTTTAAATTCTTGTTTTGCATAGATGAACCTAAGTCAAAGAAAGCCAAGAAAGAGAAAGGCCCAGGGGTACAAAACAAGGCCATAGAGAAACGAGACAAAAAACATAAATTTGATAGTGACACCGATGAGGATCATGAAGAAGGAGGTAATGTTAAATCCAGTGTTTTTGCATGTGTTATTTGTAGGCTTTAAAATGAATTTCAGGGCAAAATCATTTTACACAAGTTTAATTTGTACTTTCCTTTGATTCAGTTTGATGGTAACGGCTATAAACCAAAGGATATACAAATCAAACTACTTTGAAGTCATTTTGACCTGAAATTCATTTTAACTATAACACTTGCACAATTTCCATTATTTAGAACATTATTCTATGCATGGCCAAAAAATCTTGCAAATGTATATAACCACAACTATAAATCAAACACATTTAAGCAGCATGGGGGATCATTACCAGTCTGGTAGCTGAAATAAAGTAGAAGTGTGTCTCTTTTTGTTTCCAGTGGATGAGGCTGCAAAGAAGCTTATTAAGAAGTGGGGAACTAAACAGCCAAAGAAAAGAAATGCCAAACACCAGATGAAGGACAGCGATGCAGATGATCTGTCCCCAAAAGGTATGTGAATGCTGTGCTTTTTGTTACAATAATGAAAAACACCCCAAAACTGTTTTTTATATTGCACCATTTCTTGGACAGGACAATGTTTTGGCAGCAAAAGGAAATCCAGTTTGTATTCCAAGCATGACATACAATTAAGTTTTATCTTGTATTTATATGATCCCTCAAAATAATTTTCAAATCCACTGTAACCAGAAATTTCAATTTTTCTTTAAATTGTAGAAGATTCCGGTGAAGAAGATGTCATGGCTATAAAAAAAGAAAAAAAAGCCAAACGTGCGTTACTTAAAGAATACAAGGCAGAAGAGGACAATTTAAATCGTGAGGAAACCTTTAATGTCTTGGACCTTTTGGAAAAGGTGAATCAACATATTCTATATATAAAAATGAAACTAATATTAATATACTTGGCAGAATAAGAAGGTTTGTACAAATGATGAACTTCCTGAGTGGAAGGGTCTAAAGGATGCTATGCGGCTGGTACATGAGTTTGTAGGTTATTGAAAAGACAACAGGGCATACTAGTACTTCTGACTAGGACGGTCCTAAAGCGTTCTCTTGTTGCCTTTTCTTTTATATTATGTACACGGACAACAACATCAATTTCACAACTTTACTGGTTAGGATTATGGTGTGAATCAATGCAGACGGCAAAAAGGCAGTGCATGTTTGATTTACTGCTACTTCAGATATGCATTCGACGTTAATGCAGATGACAAACATTCCGTCCCTTGTTATTGTTTTAGAGAGAAACTGCAGTTACTAACAAGGAAACAGGCTCCTTGTGGCAGGATACTCCATCATTTAAAGAAACTCTTAGGGTAAGCACAGTGAGAGGTTAAACGTCAGTCAGAATAACTGAACACTAATATTTCCATCCATTTATTAATAATTTAGTAATCCACATAAGGAAACTAATCAGCTTTTAATTAATTACATTGTAAAACTTTACATGAGAACAGAATGTGGTGCTTTAAGTTGCTTTGGTTTAAAATTCTCAAACTAGTATAATTTCTATTTTTCTTTGGTTTTTGTTTGCTAATAACCTATTCTGACAAAAAAGAAAAAGAAAATCACAAACTAAAAAGACATTCAAACCATCACATATGAAGTCATTTTTGTTTAATCATGAATTTACAAATTTAAAATCTTGCAGAGTGTTCTCGCGGAAGAACTCAAACCGGTTAGGGAGTCATTGACAACGTTGACCAACCTATATTCACAACTCCAATCTCACCTTGTGTTCAAAAGGGAAAAAACCAAAACAACCAGACAGGTTTGTAAAACAATGTTATTTTATGATAAATTGTAATAATTATCACAAAGTTGAACGACCAAATAAAACAATGTTCAGAATTTACTTGATCTGACACACTACACTAAAGAAAAATTTCTTTGATCAAGGATTTCGTATGTATCTAAATACTGAAACTACAGTTTCACTTGCTGCTACCGAAAACATTTTAGGATGAAGTATATAAAGTTCATTCTTAAGTTCATGTATAAGTTCAGGAAAAGCACAAGAAAAACAGAGCTTCAATTTCATCAATGATCTTAAAACACGTTTATTAAATAAATGAACCAATTTCTTAATTTTCTTTTAGTTCAACAGTGACAAAAATATATTAACTACTCCCTCTCCCTGCCTGGATACTGCAGCAGCTGTACATGTTGGGCCGGAAACATCAAAGACCACACCTCCTCCAAAATTGTTTGAAAATCCAGGGCCAAGCACATTAAGTGATTACAACGAGCCTGGCAATGGTGTAGCAGCTATAGAAATTGAAGGTAATTTGTAAAAAAAACACACATGTGAAACTTCTGTATTTACCTTCTGAATCAGTTTTTCCATTGAACATTACCATATGTACACCTTATATTTAGATGTTAATTGAAGATAGAGGTTTCCAACACAGAAACTATTTGGAACATGCATAATAACACGTACAGAGTCAGAGGAATGCATGGAATTAAACATCTTTAAGGCCATAGGACCTAAATTAGCTTTAATATTTGGGCAATTATTTTCAAAGGTATATCAGTATTCACAATTTTTTTTCGTGTTTTAGATGAAGACATGTTGGAATTTGTTGGTGACAGTTCTTTGGGTGTAAAAGCCCACAAGGACCTCATCACCAAGGCCCTCGACAGCTCGACGGACCGTAAAAAACTAGCACTGAATATGATGGAGGTAATTTTTACCTCCAATGAGCTGAGGATGTCCACCATCAGTGGAAGTAGTACCAAAAAAAAGTTGGACGGCTTCAAGGTAGCTGCTATCAAAGGTAAAAATTAACACTTATTACTGCTTTTAAGTTAATACAATCTACATTTGATGTAAGCATGTCAGGTGGGCTAGAATTATTTAAACTATTTAGCATAGAGGAACTAGTCACTCACTAAAAAGTAAGGGCCATTAATTATATTATCTGTCTTTCAAACTGTCTGTCTATAATTCTCATCAGTAATAGCTTTAATATATTTATAGCTAATGTTAAACAATCACTCATCATGTATTTTTTGTTAATTGTATTCCCCAGGTTTCATTTTCAAGCACTACCCTGCGGAAGACGAAGCAGGCCGATCATCTGCATGGGTCAAAGTTAAGGAGGCGATTACCGATAAGTGCCGGAAATTTCGCCCTGACAAAAAAACCTATCTTGACAATTTCAAAGACTAGTATATCAAATCGTTACAGATACACTATATTAACATATTGTGTATCTTTACATATTTCTGTTTGTTTCTTTTAACTAATCATCTAGCACTTAATCTAAGTTATCTGAAGAGTGCCAGGAACTGTGTTCATTATTTTTGTGCTGAGAGAATTAATGTTGCCCAAGGTTTTTACTGGTACAGTCTGAGGAATTAGCCAGTTTTGTACAAGAACGACTGAGGGCGATACTGTCCCAGTATGGTCCTGAGCTAGTGAGAATTCTGGTTACTAACGCTGTGCCTTAGTAACACTTTACTACGTGAGAATTGAGCCGTAGTGGATTGGGCTGTTTACGGGAATCAAAACCCAGCATTGCACAAGAAAAAAGTGAAAACTTTTAATGAAAAGAGATGGTCCCTATTCATTCAGCTTAAAATTAAAATGTACAATTAAAATGAACAATTAAAATGTACTTTATTAACATTTTCTAGTTACTGCTTTCCCAGCCGGGTATAACATCACTCATAATGCCCATGGTCATTACAGCAAAATCTGACCCAAGTATTGGTCAATCACAGCTCGGGCATAAATATATATACTTTACAGGCTCTTAAGTCAAGTAATTTAAAATAAAGCATTAAACTCATTCCCGTGCAGTCAATTTAAATTTTTACGAGTTTGTGTGCAACAGTTTTTGATTATGTATGTATATGCTTTTCAATAAATTTTTATGTCGATAATCATTGAACCAATCAAGGAAATATTTAAATGGTCACCTTTTTTCATAGGGCAACACAGTCAATGAAGTTTAAGTTGAAAATCTGAATTTCAGAAAACATAAGCAGCAGACATTTTGCAAAAAGAATATGTTATAATGCCACCAATTTAATACTTAAAACATTTCAGGCTGAAACACTGAAATGATTATTGATTTTAAAAACCGTAAAAAAGGGCAGTAGTTAAAATTACTGCGGGTATTAGGCAAACTTCAGTGTAGCTCTCGAGGAATGGTGACAATAATTCCAGGGGAATTTAAAGCCAGGCAAGCATAATTCCAGACTAGTGCAGAATTCCTGCTGGAGTTGTAGTTGCCTGACAGTCCAGCAGAATACCAGAAGTTAAATCCTGGCTGATTTCCAAGATTATGGCAGAATGCCAGCAATATTCCAGAAGGTTTTAGGCCCGGAATTCTGCTGGAATCCCATGCCAGCAATAATTCTGGCCAGAATCTTGGCGGAATGCCGGCGGATTCCGGCCCGGAATGCCGGCAGATTCTGGCCGGAATGCTGGCTGATTCCGGGCCGGAATCCCGGTGGAATGCCGGCGGATTGTGGCCCGGGATCCCAGTGGAATGCCGGCTGATTCCGGACGGAATGCCGGCAGATTTGGGGCCGGAATCCCGGTGGAATGCCGGCAATAATGCCGGCTGATTCCAGGCCGGAATGCCGGCAGATTCCGGGCCGGAATCCCGGTGGAATGCCGGCAATAATGCCGGCTGATTCCAGGCCAGAATCCCGGTGGAATGCCGGCAATAATGCCGGCTGATTCCAGGCCGGAATGCCGGCAGATTCCGGGCCGGAATTCCGGCGGAATGCCGGCAATAATGCCGGCGGATTCCAGGCCGGAATGCCGGCAGATTTTCAGCCCGGAATTCCAGGTGACTTCCAGCTGGAAAGGTCTGGAATTCCAGAGGAATACCGGCGGAATGCCGGCAATAATTCCGGCGGATTCCAGCGGATTCCAGCGGATTTCCGCCGGAATCATCCCGGAATCTACCCGGAATTCCGGGCAAACCCGGACTGGAATTCCGGCGGGATTCCACCGGAATTCCGGGTTCATTTTTACTAGGGTATGATTATGATTATGATTATTTGTAATGAATCAGTAAGGAGCAGTTGCGTTGTTGTTAGGCAGTTGGACTTTTGACTGGACTTCCGATCGGTAAGGCTACCCCCCCCCCCTGAAAGAAGGATTTTTTTTCTGACTGCACAAGGACAGGGTTCAGAAAACCCAAGGGTTATTTTATTATTTTTTTTTTGGTTTGATTGTGTTGTTTTGTTTGTAGACCTTCATTTCAAGACTCTTCTGTCATATATAAGCCAAGACTAAAAGAA
>Ga0126336_10000702_pt1 | contig 14959 bp, 13 predicted proteins | sample SidCmetagenome_FD_92530 | JGI IMG/M metagenome (GOLD analysis project Ga0126336, IMG submission 92530) | Coral microbial communities from El Islote,Puerto Morelos, Mexico - Siderastrea C C metagenome | ecosystem: Host-associated > Invertebrates > Cnidaria > Coral | place: El Islote,Puerto...
AAGTCTGTATCGTTGTAAAACAGTGTAGAGTACTTTTATAACATGTAATTAAGTATTGTACGTTAGTGTATAATTTTCATTGTATAGTAGCGTGTAGATTTGTAATTGCACTAATAAAAAAAATTGTTCAACTGAAAAAAAAAATAAAGGTTTTGCTGAACATGACCTAAAGATTGAAAAAGCTAGCGTTGGGTAAGATTTTCCAACTTTGTTCTGTAAATAATCTAACTGTAGAAAAATGACCTTTTCGCGAACAATAATGTAAACAAAGGTTGTGTTGAAGTTTCGTTTCATTTAATCACAACCTGGGACTGCACTTGATGGTCATGAGTGAAGTTTTATAAGGGAACATTCACGCTGATCCAAAAGAACTCAATGAAATGACGAGGCTTGCATAGCATGCGGAAATATATATTTCTTATTGCCATATTTTAAATTTTGACAGTATAATTTTTACAGAATGGTGATAAGGGTATTAAAAACGCGGTGCCTTATTCTTATTTATGCTCACCGAAACCTCTAGAGCTAAATTGCACCAAATGCGATGGTGAATAATAACCAGGTCTTACCGCGATTGGAATTCCCCTGCCCATATTTATTTCCTGCAGTGTTGAAGGAAACGTCTCTATCAACTTGAGAAGTCCATCAATGGTTACGGGAAGCTTGTTTGGTAGGTTTGTGCAATAACAACTCACTTCAAGGTCTGACGCAGACTCACATTGAGCAGCTAACTTCTCCAGTTCTCCTTTCAGTCCCATGTTAACAATAAGAAGATCCAGGTTTCCTTCAGCTCTACCTCTAACGTTCTTCCTAATAATAATAACAATAATAATAATAATGATAATAGTAATAATAATAATAATAATAATAATAATGATAATCTTCATTCGATCGATAAAAGACATATCGAAAGTTAACATCAAATTAAACCCTCGGACGTACGCATGCCAAAGTCACACCCCCAACGTGGGGTGTGAACAATTGAAAATTTTTGATGCTGGACAGTGTAGAATATGACATAATTAAACATTTTGCTGCTTTTTGTTAACATTTTGTGCATTTTTCACCTAGGAAAGGTAAAAAATACGAATTTTACTTTAAAAATGGCTTGACCACCTGCTACTTATGACATCATATCTTGTAACCATAGCAACCGATTCTCACCAAGCTTGTGTTAAAACTTGCGTGAAAAAGGCAGGTGTAGATGACTATTCGTCTTGGAAAAAGTCAGGAAAAAACTTATCGGGAGTGGCATCAACTCCCACTTCCCCCCCCCCCCCTTGTACGCCCGGTAAAACATAAAGCATGGTAAGATGCTAAAACATAAAGCATGATTAAATTAGGGAATACAATACAATGGGAACAGTTCGTAACATAAGATATTATTTGTGGTCAAAATAACTACTTTTTCAGCCTAGGAAAGCTTGACTTGTTGACCTTCAAAACTCAAAGTTGATCGATTTTCAAACGGCCCAGCCCCCAAACTGTGTCACCGTTAAACGTCTCCAAATGTAATGAAACAATATGGGTTTACCGGGGTATACCAAAAGGTTTGTCGCAACGAAAAATATTGCAAGGGATATTGACATCAAGTGGCAGGGGCTATGGTGGTGTAAGTAAACTGGTGGACTGCCAGGGGTAGTGACAGTTGTTGCAGTGGCAGAAGTACACCGGTGGTTCACACCGGTCAAACGCAAAAAGCTACGTCACATCCGGTCTTTCAGAGCCTTGAAGTTTGAATCAGTTGAAAAGTTTACGAGCGCGAAGTTCGTATGAAAACGATGCAGAACATGTCAAGGCAAACCGAATTTCACGCCGGCAAAACTTGTGCATAACAGTTAGTTCATCCCAACACATACTCAACGTAAAAAGCTTAAGTTTTCAGAAACGGCGTAAAGTTTTGCGGTTAAAGTGAAACTTTCAACAATTTTCTGTATTTTCCTTTGTGAAATTATGGCGGCAACTGCACACGCGTCTTGCGCTTGACCGCTGTGAAGACTAGTTTTGGAAGAGGCATGGGCCGTGGCGGTGCAGGGAGTAGTTGTATGGGCAGTGATCGTGGGAGTGATATTGGAAGTGACCGTGGCAGGGACAGTAGTAGTGTTAAGTGTTGGTAATAGTGGAAGTGGTGGCATCAGCAGCGACGTAACCTCTGTTTTTACATACACTCTCGCATCTGAAGTGGACTTGAATTTTAACATTGCCACCAGTTCTGCTCCATATGTAACGCTTCGTACATAGTGGGTGGCGCCTCCAACTGGGTTGTGGACTGGTTCTACTCTTCCGTTAATCGTTTCAATGACCTAAAGGGATTTAAAAGCAGTCAGATAAATGAATATCAAGGTAAGTATTGTCATCCCAATTGATGGCTGAGGATGAAACAGATATCGAGGTCTTGATTAATCTAGATACTATAACCCTCAGTCATTCACTGAAAAGGGAAGCCATTTTTGTTTATTTTGTAAGATTTTTTACCCTTGAATCGTCACACGAAGGCGGGGGGGGGGGATGGAACTCACTCATGGGTTTTTGTTGTGAGAAAGGATTTTACCTTTGGTAGATAGCCTGCGGTATGCTCTTTAAGATGAGGTAGTTATTTTGGGTTTTGGCACTGTTGGCAAAACGGTGGCCAATGTAGCCACCATCTTGGGTTTTACTCAAAATTAGAAATTATTAGATGGTGGCAGTAAAGTATTGACGCTAGACATGTAAAATATGACATGATTCAACTCTGCTGCTTTTTGTCGACATCTTGTGCTTTTTCTTACTTAAAAAAAGGGAAAACCCCCATTTTATTTGAAAATGACTCGACAAAAGACTACTTATCTTATAATTATAGCAACCGATTCTCACTAAGCCTTTGCCAAACTGTCCAAGAAATATGCACACAGCTACTGAAAACGGCAGGTGCTGTTAAAAAATCCTTTGAACAAAATGAAAAAACCTTATGGGGGGTGACATCTTCCCCAAGGGTTTAACAAACGGAAGCTGCCCAGTCACTTGTAGATGATCTGACAAGTTGCTTCGGTTTCTTCACCCAGGCCATTCCAGATAGGAGAACTCGACAATCTTAACCGACTTTGGCGCCACGATTTTTTGGCACAAAGCCGAAGCGAAGCGTTCAGTACGAATTCCATTGTTCCTTCAATGGCTGGACATTTTACGAGCATGGATGGCGCAGGGGTGACAGCGCTCGACTCCCACTAATGTGGCCCGGGTTCGACTCCCGGTCCCGGTGTCATATGTGGGTTGAGTTTGTTGTTGGTTCTCGTCCTTGCTCCGAGAGGTTTTTTCCGGGTACTCCGGTTTTCCCCTCTCCACAAAAAACCAACACTTCCAAATTCGAATTACATCTGGAGCGCACGAACACGTCTTAACGAGCTTCCGAGCTCCTAAGTGTTTCGTGGGTAAACAAATTACAACTACATTACGAGAAGTCAGATTGGAGACATCAGGGTTAGATTTAAACCTCCACTGATTTGCTGTTGCACGATCATCAAATACTTTTCTCGATTCAGCATCTGCATGATCTTGCTGTAGAATATTTGTGTCCCAAATTATGTAATTAATGTTTTCAAACTTGTTCTGTCACATCGTTTCGGCTAGTTTTGTGATGCTTGCGTTGTCCAGAGCGGGAAATTCCCTGGAATCGCACCGGAAACTGATTTGAATGAAACGACCAGAATTGTCGTCTCGATAAAGAAAGATCAGTGATGCCATAAAATAGATTATTTACTAACTTTTACCACACTCGTGCGCAGTCGCTTCTCTCGTCCGCGCTGGGTTTTATGGGTGGGATTTGATGAGTTCGCGGTGCATGAAGGGAAGGAAGGAAGAAAATTTTGACGCGACTGGCAGAAAACAGAAAATTTCCTGCACAATTTAAACAAATCTTTCAAACATCGTTTTCTTAGCGTTTCACGCCACTTTTTTCAATTCTTTATCACTATTAATCATAACCGTGGGTTTTTGACTTGTTTATTGTATCGAGAATTCCAAGCACAGACGTCTCCTATTCATTTGCTCCACACGGAAAAGGGACGTCTGCGTAACGCCGTTGCTAATCGTGTTGCAGTATCTGCTGTTTTGGGTTTTAAATTTCTCGTTAAGTTATAGCCATTCAGAATTGAATCTAACGATGCCCACTGTCGAGCAACTTGTTAGAGCCCGTTCCATGAATTCCGAAAAACAGCAGGATAATGGAACACGATTAGCGACGCCGTTACGCAGACGTCACTTTTCCGCGTGGAGCAAAGAAAATAGGAGACTTCTGCAAGCTGGCTAACATTTTGGCTAAAGTTCACAATTTTTTGAGCGAAATAATAAAACAATCTTGCGGGACGTTTATACCACGCTTTGAAGGTTTCGTGTATTTGTAACCAACAGCAAAATATACCAGTCTCTGACTTATTTCTTGAGTAATAAGCCAAGTACCAAAAGCAAATCGCTCGGCAAATTCATTGAATCCGGGGGTATGGCTTCATAAATGCCTTCAAAATACGCACAGCAAACTTAACGAAAGTAAACATCTGCAGCAAATTTGTATAAGACTGACCTTTATTCTTTTCGAAGAAGTACTCAAATCCACTGAATTACTTCTCTGAGCTCGCGGTCGATCACTCGATCAGCAACTGCCGGCTCGCCGTTCAAAAATTTTCGCTGTCAGACTATTACAAAAAATCTCTTCTTTTTACCTCGCAGTTGGTTTCAGAGAATTTCAGTCAATTAAAAGTCAAAATTTACAGATTACCGATCGTGTAAACGGCATTTCTTCGTTTGGACAAGTTTTTGCAGTGGAACACGCCGCCATCTTGAATTTGTTATCTGCCAGTCGTTACTTTTTCTCCCTCCTTCCCAAAAGGATCGATCGCCTTCCCATATCCCAATGCGAAAAAGAACAAATAAGTGGTGACTGGGTACGAGTCTGAACTTTACTTACTCGGGACCGTACTGGGGTCAAAGCAAGTAACCCAAGCATACTTGTGTTGATGAAATAATTAAGCTATGTGCCATTTCCATTCACAATTTTCACAAACAAGGATTCTAACGTTTCTCGCCATAAAATTGCAATATTTTGTGCCTCTTACGCGTGAGAATAAATGTCGGAATCTGTCTGCCGACCTCTGGCACAAACACACTATTCTTACTGCGCCCCTGTCCGGCTCATTGGACGATTCGTCTAGTGAAGGGTGAGTGACGAGACAAATATCAGCATATTTGATTTGCGCTAATAAAGCGTTAACAAGCTACTAGGAAAAACCATATTGTTCAAGTATAATTATTTCCACGAAGAGCATCAAACATTTTGGCATTTTGGTATGGTTCGTTCGGTAGAGGGCCTGGAAAATTCGACTATAAGTGGCTGGGAAAGACGCCAAACTTGTACATTTACTGGTATGTCTTTGCTGTGACCATTTCGTACGTATTTCGTAGATATTAGTGCTATGTAAAAGTTTGAAAGTAAAATAAAAAGTAGCAGAATTCAAACTTTACAGAACATTAATCATCGATCACGTGGCAGCCTTTAGTGTGTCACCTTTGCGTTCGCTTAATATACGTTTGAAGGTATATGCGCTGATCTTTTCTGAATGGGTGCCTGTGGAATACTGAACGTGTTTTCATTTTCACACGCCAACTTCGTATTGCTTATTTACCTTTCGGTTTTTATAGTTTGATCGGAAAATCTGGTCCCTAGGCAGCATGTCTCTTATTTCATGAACACCGGTGACGTCAAACATAGCCAGAGCCTTTTAACTCAAATTACCACTAATCTTACCGTAGTACATTTCATCACTGCCAGCAGGGTTGTTGTTCCTTCCTCCTTCTTAGCATCTTTTATGTAGTCCCCCACCCCTTCCACCTTAATGATGTTGGCCTTCACTTTTAAAGAGAGTTCACCGGAAAGGTCCAGTAGATCTTTGACATCTTTACTATTTTTAACAACCGTGTACTTGAACGAGAACTTGTTGACATTAATCGGCTTTGTTGGAATGTCATTCGCGAAGATATCGCTGCTAGCTGTTGAGTTCTCGGCGTGAAACGTCCGACCAATACACAAGGTAGGCGAAGTGTAGGCAGGGATATTCATTTTCCTATTAAGACAGAAAAAAGCATAGCAGGGATTTTAACGGAAACTTAGTAAATAACTGTGACAGACGTAATCAATTAGCGTCAATTGCAGATAACGTGTGGGGATCAAATTTCCAGAAAAGTCGAGTTTACATTAGTCTCCTACGCAGCCGTTCTTGGGGTCGTCACGCAACGCTCCTCCCCACAAACGGCTGCTTCGATCCGAACCACATTCCTTTCCCTTTTTGGGCCAATCACAGTTTAGCTCACATAACTGGGAGCCACTGGCACCAAAACCTCGTGTCCAACCACAGCTCGTGTTTTATCGGTGACTCACTTGTATGTGACAAACGCAAATCAAGATGGCGGCGCCAGATGTAGCTTTTTATCTAATGTCGTCAACATTCAAAATCCCTGAGTTAAATTCGCATCAAAAACAGACGATTCGAAAAATCATTGTAGATAAGAAGGATCTTTTGTAAACGTGCCGACAGGCTTTGGGAAGTCTTTGATTTATCAAGTCCTTCCGCTCATGTTTGACCATGTTTTAAACCAAACAACCGGATCATTTAAGGTATCAGCCACCGAAAAAAGTGTCATTTTTTCATAATTGAGATTTTTACACGTTCAGATAAACCTCTTCGAGAGCTTTCTTTCGAAAGAAAATACTGGCGCATTCAAGAGTTATTAGAAGTAAAAGATTTCTCCTTGTTAATTATGGTAGTTGATCGCTGACAAGTTCTGTCGCACCTGATTAACATGATCACGTGAAATCGAAAGCGCGTGCTGGTTGCAATCACATTTGAGATTCTTCCGTAGTGGTTAATAGTTCTGTTTTTTTTCCCGAAGTAATGAGAGTTTTCTTTGACCTAAATGCATCCTAAAGAGACAGAGAAAGGGTTGTGTCTGTTTTCGTCGTCTAAACCAAAACTGAAGGAAAGGAAGCTCTTGACAAAGAATGGCAGTAAATTGGCAGAAAGCAATCAGGGTTGAGTCGATGATTTCGATGAATTTACACTCACTTACCATCCACATAACCTCGCAGCCGAAAACATTATTTTAAAGAACTTTAAGTTACTCCAAAATGACAATTAAACAGGAAGAATCTTTTAGAAGTGTACTTAAATCTGATGATCAACAGGGTACTTTTAAATGCACGTGCAAACGATGCAACACTTGTCCTTCCATTCCCAATGCGGACAAAATAACAGGACCCAAGCGATCGATTAAAATTATCGATCGCTTTACATGTACCTCCGCAAATGTTATTTATTGCATAACATGCACTTTATGCAAAAAGATATACTAGGCGACCGTTTCCGCGAACACCTACGAGACGTTGAAAGAAATGACAAGAACGCATCAAAACCAGTCGCCCGACATTTCAACCTCCCTAATCATTCTACCCAACACATGACGATCTACGGCCTTTCCCTACATCAGGGTAACACGGAAAGCCGTAAAAATTTAGAACAAAAATTCATTTTTCAAATCGGCACACTTAATCCCCACGGTATCAACGAATGCTTTTCATTCAACTAATTTATTCTTGTTTTTCACGTTGCCACGTTCCTACCAATAGCGTAGCTCCAACACTCTCCATATGAACGAAGTGCAACCCACAATTCCTTGGTTCGCTCTGACGAAGGGCTAACGCTCGAAACGTCAGCTTTCAATGTCTTTACGGTGGCCAATCTACCTTATCAACTCAGTTGATAAATCCAAAATAAAACTCGCTGCACATTTAGGTGTCACAATCTCGTTACTGGCAAGACGCCGCGGAAAATACATTTAAAACTTTGGGGAGTTGTACGTACGTTTTTAACTCCAAGTTGACAGCCACTCGACCGATTTGGCTGAAATTTGGCCAGATTGTTGCCAGATAGTTGTTCTACAAAACCCTCTTCTCGTTTTTGACTAAGAGCCTTTTTTCACGCGAAGTGCTAATTTATTTGTCCTCCCTGACTTCATCTGCTCATAAAAGAAGAACAAACGCACTTGTCACAAATATGATACAATGTTTTTTAGCCAGAGGTGTCAAGAAGAGAATGCGGTGTAAATCCTTTTTTCTTTGTTCCTGGAGAAGTGGAATCCAATCTATGACGACATGTATGTGTGAACAAACCTTCCAATTTTCCAAAAGCGTTAAAATTTGGCTCTTTTTGAATAAAACGTCATTTTCTGGAATTAATGAGCTGCCAAAAACTGTATAGTTTATAAGGTTTTTCATGAAAACAATAAAAACTACGAGCAACGATCCGCGCGCAAACGGTCCTGAAGGGTGGCTGATACCTTAACAAGCGCTTATTACAAACACGTTTGCAAATAAACAACTCGGAGTCATCGTAGCAGTTGATGTTCACGTTTAGCGAGGAATGGATGATTTCTGCAAAACTTGTAGCAATTTTTCATTGACCGCACAAAGCTACGATCATGTAGAATACTTTGACCTTCTTTCTTTCTTCAGCCACCCGATCACTAAGATGTCTGGCATATCACCGGCAAACCCCGGCCGCTTTTACGTGCGAAAAATTTAAGACATTGCCAACTTGGCGAGACGTGATTGGAAGTTTCGATTACCGCAAACACAAAGGGAAAGGAATGTGGTTCAGATCGAAGCAGCCGCTTGTGGGGAAGAGCGTTGCGTGACGAACCCTAGGAACGGCTGCGTAGGAGACTAAGTTTACCATAGTGTTTATGGAGAAAAAAGATAGAGTAGAAGTTGAACAATACACTTGACAAAACAAGACAAGATAGTAAGCAAAACATTTATACATGAAAGACGACGAAAAATTTTTTTCTTTTTCTTTTCTTTTTTTTTTTCGGCAACTGGCTTTTAGTAACTAAAGCTACGCTTACTTTTTTTGCCCCCGCAGGAGGGCAAAGCGTATAAGCGTATAAGAACTTACAAGAACTTACAAGAATATACAATTCATTTACCAGAAAAATCTCTATTTGCCCAAACTGGGACCGCAGGGTAGTTTCGGGAGTTGGGCGCGCAAGTAGGTTTCGAGAGGTGTGATAAAAGCCTGTGTAGTGATTAGATAATGATGACGTAAGGTGATCTACGCAAACAAGATGGCACGGTCCAGCGTAACATGTGCGTTGACACAAGATCGCAATGTACTAAGGGTAGACGACGAAAAACGTAAAGCGCCTTGGTCGATTTTTGCAGAGAAAGAGTCGATTTCTGAAACTCTTCTCATTCTGTTTGGTAAGCGATTTTTCAAGAAGATTACCAGCAGTAAGTAGTAAGTTTATGTCATTGTAAAGTTTAAGAGCAAATTGTTGCCCATAAAAAGGAAATCCAGCATCGTTTGTAAGTCAGTGTGTTTGAGCGCTGTGTTTTTTGGTCTGTGTACAGTGTTGTCCCCTGCATGACCCTTCAATTACAATTCCTTTGAAGGTGAGATATTCAAATGAAAATTATACCGAAAGTGTTATAGACAGCCGTGTTTCGGCTGGTAACATTGAAGCGCATGATAATTGCAATTTCCACTTTCAAGATGGGTTTTAATCTTAAATGTACCTTTTGAAGTTTCCAGACCTTTCAGAATTTAGAATATAACTGGTGCTATAAAGAATCTCCGCAGAATAATCTTAAGCAATTGATAATTTGTTTTAATTTGTTATTATTCAAACCCTTTCCTTGGGTGCCTATATATATTACCTCCACCCTGGTATTTTCAGCCTTATTCTTTTATATTTTATTTTCTGCATTTATCGACTTTTCAGAATCATTCTTTTAAACTAGGAAGCAAACGGTGTCTCTGTCATTGTTGTGTGTGTGCCAGGTTCAATTTCTTCCACATGAGTTTGAGCAAGCTCTCTTCCAACCCTGCAGCCATTGCCACTCACAGGCTAGATTACTAACTAAAATGCAACTTTTTGAAGTTTTGGAACAATTCAGAATTTATAGGGTGACTGATGTTGCAAAGAATCTCTGCAAAATAGTTTTATAAACCAAACTGTATTGTGTTTTTATTTTGTTAGAGTTCTCGCCCATACCATTCCCTAAGGTGCATATCCTGGGTGCATATCACCCCAACCCCCTTTTTTTTCAGCCTTATTCTTAAATTCTGTTTGTGGTGATAAAGAGCATTCTTTGTATTTATCTCCCTTTTAAAATCTTTGACATATTTTTAGAAACTTTCTGATTGCTCAATTTAACTGGTCAATATTATTAAATCTAAGAACAGTGGAACTGTGAACTTGTACGGATGAGACAGGGAACTTTACAACTTTGCCTCCCACCATTCTTGCATTTTGTTTGGTCACATGTTTGCAAGGTTTCAGTTGATAGTTGTATGAGAGTGGCATGCGTATGGCTGTAACTGAAACAAATAATTTAATTCAAGAGGTCTGTACATGGGCCAATTATACTGACGTGCTGCAGTTGTGAGCTGGCATTTGAGTGAAAGCAATGCAACAGCTGAATTTGTCCTGATGCAATTCTTATTGCTTTTCATTGTGTTAACTGTAGTAAGCATAACGACATGATTTGCATATGAAAAGCAGAAAAGTGGCATCAAAGCAAAGTAATTCTAGCTTCGCTTCCTCTCAAAGGCCATGTCAATAAGCACACTTGCATTGAGACTTCTACACAAGTGAAGGTAATATTCAGATTGCTAGGCCCCTAGCTTAAGCAGCTAATGCGTCGAGTTTTGGAAAAACAAAAAAAAATTCAGTGAAAACATGCAAAATTGGGTAAAAGAAAATGAAAGAAACAGTATAAAACTATTTACATGGCTAAAAAGGAAATAAGATAACTGCAATACTATTTCCATGGTAACAGAACTGAAAAAAGAAAGAGGAAATAAAAGACTATCTGAACTACAAATATAACAGTTACGTGTGTCAAAGATCATCTTTCTGAGTTGTGTTACAAACTTTTTAATGGTAGAAGAAGTTCTTACTTCGTCAGTCAAGGGGTTCCAGATTTTTGGTTTGTAGTACCTGAAAGTGTTACCTGGTCTGAAACGGTTTGTGGTCCGTGGTACCTGAAAGCATTAGGTACTTTAAAGCAAGAAAGAGCTGCTCACTTTGTCCAAGTTCAATGGGAAATGGGGTATTTGTGGACTAAATACAGGAGGTAACGCTTCACACCATCCAGAAGTTGAAGAAACAGTCCTTCATTAAATTTTGTTATTTTTGTAACTTGCTAAAGTAATCTAAAGTGGAGGAGCATTGATTCCATATTAGCACCATGAAATGCACCTTTCCTTTACCTACTTTATATTTGTGATGTACTATTAAGTCATCCACTTTTACTACTGGCTAAGGTTAAAGAGTATGGCTGAAGGTAATGTTTTTTTCTTTTAATTGAACGACACGATATTTGTAAATATTTTCGCACACAAGAAAAAGGAGATGATCTTTATAACAGCGAAACGACATCTCTATCAAGGCATTGACAAACCAGGCTTTTGCGTTCCTGTACGCCCTCCTGTTATTATATACAAACCAAAAATTCAAACCTGGATATGTTTGTGGATTTTTACACAGATTGTTGCCTTTGCAAGCAAACTACAAACTACTATTCCACTACAATACAGCAAACATATGCGTCAGCTCTACAGCTTGATATGCTCTTGACATATATTCCGTTTGAGATGTGTCACAGGAATAACGCATCCATATAAAATATTTCCTTTTAATGTGAAAAGCAGACGCCAAGTTAATGTAAAGTTTTTCCAACGCAGGTAGGTAGCCAAAACTTTAGTTATGACTAAAAAGCAATAACTGCAATGAATTAAAAGTGCTTCTTTGTTCCTGTCTTACTTATTTGTTTTTTAGGGAAAAGGTTCGCTCTTCGAGCGAGAGAAGCATCTTTCTAAGTTATCCTCCCAAAGAGTATTATCTGCTGTGTCGGATTGCAACATTTCATGCGTAAAGCGTGGCGATTAGCGCTTGCTTAACGTGCACACCTCCCGGACACAGTATAATTTGTCTTGTCCACGTTATTGTGCGAATTGTTTAACAGGAAGAGAACAGCGAGATGGGATTAGCATATTTGTGAGCAGAGGTCGTGGAGGAACACCAACATTTGATTTCATGTACAAGCAGCCCAAAATATTGCCGTTTTATGTGAGAAACGTTGGAAAAGATGGAGTGTAGTTGTTTTTTTAATGGTGGATTTATTCTGGTTTGATAAAATTGTGAGTGGAAATGGCGCATTTCAAGAACTATAGCTTATTTAATGAGCTGAGGTATGCTTTTGTGCGAGTGAACTGGAGTAGTGTTTGACATTGCATAATTATAGCGAAACACCATACTCATAGAAATTAGCATATATATATCCATGCAAGTCAACTTTGATGACGGCGTCCCTTGGCCCATGCTTCGTGTAAAATGTTCCAAGTGTCTCAATACTCGCGCGTTTACACACTGGTGAAAAATGTCAGACTACCCTCGAAATTAACACCTTAAATCACCATTTTTGAGGCTTCAAGCAAATAGGATGTTCGCTCATGGACATTTTACCACATAATGGGTCGCAGCAATAACCCTTAACTGAACACTGGCAAGAAAGAATTTGGATCGCCTATTATCACAGGGAAAATAAGCCATTTCAGCGTGTCTCTAGTTACAGATCGGAATGAAAAAAGTTATTTAAGTAACTACAAGCGAAGCAGTTCTCGGTTTAAATCTCTTTTGTCCAACAAGAGACTTAAAAAGCTTCCGAAAAATAGTTCGGAGTGTGAGTGATACTTTGCGGGCGAAAAACTTGTGCCATTTTCGCTCGAAAGTTTCTGATTAAAGTTTTTGGGTAATTTTTGCCAGTAAACTGGCTGATGCCGGGGCAATATTATTTATTTTAGTAAAGTTGTTTCATTACTGACAGAACTAAACAGCCAGTGCGGGATGCATACGTATCAGTGAGAATGGGCTTATGAGAGCAACTGTAATTTCAAAAGTACTCTTCTTGAACTTAATTGGCTTTCAAAAGAATGCTACAAGAAGAGCTGTCGGTAAAAGTCGTATTGAAGTCTTCTCTTTGAAGAAAAATAAGTCAACTTCACTGTTTCCTCAGCGGTCCGCATTGCGTTTTTTCCTTTATGTTTTCCCTTGTTGTTTTTCATCTTTGGGTGAATAATAACAAAAAAAATGTACTCTATTTTAGGGGCCAACAGGTATAAAATTGAGGTTTCAATTCTGTCTTTACAATCCACAAATGCACTCCAATTTCTTCAAATTTAAGAATGTTTAGAACGTTCGGGATAAACACGCAGAACAACTCACACGGAGAAAAGTAAGTTTTTCGATAGCATGATCTTTCTCTCTCTTTTAGAATGCTTTTAAAATAAGTTATTCAAGCTTTTTGGATTTTTTTTTACCCATAAAGACACTGTAAAGAGAACAAAGTTGAGGCAAACTACTGACCTGTTTTGGATTTAAACATTTTCTCACCTAAAACGGAACCGACAATTTCAGTCAGACACTCGCGAGAAGTATTGCATTTCCGATCTTTTGTAGTAAATAAAGTAATCTTAAGGTCCATGCTGTCCTTTCCACATGTGATATTTTCTTTTAATTTAGAGGGAAAGCAAATGTATCAAAGGCTTACATCTGATGAAAAATTTTTTCCTTTGTAAATTGTTCTTCAGGGAGTAGAAAAAATAAACAAAAATTAGGGCGCTTTGAGAAATGCACGGAACTGTTTACGGAAGCTTTTCGGTTAAAAAAAAAAGCTTTAAACTGCTTTGCTTATAGATTCTTAAGGAACTTAATATTTCGTTCTCTCTCTAGACACCATGCCTTTCCGTGCAATTACGGTATGCTTTTGTAGTGACAGCATCCAGAGTACAGGAGCGAGTGTTCATTCGCTGACTTTTCCATCCTTCAACTAACCGAGTTCTAAAACGCTGCGGAAATTTATTCAGTTGTATTTATGAATGCAACAGAAACAATTCAGAACATCACTGCATGTTTGATACATGGATATAAAAGTACATCTTTAGTGGGGCCACAGGTACCGAAAGCTTTCGTAATGACTGAAAATAAACAAAATTCTATGAAATTAATAGTGTTTTTGTTTGTATAACCTACTTGCTATTTGGGTAAAGATTCCTCTCCGTACGAGAATAAGCGTCTTCCTAATTTATCCTCCCAACGAGGATTAATAGGGGAGCTCCTTCGCGGCCGAAGGCCGCAGAGCGGAACACTATGGGTAAGGAAATATGGTAAGCTATCGATGCGAGAAATTTTGGTTGTGACGCCAGCGTCCGTCCGTACAGACTGTGGGGTTGAGGGGAGGGGAGACCCAAGGCAATCTGAAGTGGAAAGGGAGAGTGCCATCTTTTCTTGACGGGAAATCGCGCGGTGCTTTTGTGCAACCGGAGTTTTCTTGAAGGGAAATCGCATGACCATCGTCGCTTTTGAAAAAGAGGTTTCTTTAAAAGCTTTAGCATATTTAGCAAAATAAATGTTCGACAGTACTGCAGTTTTAAACTCGAGAAAAAGTTAATTGAACATCTAATATCTATAAATAGCAAGAAAAAGTTCAAAAGAATACTCAGTTGTTTTTTTTGGTGGAAGGCGAAAAGTTCCATTTACGAGGTTTGCCTTCGCGAACTTCAGCTTTGTTTTCTTTACGGCGGAGAGCTTGTCCTGTTCTGAAACACAACCGAGTATTAAAGTGAAGTTTTTTAAAGAGTTTTAAGGTACATGGTTCTAATCATTACGGTCAAAGAAATTACGTTTTGAAATGTAAATTTAATTTCACCATCGGCCACGCCGTTCGGTCAAGATCCCGTCGTCGAGGATCGACAGGGGCAAAACAACTCATGCAAACTATAATCACAGGGGTACCCAGGGGACGCTTCGTATTCATTCAGCTCGTGTTCAAAGACGTGGTGGGAAAACCACAGGTAATCCCTTCAAGTGCGAA